>Ga0136643_10006120_pt1 | contig 17162 bp, 9 predicted proteins | sample TergutLab28metaG_FD_96883 | JGI IMG/M metagenome (GOLD analysis project Ga0136643, IMG submission 96883) | Labiotermes labralis P1 segment gut microbial communities from Petit-Saut dam, French Guiana - Lab288 P1 (version 3) (version 3) | ecosystem: Host-associated > Arthropoda: Insects >... | reverse complement strand
GAAATGTGTAGTTTAACTGCACAAATTTCTATGTCCTTCTCAGTTGAGTATCTGTCCATATTAAGAGTAGTATAGTGAATATTATCATGAATAAATATACACACACCCCCACATTTATGCATTATATATCTTTATACCCATATAAAATACTGGTGTTTGATACTTCCTTGAATTGGTGGGAGGAATATGAAGATCATAACAGTGTCTAGTTTGTATCTTATGAATATCTATATTTGTAGAGAATAGATCCTTATTTTTTATAACAAACCTAAGAAGAGAAAAAATATAAAGAGAAGGAAGTGGGAGAATTTTAAGATTGATAAACAGTGATCTGCAGGAAACTCCACTTCTGCTGCCAGTCATAATTCTAATTATTCTCTTCTGTAATCTGAAAACTCATAGACTGTAGGATGATTGACCCCAAAATATTATGCCATAGGACATTATGGAATGAAAATAAGAAAAAGAAATCATTTGTAACATCTGTTGGGATAAAAAGGCCTCACTGATCTCACAGTAAAGCAGGCAGAACACAGTTTAGGAATAATTTTGTCTATATGAGTTGTCCAAGATAAAGTATTATTGATATTTAACCCCAAGAATTTTATTTCCTTCACTGTGGTGATGAAAGTATTTTCATAAGTGATATTTAGATCATTGTAGTTGGAAGCTTTATTAGAGAATTGCATAAAGTTAGTTTTACTAATATTTGAGGAAAGACAATTGTCCTGGAACCAATGGGATATTTGACCAAAGATTACATTTATGTCTTCCTGGAATGAAGATGTATTTTTACCTGTTATTATTAAGCTTGTATCGTCAGCAAATAAAATGTGAGTTGCCTTGTCTAATAAGGCATGTTGTAAGTCATTTATGTATAAAAGAAATAGAAGGGGGCCCAAAATAGAGCCTTGAGGGACTCCATGTTTAACTAAGGCCCAATTTGAGGTTATTTTTTATTTAGAAGTGGAACAGTTAAGTTGAACGCTTTGAAATCTATTTAATAAATACGATTCTATCAATAACTTCGACTTACCAACTATTCCATAGCAAGGGAGTTTGTTTAATTATAGTGCGTGATTTACTGAATCAAGTACTGAATGAAGTTAAGTGGTACAAACTATCAAAGAGATGAGGGATATGAAGGCTGCAGGAGATGATGTAATCACAGAATAGTGACACAACTTTTCAAAAACATACTGTATATGAAACTGAAAGGTGGCCGAAGGATTTCACTGAAGTTACCATGAGTGCCATAAAGAAGTAGCCAAAATCCACAGTATGCAGTGACCATCACACATACAGCAAAGATAGTACTGGGTATACTTATAGTGATTGGAAGGAAAATTGAAGATGTACTTGGAGAAGGGCAGTTTGGATTTAGAAGAGGAAAAGGAACTGGGGTTGCAAATGGGATCCTGATAATAATATGAACAAACCTTAGACATAGACAAGGAATTGTGTGCATGCTTCATACACTGCAGCAGGCTGTGTGAACTGGACCAAATTAATGCAGATCCTAAAGGCAACTGGTATCAACTGTCAGGAAAGAAAATTTATCAGTAAATTGTACATTGATCAGAGTGTTAAACTAAAACTGGACCAGTGGAGACAAGAAGTGTGAAGATTGGAAGAGGAGTTAGACAAGGATGCTGTTTGTCACTGTTTCTGTTCAACTTGTACAGCGAAAACCTTACCAATAAAGCTCATGAAGGGTTTGGGGATTCCAAAATAGGAGGACAAGTAATTGGCACTTTGAAATGTGCAGATGACCTTGTGCTACTGGCTGAGGTAGAAGCGGTGCTATAGGGGATGACTGAGAGTCTAATTGAAATTGGAAGATGCTATGGAAAGAAAATAAATGTGGAAAAATCTAACGTGTTGAGAATCTCAAGGTCACCATCCCCAATACAGATTATGATAGATCAAAAACAATCGATTAATCGATTTATTATCGAGTTTACTAGGCATAGTATTCGAGAGTACCGGTAGAGGCACTGTTTCCGAATGTCCCAAGTTACTCGTGTCAATGGATGGCAGCACCAACAGCCGCGTTGCCACGGATTATAATTGTCTTACTCATCGTAACTCCGATCCATGCTACCGACGATGGAAAGTGTTGGTGCTGTCATCTACTAATTATTACCGCATTCAACTCTCGAGACGCGGAGTAATACGCTCACTGTTCTTAATGTGCCGTGCATAAGTATGTATATAATTGTAGCGTTAGAAGATGAGCATTGTCATCTAGATTAGGTAGTATGGGAGGACGTGGTTATATACGTGAGTACGTTTGTCCGCAAAAATAAGTTGGAAATATGGATTTATTTTGAACTATGTTTTCGGAAAGCAAGGGAAATGTCTGGTACGTTTGTGAGTCGACTAACATGTCGTGTCGTGTGGATGTGGAGGTGTAAATCAGTGGTGCGAAATGTTTTACAGTTTGCTGAAATCGTAGTTGAGACTTACACGTATTGTAACTTTTTAACACAAGTCAGGAGTTTTTAGAACTATCGGGATTTAATGTAGCTATGACGTCTATGCTTCCGTTTACTCCGCCGATCGTAAAACGACTTTTGGGGTGGAAGAAAGGCGAAGGGGAGGATAAGTGGAGTGAAAAAGCTGTAAAAAGTTTGGTGAAGAAATTGAAAAAGACTGGTGGTTTAGAGGAATTAGAGAAAGCAATTACTACACAGGACCCTACTACTAAGTGCATTACTATACCAAGGTTGGTAAATTCGTTTTGTTAAGGAATAATGGTGCTACCGACGGTGGCGGCTGCCGTGCAATAGCAATAGTTTTAGTGGTGGTTAGCGTTAATGGTAGTGTGTGGTGTTGCTGACTAGACGGGCGTTGTCACACTTGCTCCTGTCGATTTGATTTGTTGTGAAGTAACAGAATACGAGTTCAAGGTCGTAAGCGCGATGCTTTTTTGTAGGCAGTCTGGCTGAATGAGTGACCTTGACATTTGAAACAATGGTCTGAAATTCTGACTAGTATAAACAAACACTGAAATCTGACTTAAGTGTATGAAATTTCTCTTTTTTTCTGTCGTAAATAGTTTGAAAATTAATTGATAAAATTAATTTATTAATTACAGTAAGTAAAGGTGAAGAATGTTTTCTTGTGGAAAGTGACACCACCCAGTCTGGTAGGAATTTTTCCGACGTTTCGAAGCGCTTTAACGTGTAGCACAGATAAAGTTTATGTATTTCCCAAGACGTCACTGCTTTGTCTTCATTCACTAACCATTTGAAGTACTAGAGAAGCATTACATAATGCAACAACTGTCATCACTTTTAACTTACATTCACATGAGGGCAGGCAGCACAACACTGAGCACTTTGTTACTTTGCTATGAGTTGGGTTCCATGCCTTTTAGTTCAGTGTATTGTAGTTAATATTAGATTTTACCATTTTGAAAGAGGGTGCTGGAAATGCTGTCCTTTGACTTGCAGACACATGTCACATCTAGCAAACAATTTGATTGCATGTCAGAGTTTTTAAGTTAAGAAAGCCAATGGAAAGTGATCAACAACAGTTGTCAGATGCAAAAATGCCCCCATATTACGTGTTTGAAAAAAAGTGTTAAAAAAAGGTAATTGGAAGGAATATAAGTGAACAGAATTCATGATGCATTTTCTGAAATTCTTGGTATGTTAGAGTATGGCCACAGAAGTCTAAGCCCATATGATATTGAACATATGTATACAGGATGGAACATAATCTGCGAAGGTGTATGTGTAGGCCAAAAGGTTAGGTTTTGGGTTTGTGTGTTTATAAACCTAGGTTTGGTTTTTTAGGTCAGGCTGTTGGTTTGTGTGTGAATGGACCAAAAATAAGCATTCAGGTTAGTCAGTGGGTTGGGAGCAGTGAATGATGACAACTGTCACATCAGTTACTGTGGCTGATCTGTGGTCAGAACATATTTTGAAGGCTGTTTTCCGTAGATGACTCATGTAGTAGGGAGCAAATTCTGATACTGATATGTGTTATTGTATTGGCAGGTTTACTTCTGTTCTGCAGACAAATGCCCATCATGGGTTTTGTGAGTGAATGATCTTAGACTGTTTGGTTTTAATAGAGAACATGATACATTAGTTCTTTTCGTAGAAACCTGCTGGGTGAATCTTCAGGGTGAAACCCCTCTCCTGAAGCTAGAGACAGTAAATTCCTCCAAAATGTTGGTAAATTCTACCAGACTGCATATAATCACATCATAGAAGTCATTTTTCTCTATAGTCATTGTTGTGACAACCTAAGATCTAGTACATGTGACAGTGGTATTGGTTTGTATCCAGAAATGCTGTTGTGAGAAGGTAGAACTAAACTCCTCATGATGATTGTACACAGTTTATAGCTCGAGATTTTAGCTCTTTGATTCAAGGATTTGCCAGAAATATTTAGACGTTTGTTATTGCTGATCTCACTGTACTGCAGCACGGCGAGACCAGCGGACACAACGCCACCACCTCTGCTTGGATGGTGTCACCATATAAACAGCATATGAACACACACTTTAGCACAAATAATTTTATCCATGTTTTATGTTTAAACATAGATATTAAACCTTTACATTTTATATTTGTAAATTGTTTTGACATTTTATGTAATATGTCCTTCAAAGAACACCTCCTGAAACATGTAGGAGGCAATGCTGTTTATACTACAGTAAATTTACGTAGGTGTATATGCACTTGTTGGTTTTGTTTCTCATACTGTGTCAGAAATTGAAACAAACACTTTGACTGCATACAGTGGGGGTTATAATATGTCAGCTGAATGGAAAAGAAGTTTGGGAAGATGCTTGAAAGGATAACAGAGTTCTGTTACTAATATCCATAACAGGTCTCACTAGTATTAATACTGGAAATGGTATGGATGTCATACATTTATACAGTTTGACATCTTTTTACAGGACTGTGAAATATTTGAATATAGTGTTTGTTATTCTTAGTGTGCATTGATAGTGTACATCTTTTTGTATTTATCATGTCTGAAGGGAGAATGGTTCGGGACATTTCTGTTGCACTAACAGTGCACCATACTCCAACAGTAACGTCATGTAATGGCATCTCATATGTTAGTCTGGGATTATCTGCTGACTGGTATCCAGTATTTTCACCATTTTTATGGCCATTTGCATACAGGTAACCCCTGCTAATGAGACCTAATTGGTTTCTGGAGATAATGGCATAAATTTGGGCCATTGTTTCCTGCAGGCACTGCTGTATACAGCAGTTCAGTGTTTCATTCTCAGAACTACAACGTTGCACTGCTGGGCGCTGGTTGTGTCCTACCTACCTGCCTGATAGTGCCTACAGCTGCCGGTAGCTTGTTTGAATTGGAGGCCTTCTAAACATTTTTCTGTATCCCAGTATTTGGTGCCTTAAATTTTCATATTGCATTCCTTCATGAGCTGAGGGTGAGATTTACGCCTCTGTACCTGACCCAGGGTTAGTGACTTGATGGGTTAGATGCTGCTAGCTCCACGTGGGCCTAGCATGCCCAGGTCGGTCTGCTGCCACTCTGATTTTCATTTTAAAATATCGGGACACAGTCTATACCCACTTGCTACCTGACTATCCTATCAGTATCTGCTGATTGTATTATTCTAGTGGGAGTTTTTGTGACATTTGATGGGGATTGTATAGGGATGAATGGGCTATTGGCTTTTAATTACCACAGTAAATATGCCGCAGTCCCACATCACTACTGTATTACATTTTATGTATGTACATGACTTACGTGTTGGTGCAAGAGTAAACTTCTGTACTGGTATTAGTAAAGAATTTTCGTACTGTTCACATAACTCCTGTCACTATTCCTACTAGAGGCTTGTATCTCACATTTTGGGCTCTGATATTGCCACTAAGTACTTGATCTGGACTGTCAAACTGCCAACCCAGTGACAGACTTTGATCAGCATAGGCCCTGTTTTTGATGCCAATGATGAGAAGTAGTTGAACTTGGCTTCTTGAGCTGGCTATGTTGGTAGATATGGAAGGCTTGGCTTGTAAGGCATAACCTTTAAATGAATTAAGTATAGATGGAAATATGATATTAAGTTGGATCTGAAGGAAACAGGATGGGAGGGTGTGGACTGGGTTTATGTCTCTCAGGATAGGGACCAGTGGAGGGCTTTAGTGGACATGTTAATGAACCTTAAGGTTCCATGAAATGTTGGGAATTTCTTGTGACTAGCTGAGGGCATGAGAAGGATTGCTTTGTATAGTTAGTTAGTTAGTTAATTAGTAGTTAGTTCGTTAGTTATTTATTTAGTTAGATAGGTTGGTCAGCTGCGCACTTGTTTGTCTTAAACATTCAACAAGAATCTGATGTAGAGGAACAGGGAATTGCTCCAATTTGTTACATGTGGTTGTTGACTTCTGAAATAAATTCTTCAACACACACATTGCAAATTCACAACCCCTCCCCATTTTTTTTGGATAGGCAGACTCTTGTAATGTAGCACTTAGGTATAGTACAACTTCTGTGGTGTTTACTGGAGTATAATGAAGGTGTAGTTGTTTATGTCATAGTATTAGTGTTCCACTTATTTTATTACTGTATACATCTAATATTATATGGGTGGTCAAAGCATGGAAGATGAGAATGTGGGACACATGACGTTAATGGGGAGATGAAGAATCCATACATAATTTTAGTTTGAGGTTAATATTGGACTTTGGGGTGTGCAAATCCCAGGTCACCTGGGTGACTGAATTGTGTGTGGTGGCACCTACTATTTGTGGGTCCTCAGTATGGAACTGGCTTGATGTTACTCTTATGACACTACAAGTTTGAGGTGGCTCCTGGATTTTTGGAAAATTTGTACACCCCTGTATTAGACTGGATCTTAATATAAAAAGCATTTTGGTGTATGTGTTAACCTTTATCATCCATTGGACAATATGCTGGTCTCAAATATGTTCCAGTGAAGGCCTAGCATGCCAAGTGTTGGTCGCTCTGTGTTTACTTGCTAGCAATTTCAGTGCCCTTGCTAAGCCAGAAAACCTCAGGCCATTAAGAAATACAGTTGGCAATTAAGTTAAAAATTGGCTTCTTGTAGGAACGTAAAGTAAGCGTTTTATTGATCTTTTCAGTGATTCCTACCTTTGCTGTTTTCCTTTGTTGGATTTTGCCGTTAGAAGGTACATCATTTTGTTGTGTAACTTACCTCTTGTTTCTGCAAAGGAAGTATATGGACATATCTTTGTGTTTGGCATTGCTGAGCTGTATGCTCCATCACTCTTCAGCTGAACTGTAAACTTTCTAATGTGTTCTGTTCGTCTACAAAAATGCTATTAACCTTTCTCAGGATTAGTTAGTAATAGTATTGTCACAGTGGATGTTAATCTTGTCAGTCAGTTTTCATTGTTCAGTTTCACTGTATGCAGAAACAGTAAAATAAAGGCCTGATCATGTCATGCATGGAGCAGGAATAGGTAATACTGAAAGGATGCTTGTTAGAATATGATCTGAGAATGTAAGCCATGCTTTCTCAACAGCAGTGCAGAAGTTTGTATCTCTGAATATATTTCTGGGGCATTCTGGCATTGGTCTTCTCTGTATAACCTGTCACACACTGTGTGAAAGTTCCAGCTGAATATTTGTAGACCATATGGGGGTCAGTTGAAGTCCTGAACACCAAAAATATCTCACATTAAAGGAGTTTTGAGAGATATTTAAAGTGTACAGGTTGTAACATATATTCTCGAATCTAATACGCACCCTTTTTACAGTTTCAGAGGGCTAAAAAATCAGATGCGGATTAGAATTGCGTGCAGATTAGATTCGCAGTCGTGAGCTGGATTTTGGAAAAATGATAGAGCCTCTGTATGTGCCGTAAGAACAATACAATACAATAATTTATTATTTTATTTATTATTTATAATATTATATAATATATAATTTATTATTCATCAGACTTGCCATCATCACTCATAACTGAATCATTATCCGTCACCCAGTCACTATCATCTTTATCTTCACCATCGTCCTCCCATAGGTGCGGATTAGAACCGCGAACCAACTTTCTTTTCATTTAAGAAATCGGCAAGAACTAGGGTGGATTAGATTCTGGTGCAGATTAGATTCAAGAATATATGGCATATTGAAGTTGTGTCATTCATCATTTTGAAGGTGTGAGTTCTGACTCTTGCAGTGTGATCATTGTACAGGGAAATTAAATTCATTACTGTGTTAATGTTCTTATTTGGTAGCATTTTGTTACAGCCATACCAATAATGTCATACTGTGTTCAGCTATATATATATATATATAGACACACACACTCCACATTGTATATACTTTCATTTGTCAGAATAAGTCGGTTGAATTTGATTGGTCACATTAATAGAATGGATAGTAAAAGCAAAGTAAGTCAGGTATTTGATAATAATCCCCAGGGCATATGCCTAGGAGGATGACCAAAAAACAAATATGAATAAATGTAAAACTAAAAACTGGAAAGAGATGTCAAAAAACAGAGCTGACTGGGAGATGTCCATTAAGTAGGCAAAGGTCCACATTGGACTGTAGTGCCATATAAGAAGAAGAATAAGAGGAGGAGGAGGAAGAAGACACTTCATTGTGTGGTGTCGGGGTACACAGATTTTACAAAAACGTACAAGACACCTCAGAATTCTAGGTGCCAGAAGTGTGACATGAAGCAAGTTACATCCTGAAAGCCTACAAATATTGGTACCACTGTACAAAATTCAGTTGTTATAGCAAGCAGATGTCTGGGATTTTTGCACCCCTGGCATAGTGAGCTTATTTTATATGCTGTCAGAATACACCCACATGACATCTACTGCTTGCCAAAACCAACTGTGCATGTGGAATAATACTCTGTCCTTTGGATTCTTGCATAGTGTCTATATCACTTGGTGTCTGAAACTTTCTCACATTGCCCATTCCTGCTCCAACGACCTTCCCCTTAGCATCTGCACAGTTAAGTCGGTCATTCAGTGCTATGGAACTTCTGACAGAAAGTATGTTCTGTTTGTGTGTGCTAGACTCATAAAATTGTATTGTAAATTAAGTAATCAAATTAACCTGATCCAACCTCATTTGTTGCTGGGTTTGATGTGCTCGTTTCAGTCCATTTGTGTTAATTTAGGTACACTCACAAAATTGCGAAATGTGGCTATTAGCTTTGTTGTGTCTGTCCTGCTGTTCATCTGCATGGAACACCCCGGCTCCCACTGCACGGATTTTCATGAAATTTGATACTTTATTGTTGTTTTTTGAAAATCTCTCCAAATTCAAGTTTCATTAAAATCTGACAAGAATAATGCATACTTTACATCGAGATCATTATACGTTTATGATCATATCTTGCTGTTAGAAACTGCAGAGAAATTCATATAGATACCCAGCGACTAAACACAACTTGCACAGTATTTCAAGCCGAACTCCGCGGCATTGACATGGCAGTAAAGTGGATCGGGAAACAACGGACAAAATTCCCGTCATATGCGATAAATGCTGACTCAAAAGCAGCCCTACTTGCCATCACAAACAAACTGGTCACTCACCCCCTAGCAGTCAACATCAGAAAGAAAACAATCGATTTAAGGAAGGTCACTTCGGTCACATTCCACTGGATACGGGGGCACACAGGGCAGGAAGGAAATGAGAGGGCAGATTACCTGCCCAGAACAATAGCTAGCTACAACACCACCATAATTTATGACGCAATACCAATATCCAGAGGGAAGAAACTATTGGAAGAATACTATTCAAAAATCTGGGACTCTACATATGTTAACTCCGCAAAAGCCTCCCACACCAAACAAATCATTCCCTCCATCCCCCATAGAATGGCCTTATCCCTCTGGCCAAACCACTCCCTCACACAACTGCTAACAAACCACGGCTGCTTCCGGGCGTACCTCCATAAAATGAAAAAGGTACCCACACCAATTTGTTCTTGCCCAGAAGAATCCGAACAAACAGCGAGACATCTCATGCTAGAGTGCAGCCTACTTCGTAAAGAACGTCCAACTGTAATACAAAACCTCCCCCTACCTACGATAATGAAATATCACATAAACACAGTGGAAGTCACCAGATTCATCACTGCAATATTCCAAATGCTGCAAGACCAACCACAACCAAACCAGACTCCATAACTACCGATGCTACAACTGTACTCCAGAGAAACACACCTACAATTATAAAAAAAAAAAAATTCTAAGCTGTACAATACTGTAAATACCCCGTGGTGTACCACTTGGTGAAACACGGGTTGAATTCCTAGCAAGAAATAAATAATAAATCATATCTTGCTCACTTCTTCTTAGAATGAGAAATGTTTCAGACAAAATTTGTGGAGGATATCTAAACACACATTTTATGTTCAGTCAATTCTTTTAAAAAATCATGCTCTTTGTGAACTAACATAGAAAATACTGTATAGGTGGGCAGGCTACAGATGACAATATTATGCATGTGCATTGCATGCTGGATACCGAAGAATACGAACACAAACTTAATGTTTTTTCAATGCAGAAATTGTTGTGTGAACACACTGCAATGTTACATGATACGTACCTTGTCTTTCTTGTTATGATAATGGTATGTATCAATATACTCATTAGTTTCTTGCATCGCTTACATATCAGTTCTATAGAATATGTTAGATGTGGCTTTTGACATAATTTTATGACTGTATGGCAGATCATTTTGTGCTATGCATTGTCTTAACAGAGAAGTGTTGGGTTGCTCTTTACAAAGACATTGAATTCAGAAGTTTGTTGAGTGTTGACAGTGTCACTTGTTTCACAATTGGATATAAATGATTGACACTGCTAGTTCCAGCAAGATGGATACGTAGCTTCCATGGAAACAACAGTGACAATGGCGAGTGCATTGTTTTGGTAACAGTACAGTATCTAAGGGACTGGCCACCACAATCTCCAGACTTGTCTGTAGCAGGCATTCCACTGGGTGTTTTGGAATAAGAATGTATGGAGACAATCCTCATTCCTTGGAGCCGTTGAAGAATAAGTTTGACAAATGCAGTTTTGCATATTGGTCAAGGTTGTGTCATATGTGTGACAGTATGGTTAAGGGAACTGGTGCACATTGTAATTGTGTTTTCATATGAGAAAGTTATATATGAAGAAAACTACATAAAGTAATAGCATAATGTGTGGTTGTGATTGGCATAATTTTTACCTAGATAACATTATGTAATAAACTTGGGATGTGTGCTTAGATTAGGTTATAGTAGCATTAGTGTTTTTTAACTGTTCTCTGTCCAGTCTAGTGACATTTTATGGCTGTTAATCATTATATTTATGTGGAGATTGTATTAAAAATGGTAGGTGTTATGTGTGTGTTGGATTCTAATGCACATTTCGTTTGTTTGTGGTTTTGTTTGAAAAGAGCCCAAGTGCAGTTTTACCAAACTGCGTGTTCATTGAGTTTTTTGTATGTAATGTGCATTTTGTGACAGGTCTTGCCTTCTGCCGTGGTGTCTGTGTATCAGAACTTGTACTGTCTGCAGGTGGGACAAATGGGATGTGTTGTGACCGCATTTGACAGGTTTCTGTTTTACAGTCTGTTTATTGCTGCATAATGGGAAGAATTGGCATAGCTATTACTGAAAAACTGCTTGGGTGCTGATGGCAAATTTTGTGGAATTTAATGTGCAGAACCTCAGTATATTAACAGTCATACATTAGTTGCTTCAAATGTGTTGTTAAGAGCATTCTGCCATTGTTAATGTGGTGTGAATTGGAAATGTGTGTGTGTGTGTGCGCACTTGTGAGACAACTTTAGGAGACTGCACTTTGGATATGGGAAATTATGATAGTTGAATGTAATTATGAAGGGCATTACTCAGGCAGTGAATTAGGTACAGAAATGGGCAGGACTGTACTACACATTTAGATTTTACAGTTACAAAAGTGCTGTGGCTGCCATCAGCTGGTCTTCAGGTGTAATGTTGGATTATGCCTGTTTTGTGAATGGTGAAAAATGTAACAAAAATCTTGGCTAAATTTGGACCTGTAATTGATGTTGCAGGGCACTAAATATTCTTGTGGTTTTAGTATGGGTTTACTCCCATTGCTTTATCAAGGCACAGCAAGATTTTACAAGGCTGGGCCAAGCTAATTGCCATAACAGGCCTTTTACAGCTTTTGCTTTAAATGGTTTGCGTTATTGTTACAGTTTACGTGCCGAGCGGTCTTGGTTGACGCCAGGGGGGGCGCTAGTGCAGGAACCTACGACTCACGGCAGCAGGTTAGACTGACACGTTAAAATCTGACTTAATGCTGTTAGGTGATGATATCCTTGCCCGGAATAGAAGGCACAACAGCACACACAACTTGCATGTTAATAAGGTTTTTGTATGAACATTGAATTAGATTGCAATCTTATAGAAATGTTTATCACCGGAGGTGTTTGATGCTGACACAAAGCATGTTATCCTTTTACTGAAACTGTAGAAATTATAATTTTTTAAAAATTACATTAGGTTCTCTTCAACAGCTGTAAAATATTTGTCAAACCAGGGTTGGCACATGTGAACATGGCTGAGGGGATTGTTTTCATATCATTCTTTTGAATCTGTTTGCTGGCTGTCTTTCATTATTTAACAGTTTCTGATTCCAGTTGATCTGTTGTAACCTGTAGTTCTACATTTAACACTTAGCGGACTGGGTGCATTCCATACTTTCTGATCACTAGGATGTGAAACAGCTTCAGGTGTAGAAAACACAGGACACTTAAAAAACTACCTTTGTTTGCAACCTTATGTGATCTTTCTGAGTTCTGTTCCATTACTGCATTACTGTGTTTGTATTTTTCAAGTGTTGTCAGGGTTGTCTATAAGAACTTAAAAGGACACATCTGCAAACCTGTAACATACGAAGAAGAATTGTCAAGACTGTGGCATGGAGGTTATCCATATACAGGAAAAGCAGCAAGCACATCAATTGTAGAGGAATTTGCTTCTGTTTTAAGTTTTTAATTACAGTGTTATCCAATTATTCAGAGAAAAGGCTTTCTAAAATCCCTCAAACCTTTGGATATTCTCATGTGTACGTGTAGACGTATTGATATTTAAATTTTATACATACATATGCTTATGCATACAGGCCTGTAGTTGTAAGTCATGTGTGAAATATGGACAATGTGAGGTATGTGTGAATTATTGCGTTGTAACTGCAAGTCATATGGTAAATTGAGTGACCATTGCTCAGAATACATAAACTGTTGCAAGCACTTTTATGATAAGTGAATGGGTTTAATGTTTGTATTTATGTCCAGCTTACAGTAAACAGTTTATGGGTTTTAGATCTTCCACAGATTTTGTATGAAGAGTGTGATAACAGGATTTTGGTCTGAGGTGTTTGTATATGTGATTGTTAATGTAAGGGCAATCAGTTTTCTTTGTCATTTTCTTATGCGTATTAACTTAAACGTAGTGTTAATCAGAAGGTAGGCCTAGGCATTGTAAGAACCGAGCTTATTATTATTATTATTATTATTATTAACTCAAGCAGTGACTTCATGCACAGTACTGACATGTTTGGAGTTGTGTTTTGAGACTTGTCAAGTTATGCACTTAGTTTCAAGGGTGTATGTCAAGATGTTAAGAAAGCTCTTGTTCTTATGGGAATGTAGTTAGCCTGCAAAGAAAGTACTTAAACACACATGTAAACAAGAGTGGGTATCATCTGTGGTGTGTAGAGCCTCAGAATTATTGTGATGTACAGAGAATCCAAAAGTCATACCCAGAGTAACCATACAAGATTGTAAACATTCAGAGCTTTTATTAAGATTGTTGTGTATGTCTGTGTGTTAGAGCAGTGGTTCTCAGCTGGTGTGCCACAGGACACTAGTTTGCTGTGAGCATTTGTGCCAAGACATTATGAATGGGAGAATGAGTATATTAAGTGAAACAGGGTTGAGAAAAATATTACATTTACCTTAGTTTTTAAATCGATATTTATATCAAAATATTGTTATCTTTCTGCTTTATGATAATTTTATTTTGTTATAAAATAAGTGCTTTTTTCCCCAAAATGTGTTTATTCCTATTATTCTGATTCTAATTTGCAGTAAAAAAAAAAAGATTGTCAAAGTTTCTTGCAGGCATTGAAAGGTTGGAAACCACTGCCTTGTTTAGAGGAATTTCACCTTCTAGCACTGTATGCCCATAGAGAATCAGATCAGACTCCACAATATAAGAAGGATGAAATTAACAAATAGGGATTGTGTGTTATTACCTGTGTGTGTTATGTTCTGTTTGTCACGTGACATTAAATGTGTTTGTAACAAAGCTGTTTATATTACCTTGGTTGGCCATACTCAGCAGATTGTGTTCCTCTGTGTACTGTGGTGTCAGTAGCACAGCCTGGAGACTTTGTAGGAGGCAATCTGCATAGTATGCTGAAGGCTGCTGTTTTCAGCGAAGTGTGTTTGTCTCATCAGAGAATCATATTTCATGTCATCAGAATGTTGGGAAGTCCAGTGTCTGTTCATCATTGCAATGATCATTTTGTGTATATGATTGTACTGTATTTGATGTATGCTCACTTTTGTTACTACTGTGATAGGTAATATTATCTCACCCCTGAGTTGTCATGCTGTATAAACAGGTATCTTTGTGTCTGTAATGAAGTGTGGCTTTGCGTATTCCAACTGTACAAGGACATTTTTTTAATCGCATGCCTAATTGTGACTTAGGTCCACTTTCTCAAATTTCCTTTGACAGCATATAATGTTTAATGTAAAGTGGAGTGTAAAGGTTTTCCTTTTGGTATCATTCTGTGTTGGAAGTCTGTTAAAGTGACTATCAGGACTATGTGTTATAATACTCTGTTTTTTCCTCATTTATGTTGGCAGGTCTTTGGACGGTAGGCTACAGGTATCTCATCGCAAAGGACTCCCGCACGTCATCTATTGTCGTTTGTGGCGCTGGCCTGAACTTCAGTCTCATCACGAACTTCGGGCACTAGATAATTGTGAATTTGCCTTCGATCTAAAACGGGACGAAGTCTGTGTCAATCCATATCATTATCAACGTATAGAAACACCGGGTGAGCCATCTATCATGTTAAGAAGGGTCTTACTAGAGAAAGTGTTTATTGTATTGTCTGTGTATTGATTATAGGTTAAAAATAGATGGTCAGATAATTACAAAATAACAGCATGGCAAAATGACTGAGCTTCTAGGGAGGCTTCAATTCTAAGACTACCCTCTAGCCTGTTTGGATGATGAAGCTTCCAGTAAATATTGATATAATTATTACTGTCCCAGAACGGTGATAACAGAATTATGTTATTTGGAATTTGGGGTCTGCATGGGTTTCTATTGGTTCAGGCAGTATGTTCTCTAAAGGTTCTTTTGTCTCTCCCATGTGTGCTACATGCCCTGTGCGGTTCATCCCAGTTCATCGAGACTTCCCCATAGGTTTCGTATGACAAATTTTAATTAACCAGACAAGTTTTATGAGTTTCCCAAATTAATCGGACTGTTAGACACCACTTCTGATCTGATGGAATTAGAAGTTTTCGTAAACAGCCGATTTACTAGTGACAATCATTTGCACATCAAAGCACATTGACGTGTTGTAGGGTACATGTAAAATTTGATTGTGCTGGGTTGCTTGAGAATTAATTTTCTGAACTGTGCTTGGGCAGTTGCAGCTGACATCATATGTTCACTGCAGGGTAGTTACATTTATTTGGTATGGCTGTAATGACAGTTTTGTTTTCTGCATATGAAATTTTTCATTGACCATTGAAAAAATTTCTGAATAGGAAGTGTAAAATTTGGGTTGATGTTTTTGGATATACTTGTGTATTTTAATCCCAAGCATTTATTTCATAATACTTAAGTTTTGAAGCTGACAGATATGTATTATCAGGGTCACTTGGATATACAGTTACTGCAGTGGTAAATAAGAATTCATGTATTCCAAGTCATAACGCACCTTATAAAAAAAATTGGTTCCAGAACCACATGTTTTGTCTTGATTCACTTTCTTCATGTACCTCACTGTGTGTCCTCTGCAGGTCTGTCATTTTGCAGGTCTTCAGTGTTTGTTAAATCATAGCATATTATTATCAAATGCAACGGAATCTTTAGAAGTACGCTTGAAGTTCATATTTTGCAGCATCCTTCAGATACACTCTGGTTAGTAAAGAAGATTGCAAATGGTATAATCCATTATGTACTACACAGAATTTGCCATGAAATTCCTTCTTTTGAAGATGTAGTGTGGTTTCATGGTGTATGCATGAATGTAACATCATTTATGCCTGTGAGAAAAGTACAGTTTTTTACCTTGCTGATTTTCATGAAACATGCATATCTTGTACTGAATTTCACCTTGATCAGATAATAATTTGGAAATACAGATGTAAATTTCATTTATACCCATTTGTGCCAATTTTCATGAAACTAGTCACCTGTCAGTAATTTTTGAGGATGTATTTTGTAACGGGTTTTATCCAGATTTGACGAAAAATGTAGGCAAAATGTTATGTATGCTTGTCAGTAAAGTATTGCTTTCACTTCACTGCACCTAGTTTCACAACACTCACGTGTGCTCATTGGCATTACTTGGAGGTCTCCCATACCAAATTTCACCCAGATTGTCAAGAAATGTCTGAGGTATGGGTAGAATTTAGTTTCTTTTCTTAGCTAAATAAAAGTCACTGAGCTGATCCTCACATGTCTCATGCTTGTTGGATGTTTCATAAAGAAGTTCTTCGTGGAATTTTGTGAAAAAATGGTAGTTTCTTTACTGATACTGAGGCAAAATGTGTTACAGGAAACAGTTGGTAAGTTGCGAGTAACCAATGAAGTCTGTAGTCTCTTACTTGCTGTGGTCCAGTTTGACCATTAAGTAATGAGTTTTGGTTGTAACACCATTAAAATGTATTAAATAGAGAATTTATATATATATATATATATGTGTGTGTGTGTGTGTGTGTGTGTGTGTGTGTGAAGAAAGTTAGCTTCTAAAGGCAAAAAAACTTGAACTTCATATGTCAGAAAATTTAACATCATATTAACCCCTCAGCTTGGGGGCATTTAAAACCCAGTTCATACTGTGATGTGGGAAGGTTTTTCTATGGGGTATTTAAATTTTGAGCTAAATTGTGCAGGAGTCTATTCAAAATAATGT
>Ga0136643_10006119_pt1 | contig 17163 bp, 21 predicted proteins | sample TergutLab28metaG_FD_96883 | JGI IMG/M metagenome (GOLD analysis project Ga0136643, IMG submission 96883) | Labiotermes labralis P1 segment gut microbial communities from Petit-Saut dam, French Guiana - Lab288 P1 (version 3) (version 3) | ecosystem: Host-associated > Arthropoda: Insects >... | reverse complement strand
GTCTTTCAATGTGGTTATATGTTTTTCTTTGTCCGTGTATTTGACATTGCCGTCGAAGGTGTTGTCTATTTTTATATAAAGGTTGCCTTTGCTGAGTTCAATGTCTAGTATGATTCTCTTGTCCTCTACTTTGGCGACGGCATCAAGCGCGTTGTTTAATAGATTGCCCAAAATGGTTACAATATCTGCTATTTCGATATTAATTTGAACGGGGACAAGCAAAGACAAATCCAGTTTGATGTTATCCTCTCTGGCAGATTTAAGTTTAAAATTAATGATGCTGTCAAACGCGATGTTTCCTGTGGTGCTGTATACTTCGCTTTCGCTAATGTCGCCAAGCAGGTTGTTGATGTATTCGGTTGCGGCTGTGTTTTCAGTAGTAAAATCCCTGAGTGCTGACAAATGCAGGTTCATGTCATGCCGTATGGCTCTTACTTTTTTTACCGATTCTTGCATGAGTTTGCTTTGGGCAAAGTAGTATTCTTTTTCCTGGGCATGAAGTGCGGACTGTAGGCTTTTGTGGGTGGCGATGGATAGCCGGTCAATGATACAAATTGCCAATACGTTGATACCAAACACCGCAACCACCACAGAAGCAATCAAAACAATCGGCAGGTAAGGGTGATTAAGCATTAAAAAAGCGATGACATACAAAATCACCACAATAATAGCGTACAATATCAAATACATTTGTGAATTTAACATGTCTTTTTTTATATTTTTGATATATTTTTTCATCAAAAAAAGAAAGGCAGAGATCACATAATAACATGCAAACGAAAACCATGTGATGTAAACAGAAGTCCTTCTTTTTTCAAAGAATACTTCCATCAGATTCTTGATTGTCAGCATTAAAGCAAAATTGTATCCAAGATACGCTGCGGCAAAAGTACTCATGTTACAGCCCTGCGCCGTTTCATGATTTCATAGTATTTTGCCCGCACATCCTCTTTTCTGTGTTTGCTAATGGGCAAGGATACCGTACGGTCTGCCAAAAACACTTGGTCAAACTTTAATGCAGTAATGTAGTCATAGTTGACAATGTATGATGTATGAATGAAAAGAAAATCAAACCGTTCCAGTTGTTCCTGATACACCTTTTTGATTGACCCGTAAAATTCGTCATTTCTGCCGTCGGTATGATGGAGTATCAACTTTTTGTTGTCGCTTTCAATATACACAATGTCTTTGATTTGCACCTTGGAAATGCCATGCCCCACCGTGTAAGTAAAATCTGCCGACCAAAGCCCAGAGATGCGCAGGTACTTTCTAATGACATCTTCTATTTTCTCATGTTTCAAAGGCTTTACAATAAAATTAAATGGCTGCAAGTCAAATAAATCAAGTGCATAACTTTTGACCTGCGACATGTAGACAATCGACACCATATAGTTGTGCCGCACATCACGAATCAACCGCCCTACTTCCATGCCGTTGATTTCATTTTGGGCGAACTCGATATCCAGGAAAATTAAATCGTAGTGCGCACCAGATTCTATCGCCTTATACAACGTTTCGCCTGTATAGAAGACTTCAACCTCATGCTTGACTGAAAGTGTTTCGCATATATCAATCAACATGCGTTCCAGTTCTGCACCTATTTTTAAATCATCATCACAAATAGCAATCATTACCATATATACTTCATTCCTTTATTTTCTTAGGTTTATTGTTATATTTTAATGTTTTCGCAGGCCAAAAACAATATTTATAAAACCAATACATTTCAACTTCTTGCATTTTGCAAGAAGTTGAAATGCTTTTAAAACGCATTTGACCAGTTACAGAAAAAAACTATCCAGTTTCTCCACTTTCTCGTATAAAGCGTTTTTTTCAATATACTGTTTACAACACGCAAAAAGTCACAGGCTTGCAGTAAACAGGAGGGATTAAAATGATGATTGACTCTTTATACGGGATTATTGGTGTCTTGCCATTCCTATTTTTTAGACTGACGTACATCTCGCTAAAATTTACAAATTAGACACATCTTATTAAAAATTCTCGTGTATAATAACCTCCAACAATAGGAGGTGTCGTAAATGGATGACAACAAATTATTAGATGTAATCAACGCACTAGAGGACGCAAAACCCGAGATGCGTCCAGAGATAAATTTAACACCGCCGCCACCGCCCCCCAAATCAAAGGCTAAGAAATTATTATTGACGCTGCTGCTGGTATGCCTTGGCGGCGCAACATTGGGCTTAGGCGTTGGTGCGGGATACGCCGCGGTGCAGTATTTTTTGCCTGAAGAAGATGCCGTACGTCAAACCACCGAAAACAACACAGTCACATCTTTGCGGCTGACCCCTGCCGCTATTCCAATAAACCCGCAAGACCCCAGCTTCGTGGATGTTATTCCGCAGGTGAAGGATTCTGTCGTGAGTATCACAGTAATGAATCGAGTCGCCGGTGGGCGTGGAGAGACCCCAGGTTCTGGTTCCGGCTTTATATTTTATGACGATGGCGAATATATCTTTATTGCCACCAACAACCACGTGGTTGAACATGCTTCCGCAATCAATGTGTCTTTAGACGATTATGAGAGCATTGCCGTGCAAGTGGTTGGCATGGACAGATATTCTGATTTGGCGGTGCTGGCTGTCTCACGTGAAGCGTTTATTGAAAAAGGGCTTCCGTTTACCGTGGCAAGCTTTGGCAATTCGGATGCCATGCGCATGGGTGAATCCGTGATAGCCATAGGCAACTCGATGGGTGAAGGGCAAATTGTCACGATGGGCATCATCAGCGCAACCAATATGCAAATCACAATAGATGACCCCGACATGCGCAGTGTACTCACACTGGACGTGATGCAAACCGACGCAGCAGTCAACCGTGGCAATAGCGGCGGCCCGCTGGTAAACTATCAAGGCGAAGTCATTGGTGTGGTTACGGCAAAATTGTTTGGTGCAAATGTCGAAGGTATGGGCTATGCTATTCCAATCAACGCCGCCGCAAGCATCTTAATGGAACTGAAAGAAAATGGCAGTGTACGCCAGCCCTGGATTGGCATACGCCACTGGGAGATTATGGCGTACAGGCGCGATATGTTTAACCTGCCCTCCACAGGAATGCTTATTATGGAAGTGTTTCCAAACACCCCCGCCGAAGAAGCAGGGCTGCAAGAACATGACCTACTCGTGTATTTTGCGGGCAATCGTGTAGAAAATCTGGACGACCTGAGGGCAGCCATGTTAAATAGCCGCCCAGGTGACACAGTGACGCTGGGGATATACCGCAATCACGAGCGTATGGACATTGAAGTGACGTTGGGGAGTACTATGCCGTAGATAAGGAGGAAGGCTATCCATGAAAACATTCATAGTAAAAATGGTTTGGGACGATGGTTATTGGCACACAAGCACTGACGAACCCCTTTGCATGACACTTACTTCCGAGTCATATGATACACTTGTAGAACGTGTGCGCCTGGCCGCACCAGAAATGATTGCATTAAACAGCGGCTATACTGGGCCTATTCAGCTGGTATTTACGTCAGAACGTACCGAAACATTGCTTGAGGCTGTATAATGGCAGACTATACACGAAAAGTTAAAAAAATCCTTTCGGAAAATGGATGTAGTTTTGTAAGATATGGCAAAGGTGACCATGAAATATGGCATTCGCCAATCGTTGGCAGAAATTTTACAGTAGACGGAAGCATTCCCAAAAGAACCAGTGCCAACGAAACACTAAAGGATGCAGGGATAAAAGTTAAAGTCTAAGGGTTGCGACAACCCTTTTTTTATTGTAAAGTAACATAGACAAAATCTTAGGAAATGAGGCGCATAAACATGAGCATAATCCGTGACCCGTCCTTGGCGGCGGCTGGTATTCAAAAAATTGAGTGGGTAAAGGAATACATGCCCGTTTTGCGGCAAATTGAAGCACAGTTTAAAAAGGACAAGCCATTTGCAGGCAAGCGTATTGCGGTAAGCGTTCATTTAGAAGCAAAAACGGCGTATCTGGCGCAAGTGCTTGCGGCGGGCGGTGCAGATGTTGCCGTCACCGGTTCAAATACACTATCCACCAAAGACGATATTTGCGCGGGTTTAGCGTCTCTTGGCTACAAAGTATATGCCTGGCATGGCGCAACAGAGGAAGAATATTGGTCACATTTGAAAAAAACGTTGGAATTTAAACCGCATATCATCATAGACGACGGCGGCGACTTTGTCGGGCTTCTGCATGGCGAATACGCTGAATATGCCGAAAACCTGATTGGCGGCTGCGAAGAAACCACGACAGGCATTTCCCGCCTAAAAGCCCGCAAAAAAGAAGGCACCCTCAAATTCCCAATGATGGCAGTCAACGACGCCGACAGCAAGCACTTGTTTGACAATGTACACGGCACAGGGCAATCGGTATGGGATAGTATTATGTACACCACCAACGTGATGCTGACCGGACGCGATGTAGTCGTTGCAGGTTACGGCTTCTGCGGCAAGGGCGTTGCCATGCGCGCAAAAGGCCTTGGCGCCAGAGTTATCGTTACTGAAATAAACCCCTGGCGCGCAATGGAAGCAGTCATGGACGGCTTCCGTGTCATGAAGATGGACGACGCGGCAAAAATCGGCGAATTCTTTGTAACGGTCACAGGTTGCAGCGATGTTATTACCACCCGCCATTTTGAAATGATGAAGCACAACGCGTTCTTAGCCAACGCGGGGCATTTCGACTGCGAAGTCAACATCCATCAACTAAAAGATGCCGCAACCGAGGTCAAACAACGCCGTCCGTTTATTGATGGATATACAATGAAAGATGGCCGCATTCTTAATCTGCTTGCCGAAGGCAAATTAGTCAACATCGTTGCAGGCAACGGGCACCCCGCAGATATTATGGACATGAGCTTTGCGCTACAGGCACTGGGCGCAAAGTATATTTTGGAAAAAGGCGATACGCTTGAACCATCACTGCACTACATCCCCGTAGAAGTAGACAGGGAAATTGCATTGATGAAAGCCAAATCCATGGGGCTTGGGCTGGATGTTTTAACACCCGAGCAAGAAACCTATTTTTACGGCACCGGTGAATAAGCGATAGCAAGAGAAAGAGGTGGATTTTATGGGAATGTCAAATGAACAATTTGATTCTTATAAAACAAGGCTTTTGCGCGAATTGGAACTGGCTCTTTCAGAAATAGAAGAAAAAAATGAACACAAAATTTTAAGCCAACTCATTAATGACTTGAGAAGCGAGCTTAAAAAACCTTAAACAAAAAACCGCGCAATATGCGCGGTTTTTTGGGTTTCTTTTGTGTATTTGCTTATTATATCGCTGAGTGGGTAAATACTGCAATGGCGCAGGTTGGGATAACGCATACGGCACCCAGTGGGTTGCCCCAGAAGAAGCCTTCGTCGTTGTCTATACCCATTGGGGTCATAACGTCTGTACATGCACTGCCTACTGGGCAAGCTGGTGGCGCACCAATGTCTGCCAAAAGCCGTACGCAGTTGCAGTCTACAGATAAAAGTACACCTGTAAATCCGTTGCCGGAAAGTCCGCCTGATGTGGTGAAAATGGTAACTGTTTGGCCAATGTGCCTACACATGCTGTCTACCAAGCATTGTACGTGTTCTACCATGATAGAGCCTCCTACTATTTATTATTAAGCGTGGATATTTTGTACACGCTTCTACTTGTATAGTATGAGGCTTGGTTAAAAGTGTGCATACGAAAGGAAAAAATTATGCTTGCCTTAGCACTGAGTCCATCCGCTGTCAAACCCTTCATGGGGCAAATCCTGCGGGAAGAAATATTTGATACTTTTGATGTGCGCACCGTAGATATTTTAGCCCAGGCACGTGTCAATTTAGACACCGCAAGCGAAGCAGGGTTTTCATCCTGGGCGGCATTGCGTCCACTGGTTTATGCCATTATTAAGGCAAGCCCAAAGCCTAAGCATGTAAAAATTGTGCTTTCCTACCCAGCGGCAAGGGTTGACAATATCCATCCAAACGCCGCCGCGCTTTTCCTAAATTTAGTTTATGAAAACGATAGTGTGACGTTTACCACCGCCACCGCGCAAAAAGAATTTGCGCTGGATAAAACATTGGATGGCGCGTGGGATGAATGGGTGGGTCGTTTTTTTGCTGAAAAAGGGCTATCGGTGACGGATAGGGAATAGGATTTGCGTACTTTTGTTATTGCGATTTGGGTTGAGTGGACTGTCGTCATGTTTCGCTTCGGAAATTAGATTATTTAGAAAAGGAAACCAGTTCTAATTCTCTGCCTCGTTTAGCCATTTCTTCGATAAACCATTTTGCAGATTCATCTAATTCGCGATTGATTTCTTCATCACTCATTCTTAGACGGCGCAATGAGTTTGCCTCTCTAATTTTTCTAATTTCTAACATTGCTTTGCTTTCACGCATTTTAGTCTACCTCCTCTATTAACATTGTCGGGGATATGATACTAATTTCTTTATAACGATTCATTGCGTTTACTATCTTTACCTTGTCAATTGTCTTAAAATTTACAAGATGTTTGAAATTCCAAGAGACAATAATGTCACAATGATTGACTACCGCAAAAGCAATATGCAGACAATCACCAAGACTTTTTTCTTTAAGAACCCCATCATTCAGATACTCTCTGGCAAGTCGGCTTACCTCGTCTGTCCGCTCAAGATTTACATATGGAATTTGTCCTAACTTCTCAAGCATTTGGCTACGTTTCGGTTCACTGCAAGCCTTGATTTCTTCCATAACTACAGGAGAAAGAAAAGCATCATGCTTTCCTTCTGCCAATTCGCCCCATAGCTTAATTGTATCTACCATTTTATCAAGGGTATCTTCAGCGAAAAGATGGCTCATTACAGATGTATCAAGATATATTTTTAGTTTTCTCAATTTGCAACCTCCCTACGTCGTTTTTTAAGTTTCATGAGCTACGCGCTATCATCGTTGTTTATATAAAAATTATACCACATCTAAAATAAGCAAGCGACCACTTGCGGTTTATATCAAAACATGTTAATATTTGCACGAGCCAGACGAAACATGGAGGCAAACACAAGAATATATGCAACAAAAAAAGACGCAAGGTTCATGAGGTGCCTACGAAACACCGCATGACGAGTGTAGATGATATCAGAACATCACCTACAAACCAGAGGGTAAACCTCTGCCATTGCGCACAATCAGTATACAAAGTTTTTAGCTTTTTTTCAAGTACGTTTCTCTTACTGATGTGTTCTTTGGGTTGTTTTTGACGTACATAACGTGCGTGTAGGTGGTGGCGGAAACGCCGTTGTCTGCACGCCTTTTGTTTCGCTGGCTCATATTCTATTTGGCGGCAAAAACCAACAACACCCCAAAAAACACGCCAATGGTCGCACAAAGCACTCTAAAATCTAAATCCAAATTTTTAAGCGGCCTCAATATATCCTTCTTGCCTACATATTTATAAAAAATCAAACCAATTGCCAAACTCACCAGAAAAACAACAGTCTTTTCAAGCAGCCCATCAAAAGTCACACTCAGCTCAACATTAAACAAAAAGCCCATGATAGGCACACCACCGACACCCAACACGAGGCAAAGTATGCCCAGTGCCAGTAATGACATCTGCTTGTACCAGTCAAGAATCATTGGCTGACTCACCTGCTTACTTGGACTGCCAAAAAATATGACCGAAAATTTTACAAAAATGAGTATCGTGCCTAAATTGATGACATTAATCACCCACACTAAAAGCCCGTCGGCACCGCCGCCCAAGAAATATTTTGACATGAAACCGTTAAATAATGGGGTGCCCATCATGCCCAAAACAGCCAAGCCCATGCCTATCGCAATGGTTCGGTTGTGGCGAAAAAGCCCTCTAATTTGTGTGATATCTCGGGTTTTATAACGGATGGCAATCATGCCCGCCCCCATAAACAACGCGACTTTAATTATCGCATGGTTGACAATGTGGAAAACGGCACCGTTATATGAAGTTTGGCTGCCGACGCTTAACCCAATGATAATCAGCGAAACCTGTGCCACAGTACTGTACGCCAAAATAAGGCGAATTTCCCGTTGCGCTAATGCCAGCACCACGCCGGCAATTGCAGTGATGATGCCAATGATTAAAAAGAATTCGGACGCAAAAAAGCCGTATGTACTGCCGCCGCTAAAGACTTCCTGCACACGAATAAACATGTAAACGCCCGCTTTAATTTGCAAACCGGAAATAATGGCAATCACAGGCGTACGCCCGCCAAGCATCGAATTCACCTTTGGTAAAAACGTCATCATCGGCAACAGCGAACACTTTGACGCAATACTTGTCATAATCAATGCGTATGGCAGCAGTAAATCTGACCGATTCATATGCGCGACAGCCTCTGCCGCCGCTTCCATGTCAAGTACGCCCGTTAGCATATACATATATCCCATGCCAAATAAGAAAAATTGCATGACTACAATGTTTACCATGATGAATTTCATACCTGCCAACATGTCGCGCCATTTTCTGTCATACATCAGTAAAATGGTGACAACCACAGTGCCCACTTCGGTGAGTACAAAAACGTTAAAAAAGTCGCGAGTTAAAAATAAACCAACCAACGCGCCTTCAAAAATAAACATCAGAAACCAATATAGGCTAATGGTTTCGTCGTTTAAAGAATAAATGGCTGCCGCCAAAAATACAATAGATGTCAAAAGCACAAAAACCGCGGCTAAATTATCCGCACGTAAAATAATACCTAAAAACCCCGCGTATTGACCAACGCTTAAAATAATGGCTTCACTTCGGCTGGCAATTAAAAGAAAAAAAGAAAACACAACAAAGGCCGCCTGAAAAACAATGGCAATCATCCGCGCTGTTTTTGCGGAAGAAAATACATACAAAAAAACAGCGATAAGAATAGGTATGATAACAAAAAAGGGTAAAATCTGATTAATCACGATTGGCTTTCTCGCTCTCTTTTACGGATTGTTCTAATGCGTCCCACTCGGCAGTTTCATGTTTTCTAAACAGGGTGTTTAGCATGGTGATGTTAATGGCCGTCACAGATATGCCAATGATGATGGCCGTAAGCATCAAGGCTTGTGGCAATGGGTCTGAAATCACATCGGGGTTGGGGTGGTATGCGCCAATGGGTGGTGTTGTGCCAACCATGCCGCCTACAATCAGCCAAAACATGACCACCGATGTTTGCATTAACATGATAAACACAATGGATTTGATGATATTGTTGCTGGTGATTATCCCAAAAAAGCTGATAAAGAAAAGCAATATGGGGAAGATTTCAAGCGTTACAAAATCAGGCATTTCATCGTCACAGCCTTTCTATGGCTACATATCGGTAGAACAGGATAAAGAACCCGCAGGCGACTTTAAAGCCAATCATCCCGTTCATGATAAGCAAGTAAATGGTTTGGGCAAGCGGCGTGACCGATGCCGCAAAATATGCCGCCCCCATAAAAATAGCCAAAATCGGAAGAATGGTAATGTTTATAAAAACCAATTCCTCCATGCGCATGACTTTTTTGACAGGAATATCGTAGATATTTAAAACCATGAAACGGCAGATAAAGAATGACGCCACTGCCAGCCCGCCTTGGAACCCACCGCCCGCTGAAATATGGCCGTTGGCAATCAAATACGCGCCAAAAATGATAATAATGGGGCAGATAATACGCATTGTGAATCTTGCCATTTTGGAATTTTCGATGTCACTATGCCTACCGTCGGGCACTTCCAAACGGCTATAATATGACATATGTGCCACAGCAACCACAGACGCGACCAGCAACAGTGCTTCAAATAATGTGTCATAAACGCGGTAGCCCAAATAAATGGCAGTCACCGGATTTTGCCCGCCAACATCGGCAGCAAATAAGCGCAGATACTGGTCTTTGAGGTACGTAGACGCCTCTGCTGATGGCAGGAAAGAAATGAACAAACCAAAAAGCCCCACAGTAAAGGCCAAGGGAAGCAGTACTTTTATCACGCGTTTGAATATGGGAGTGGTGTCTTTTTCCTCAGACTCTTCTTTTTGAAGCGCGTTGCCACGGCTATAGTATTTTTCAATACACACAATAAAGAAAATGGTGGCAAATGCGGAAATAGCGGCCTCTGCCATCGCCACGTCGGGTGCGCCCAAAAGCAAATACGCCACCGAACTGATTAGCGAGAAGATGCCAAAAAAAATGATGACCCTATATACTTTTTTTGTAAATAGGATGAGCAATGCGCCAACAATCCAAAGGATGAGTAGTGCCTCTGTAATACTCATGGTTCAACCTTCTCTTCATTTTCACTAATGGGGACATATCCACCATTATAAGCAGAACGCGCCATAATATGCGCAACCAGTGGGTTAAGAATGAGCATGATGATAAGAATGAGAAACACTTTGCCTGTAAAAAACGTAAAGCCATGGCGAATAGCCAAGCCGATACAAAATGTGAGAATGCCCACCGTATCAATTTTACATGATACTAAAATACGGTAATAGAAATCGCGTTTTGGCTGCAATATACCGATGATGCCCAAAAACATAAATGCAAGCCCTATGCCCATAATAATATATCCCAGCATTATTCCATTTCCTTTTCCTCTTGATTTACCTTGCGTTTATGCCTGTCAAACAAAAATAGCGTGACAAAAATAGTGCCAATAAACCCACTTAGTGCATAAATGATGGCGAAGTCCAACAAAAAAGTAGTCTCGTGGATGGACGCAAACACCATAATAATCACGATGATTTTTGTCGCCACCAAGTTCATACCCAAAAGCCTATCCCACACACTGGGGCCAATGACCGCACGTGTGATATATGCGACAAGAAACCCAAACAATATCCATAAAATAATAACCATCGGTGTCATTTTTTACTCTTCACTCCCAGCCCTTGCAATTTCAACAAAATATTTTCAACCGCGCGCAGACTTTCCATTGTTGTGGGAAAGTCTTTGTATTTTCTGGGGCCTATACACAATAGCTGTATTTTATCATTTTCAATGCCCAGGTAGATTGACCCAGGGGTGAGGGTAATCGAATCCGCCAAAATCATGCGGAGTGATTCCGTTTCTAAATGAATTTTTTCACTTTGCACACCGCATTTGGGGTTTGAAAAAATCATGCGCACCATAAAAAACGCGTCTTGATAAATGCGTTTGACAAGCCACAACGGATATATTGCCAATTTATAAAAGTTGACGTCTTCCATTTCATTAAATTTAAAAAATTTGCCAATGAAATGCATACACAACATGCTTACAAACATGCCAACGGCCATGTTTTGCCATGATGCGTGTTCCATTAAAATCAGCCACACCCCTGTGAGTGCCAGCATGACGAAAATAGTGTGTTTGCCCATTATGCCACCTACTGTTTTAATGCCATAGGAAACGATTGCGCCGCTCCTAGGCGTTTTAATCGGTAACGAAAGCACTTTTTACGCACTTTGTTTTATTCGTGTGTAAATCTACCACTTTCCGCGGGACAATGTCAATAATTTTAGAGTGTAAGTTGCGTGTGAAAGCAAAAAAACACATTCAACTTCTTGCATTTTGCAAGAAGTTGAATGGATTAAAACGGCGGAACGGGATTTTATTTGAAAAAACTTGACATTAGTGTACTAGTGCATATAATACACAAGTGAAACTTTCTTAAATAATTATTACATTTTTGTTACATGGGAACATCACCCATATATTTTCGTTTACAATGAACAGACTACATATTTCAACGGAGGTGGGAAACCTGAACGCTTCAGAAACACTCCTCAAATCGGAAATCATCTTCGAATTAAAAAACGTGCGCAAAATCTACCGCATGGGTGACGAAAAAATTGTCGCATTGGATGACATCAGCCTTACCTTTGAAAAGGGCAAGGTGTATTGCCTTTTGGGCACCAGTGGCTCGGGCAAATCCACTTTGTTGAATCTTTTGGCGGGTTTAGAGAAACCTAGTCAGGGAAGCATCAATTTTTTAGGCAAGCCGCTGGAGAAATTGAATGAGACACAATTGGCGTTGTATCGTCAGCAGTATGTCGGTTTTATTTTTCAGTCGTATAATCTACTGCCCACATTGACAGCGTTAGAAAATGTCACGTTGCCGCTTATTTTCAGAAGAGCAAGCAAGCAGAAACGCGTAAAAGCGGCGCGTACCATGCTTAAAGCCGTTGGCCTTGGGCATCGGTGGCGGCATAAGCCCAGCGAACTGTCGGGCGGACAACAGCAAAGGGTGAGTATCGCCCGTGCCTTTGTCAACGACCCGCAAGTCATTTTTGCGGACGAGCCTACAGGCAATTTGGACACAAAAACTACCTTTGAAATGATGGATTTAATCACAGGCATTGCACGTGAACGGAATCAGACATTGATTATCGTCACCCACGATACCGAGATATCGCAGTATTGCGACCAGATTATTCGTATCAGGGATGGCAATGTGGAGAGTATAGATGTGGTGGAGAAGGTTGAAGTGACGCCTGGTAATGATATTTTAAGCGGCGAAGCAGATCAAATAGACGCGGAAAGGGATGACGACGATGTATGCGATTAAGGCTGTTTATGATGGTGTTAACTTTAAGCCCGCGCAACCGATAGACATAAAAGAAGAGTATGAGGTTATTATCACGTTTATTGAGCCTGTAAAAAAAGCGGTTATACCTGACTTACCTTATAAACGTGGTTGCATGAAAGGCAAAATGTGGATGGCTGATGATTTTGACGCACCATTAGAAGATTTTAAGGAGTATATGGAATGAAATATTTACTTGATACCCATGCTTTCTTATGGTATTTCGAAGATTCGGAAAAACTTAGCGAAAAAGCCGCCGATATTATTGAGGACACAATGGTGCAAAAATATGTAAGCATAGCTTCTCTTTGGGAATTTTCGATCAAGTATAGTATAGACAAACTTAAATTTGATGGTGGACTTACTCATTTATGGGATATGATTTCACAAAATAGGTTTATCATTTTGCCTATTACTCAACTACATCTTGAGAATGTTGTTGCTGAATTGCCGTTTTATCATCGTGACCCGTTTGACCGCTTGATTATCGCCACAGCCAAAGCAGAAAATATAACTATTTTGACTGTGGATGAAAACATTCAAAAATACGATGTGCCATGGGTTTGGTAAAATTTAACTCAATACATCTGCATATTAAAGGAGCTGCAAACCAATGAAAAGAAAAATAACCGTCCCTATTTTACTATCTCTAGCAATGTTTCTTGTCATATCCCTATTTCCATCACTATATGTAAATGCCACTGAAAACACACCTGCACCAACCATACCGCCGTCACCGCCTCCCGAATGGCATCAGCAAATCAATCGACAAGTTGATGATTTGAGGTTGATGGTTGAAGATTTGCAGAATCAACAAAACAATCGCCCGCCAGAATCGCCGCCCACCCCTCAAGGCGCACCAAACCCCATGCTGCTATCCCCCCAAAACATAACCCTAGCCCCTGGCGAAACCCAAGACGTTACAATAACCATCCGCAACATTGGCGCACTCACCGCCCACAACTTACTCACCCAAGCCGTAGCCGACGGCCCTTTCACGATACAATTCCTAAACAATTCTAACAGCGTAAACACCGTTTCCAGCAACCGCGACGCGGCAATGACCATGCGCATTACCGCAGACGATAATGCCCAGCCAGGCACTCACGCAATCAACATAACCAATTCATTCCGCAATCAAAATCGCGAAAACTTAACGCCCACCACAGGTGTAATCAGCGTACGCATCACAGGCGTGACCCGCGCACCCAACATGCGCCTGGGCAACTTCCGCAGGAGTACCAATGCCGCGGTTGTACCCGGTCAAAATTTTACAATCTCAGCCGACTTGCAAAACATTGGCGCGGCATCTGCACATGATGTACAAGTCAGCTTCCCCGACCTTGATGCAAGCATGGTCTTCTTCACAGGCGACCCCAATCAAGCTTTTTTTTCTGAAATAGACAGCGACGATTCGCACACCGTTAATTTCAACTTCCAAGTCGCCGCACGACTCGACTATGGGATGCACACGGTAGTCATCCCCTTCCAAGTGACCTACCGTGACGAAAACGGCGAAAACCGCGAAGAGCGCGAGTTCAATTTTCCGGTAAACATCTACAACGCGGAAGATGACAGCCAAGCCAACTTACAAATTCGTAACATGACATCCCCCACAGGGCGTATTGGCGTTGATGAAATCGCAACCGTTACATTTGACCTATACAACGCGGGCGAAGCGGAAGCCAGAAACATTAGACTAGAAGCCACGCCGGAAAATACAGCAGCCGTTGTGCCCATGGGCACATCCCGTATCCAATCCATTCCACTGCTTGCCCCGGGCCAGTCTCAGCAAATGACATTCAGCTTTTCGCCCCGCGCCGCGGCAAACACGCAAAGCTATGCGATAGGTTTCGATGTCTCTTATGAATTAGGGCAGGGCGCGGACGCAGAGCCGCGTTCACTAGAGCAATTTGCGTTTGCGTCTATTAACGTATACAACCCCGATGATGAAGATGACGACGAAGACGAGCGTATACAAATCCCACGCATCATCGTATCCCATTACACCGTATACCCAAGGGTTCCATGGGCGGGTCAAACCTTTGAAATGGAAATCACATTTCAAAATACAAACGCAACCCGCAGTGTCAACAACATTGTTATCACGCTAGAGGCACTGGAAGCCGTGCGCGACCAAGGCACGGTATTCTCACCAGCCGAAGGCAGCAACACGATGTTTATAGAATATATTCCACCACGGGGCGAAGTCACGCGTACAATCAGTTGGTTTACGGTATCCGACGCGTCGCCGCGCTCATATCCTATGCGCATCAGTTTCGTATATCAAGACCAAGACTTTCGCGAATTCAGCGCGGAAGAAAACCTCAATATTAACGTACAGCAAGTTGTGGATTTAGACTTGTCAGACATGCATATTCCGTCATCGGTCATGCAGGGCGGTAGCATTTGGCTGGACATGCAAATTATAAACAGTGGTATGGTCACACTGCGTAACTTGCGCGTACGTGTAGAAGGTCCATTCGACACCCGCGAGGCCGATATGTTTATCGGCAATATCAACCCAGGTTCGTTCAGAAGCTACACAGGCAGCATTGTTCCGCTAGAGTCAGGCTTTATACAAGGTACTTTTATCGTGTATGGCGAAGACGCAACAGGTGCCACAGTAGAATTCCCCACCCCGTTTAACGTTGAAGTAGAAGGCGGTGACATGGGCTTTGGCGGCGAATTTGGCGACCGCGAGTTTGGTTTTGGTGACGGCGGCTTTGGCGAAGGTGATATGATGTTTGAAGGCGGCGGCATCATATGGGGCCCAGACGGTGAAATGATAGTCATGGGAGATAACCACGGCGACGGGTTCAATTTAATAGAGTTCATCCGACGCCCCGTAGTATGGGGGACAGGCATCGCCATCGCCGTAGCAGCGATCATCATCATGGTTATAGTCATACGAAAAAACAGTAAAAAACTTGATTTTGATGATGATAATGATTAAGACCGACTGTAAGGAAGTGATTTCATGCGTGTATTAGATACGGTTGGTATGTGTATCAGGCATATGATTAAGCGTAAGCTACGCAGTTCATTGACCATTCTTGGTGTAATGGTTGGTACGGCGGCCATTGTGCTTATGCTGTCGCTTGGGCTGGCACAAGAAGCGCAGTTTGGGCAAATGATGGAGAATATGCAGCAAGATATGACAATTATTAATGTGTCGGCCATTTCATCCTGGATGGCGTGGACAGAGGACGGTATCGTGTCAGACGCAGAGCTGCTGCTAGACGACTATGCCTTTGAGATGTTTATGGGCATCCCTGGTGTGCGTGTGGCGTCGCCGATGATGCGTGGGCAGGTCTTTTTTCGCAGTGGGCGATACACGATGCACGCATGGGGCGTCACAGGGATGCGCGCCGAGGCACTAAGTCTCATGGGCTATGACCTGCAAGAAGGACGGCTTTTTGAAGACGGCGACGGCTATGCGGCAGTCTTTGGCGCGTTTGGCGAGGGCAATTTCATGGAGCCATTCCGCCCAGGCAATTTTGTATGGCGCGACAGGTCTTGGGAAATGTTTAGCGGCATGGAAGATGTTGAAACATTTGTAGACATTTTTAATGACCGCATAGATATGTCATACGACCAGCGTCTAATGGGCTTTGGTGGTACGGGTCAAGACGATAACGATGAAATCGAAATTGATGACGATACATTCCGCCCTATCCGCACGATGCCGCTTGAAGTGGTGGGGCTATTAGAGCCTACAGGCGATTGGAATGTAGACATGGGCATCATCATGGATATTGATGTACTGCATAGCTTAAACGAACGCGCCTCTATATCCCGCCGCGAACAGCAGCAAGAGGCGGGGCATTATTCGGCGATACGCGGCGGCCGCGAAGAGCAAATCACCTATGACCAAGGCATCGTACGTGCATACGATATGAACGACACATCCCGAATTGCCGCAATGATACGCGAAATGGGCTTTAACGCCCAATATGCGGGGCAAATGATTACCATGATGCGTGAGCAACAGCAAGGCTTGCAGGCCATGCTTGCGGCAATTGCCGCGGTGAGTTTATTTGTAGCCGCATTGGGTATAGCCAACACGATGATTATGGCAGTATACGAACGCACCCGCGAAATTGGCATCATGAAAGTGATTGGCGCGTCAATAAACGATGTGCGGCGGTTATTTTTATTAGAAGCGGCATTGATTGGATTTTTTGGTGGGCTTTTTGGAATTGGCCTTAGTCTTATTGGGTCGTATCTGTTAAACAATGCCGATTTAAACTTGATGGGTATGGGCGGCGACATGGGTTGGATGTGGGGCATGGATGCTGGTGAGACTCAAACGTCACTGGTTACGCCGTGGTTATGCGGCGCGGCACTTGCGTTTTCTAGTGTGATTGGGTTGTTGTCGGGTTATTTCCCTGCAAGGCGGGCAACGAAGTTGAGTGCGTTGGCGGCTATTAGGACTGAGTAGGAGAGTAAGGGGATGTCTTGTTGAAAGATGAGGGCATTTCCTTTTTTTTGCGGTTTGGATGAGTGGGTTGCCGCACGGGTGGGTATCGGTAGTTTCTGCGCTATGTTCCAGCTATGTTTATGCAGCTTCAAGCGGGGTGGAAAGCCATTTTTCCTTGTGTTGTCACACGGAAAAATGGCGTTCCACC
>Ga0136643_10006118_pt1:10000-17163 | contig 17163 bp, 16 predicted proteins | sample TergutLab28metaG_FD_96883 | JGI IMG/M metagenome (GOLD analysis project Ga0136643, IMG submission 96883) | Labiotermes labralis P1 segment gut microbial communities from Petit-Saut dam, French Guiana - Lab288 P1 (version 3) (version 3) | ecosystem: Host-associated > Arthropoda... | reverse complement strand
GTGATTAAAAAAGAAGCCGAGAAGATTCTAAAATATAAAGACCTTACAATAGAAATACAGCGCATGTGGAATGTAAAAACAAAGGTGATACCAGTAATAATAGGGACGACTGGGACTATTTCAGTCATTCAGAAAATACGTGAGCAACATACCAGGAAAATATGAAGTCAAGGAACTCCAGAAAACAGCCACATTGGGCACTGCACACATACTTCGGAAAGTACTAATGTAAAAATACAATAGATTCAACACTGAAACTAACGATATAAGCACCATGAACACTAACAACAGAATAGCTGCAACACTGTATTCCCTAGGGACATAGTTTGTCTCAGGAATATAAGTATAAATACCCTGCATAAAGGTGGTGATAATGATGATAATAATAGTAAGTGAACTGTAGACATCACAAAGCTCCTCATTAGGCAGTTATCTCCAGTCTCCTGTTACTTCCGGTTTTGTAGGCATTGCACCCAATACTTGAACACCCTCAGCCTATATTCTTCCCTAATGTATCACACAGTATCTGCTGCACTGCCAGCAGCATGCACTCAGTCTGTGCTTTCCTGTTGCACCATGAGCATGCATCATGCTGTAAAAAGGTTTGCTGGTCAGAATGGGTGAAACTTTCTCAGATACAAGAATGGTTAACACAAAATGGACTAAGGTGTATTAATGGGTGTAAAGGTTTAGAAGTGGCAGAAGAATTGTGGATCATGAACACTGTTAAGGCCAGCCTACAATGTCAGCAGTGGTAGACAGTGCTGATCAAGCTGTGCTCTCAGACAAATCATTGTGTGTGCTGTTGTCAGTGTTAAGTGATGATGAAGTCAGAGTAACAGTGCACAGTTGGCTTGAGGAACACCTGGAAACATTGTGGCTTATACAGCAGTAAGAAGTTTGTAGAATCACATGGTGACTGTTTGGAGAAGCACAGGGACTATGTTGAAAAATAATACTAAAATTTTTATGGAATTATTTTTTCTTGATTCAATGAAAAAATAAATTGCCTTTACTTTTTGGTTTACCCTTATATATAAGTGTTAGTGTGACACAGTTTTGCAGTTGTAATGGTAATATGTGTGTGTATGTAGTTTCGTAAGTGTGATGGCATAAAGAACTGAAGGTATGGAGATCATGTTGAAGGTGTTGGGATAGTAGGATGTAGGAAGTTAGTATGTGCTGCAAATGTGACAGTAAATTAATTCAGTTGCCTTCCTATGTATGTAAGTTTGACTGAATATTTGTGTGTACTGGATGTGACAAAATACGATGTCCTAACTGTAGTAACTAGACATAGGGGAAGAGGTGAAGTTACCTGTGTACACACCATGAAACATGCGTGAGTGGAGGCACAGTGTCACTCATTCTCAATCACGGCACTAGATGGAGGTAGGTGGTCAGCCTCATGCTCCAGCCACTTTACCCCCCTCCCCCAGCAAAAGAACACTCTCTCCATACAATGGTAGGCTTGGTGGACTCCAGAGTGAATCTGGATGTTTTGGAGTGGAGAAAAATCTCTTGCCTGTGCCAAGATTCAAACCCTAGATTGTCTTACCCTAGTGTAGTCACTACACTGTCTGTACTCTCAGGGCTCTGTAGTAACTGAACATACATTTTAGAGTCAGATCACGTGTAGTAACAAATTTGTACATTATACAGATGGGGGAGGAAAAAGGAACCAGATTACAGCCGGAAGGGACATACTGTTATCAACAAAAGAGCAGCTTTGACCTTGGCAGTGGGAGCACACACAGGTGCTTATGAATGTAAGTGATTTATTCCAGTTGAATACACATTGAGCTGAAGTGCAGTTGTCTTTATATGCAGGTTAATTCTGCTGTTTTAGGTTGTGTTCTGTCTGGTTAGAACCATGGATACGTTTGACTTTAGGCTTGTTATAAAGTGATTGCCTAACAAGTGGCAAGAGACGCGTGTATTAAAGACACTTGTGTATGCTACAGGACCTATATGTTTAGCTTTGAGATGTGGACCCTGTGTATGCTGTCCAGGTCAAAGCTGTTCTCATCTGTTGAGGACAGTATGTCTGAAGATTATGGTGTGCATACAGAGAGTATGTTGTTATTGTGGAGTTAAGTTTTGCTAGTGCAGTTTAAGTTAACTGTACTTGATGCAGTGTGTATGAATGAATATTCTGCTTTTCAGCTTGGAATATATTTCTAAGCCAAGTATCAGCAGTCCTTCCTTCCCTCAACTCTGTGTGACAGTGCAGTTTGTGTCTTCCCAGTAAAACTGTACCACATTTGTTGCCAGGTTCATAGCGTATTGTAATGAGACAGAGCCTGGGCCTTCCACCCTAATGACATTCCAAGGCACCTATATAGTTCTAACACATAAAGTGTAGGTATAATCACATACCATAAGAATGTGTAAGATTAAAAATAAATAAAGTTTAGTCATGTTTTTTACATAAAGAGTAAACTTAGTTAATGTGGTGAATTGAAAATAACATATATAATGAAAGCTCTTCACTGCTTAATTATTTGTATTATAGCTTATCTTCCGATTCCAACTCATGACTGATCAGATGTCAGTTCACTGCTAGTTGCCACCCCAACTTTTGCTCAGAAGCTGGTGTACAGCTCCTGTCATGCTTGAAAATGGAGTCCATGGTCAAACATTTTTTGTTTGTTATATAAAATTTTTCTGTAACAGTCATGAAACAGGTTACATCTATGTTTCACAGAGATGGCTTGTGTGAAGTTGTCATGCTGCCACTACAGTCACTTGCATGGCAGCTACATGATGGTTCTACTGTTATTGTTGCTTGTTGGTATAGTCTTGATGACCATGTTATGGCATCTGTGTGTGTGTGCATACAGTGTGTTTACAGCCTGGCATAGGGGGTGCAGATGAGGGGGAGCAAGTATGACTACAGCAATGTCAGCTGTCTTTCTAAAACTGTGTTACCACCTCAGTACATCATTTCCTCGGGTGGAGTCCTATGGTAACGTAAGTAGTCAAATTTGTCATGGGTAACTGTAATTTTCTATCTTAAACAGCACCAGAATTCGAAGCCATAAGTTTGCAGTTTGCCCTCAAGGGTCTCAGCATGTGAGACCAATAACTTCCCCACATCATCTCTGATCTTTGGTTTAGGTACAACACGACAAATTTCTCCAGTAGCACCGAGTAGTTTCTCCTTGATGCCAAGAAACTCCTGTACAATATCTGGGGATGGCTGGCACCGAAATGGTAATACATGTCTGGGATGCTTAACTCGGAGCCTTCTGATTGTTGAGAATGGTCTGCATCACCTGGAACTTTTTTACCAGTTCCACTTCCTATGTCTTTTCTGTCGGTTTCCTTGGTAAATTGCCTAAGGCAACTGTTACACGTAGATCCATGGGCTGTAAGAGATATGTATTATTTGGAGGAAAAAACATAACTTTGAAAAAGCATGAGCTGGGTTTCCATACTAAATGCCAGATGCTACAAATTAGCGTGTAATTTGGAGGCCTTATAAATTTCTATCAAAAACACACATGGAAGGGGGTTTTTTTTAACCATGAAGCACTGTCCCAGAATTAAAGATTTTCCCCACGTGTTGATAATTAGTGTGCTAGCAGCGTGATGACGATCACTGTACCATGAGAGATTCTGTCTTTGACCTCCTCTATGGATTAATGGACATAATGAAAGAAACTTAAATATTGGGAAAATGCTTTTCTAAATGTATTCTCAAGATTACAGCCCTTCAAATCGTACACAGGTACTGTCACACACATACAATGTAGTTTTATGGCACGTAGCACAGGAATGTAAACACTCAAAAAACTGCACAGAGACCAAATGTATTGTAGTTTCTATTAAAGGAAGAGTTATTTTTCATGACTGCAAGTAACTCATAGCGTGGGACAAGCAAGCGTCTCATGAACGTCGGTTACTGCGGTTTTTATACGTTACGAATATCTTTGTAGAAAACGACGGATCTCGACCAAGTCTGGCTTTACCCACTCTCGTCTCCAAATGACTGTGCACTTAAATCATAATTTGAGTAGTACACGGAGCGTCAATCAACCCCACGGATTGATCCGTATCAACAACAAAGGACACCTCTCGCCCTCCCAAGTACAAACCCCTGAGTCGAGGAACATATTTTATAGGTTGGTAGCATTTCTTGTTGTCATCTATGCGAAACACGTGCGAATAAATATAGAAGCAATAACCACAACTGAGTGGATACAGCATGTGAAAGTACAAGTTTAATGCAAATTTATATATCGTTTCCGTGATGAATTATGTACAGAGTCGATATATTTTGTATATCTTATCTAATATGTAGTGATTTTACTGTATAATCACGGCATGTTTGAGTCTCCAACATTTGTATCATGTTTTGGCAGTCTGATGTATTATTCGCGATTTTCATAAGAATGAAATAGAGATTTCACCTACAAAACGGAAAGAGCTTGTAGAATAGAGAGTTTTAATATTATAGTGAGAGGAGCGACATACTTCTATTATTGCAATTACAGTGTATTTTCAGTGAAGTTGTTTGTTTTCTTGACGTGCAATATAAAACACTTTTGGTATAATTTTACTCTACGTTATGCGTAGGTTTTTAATCCATTTTTAAATCACAAGAAAATGCTGTGATAATCAGCATCGGAAATTGTTGCAATTGAATGAGGAACACTTTCACATTGCGATATTCGAACGGTACAAGAAATGGCGAATCGGATTCATGTGGGGAGTGTCGGTGTTTCGTTGTACTAATAAACATCAGAAATTAGTGTAATTAAATGAGGACCTGTTTCAGACTGCGATATGCAAAACTATATAATAAAGGAGGACCCAGATTCATACGGGGAGTGTCAATCAAGTATCAATGATAGAGTGGTTGCTATACGACATGAACTGCCCGAACCATTCACATTTGTTTCAGTAAAAGAAGAAGTTGTAAGTGTCGGACTTTATCATAAAATTCTTTATGAGAAACCTTGGACATTGTAACTTTTACTGTGTCACGCTGTACAAATTTATTCTGTAAAAACGAACGTGTGTGCTGTACAGTTATGAAACATTTGCGTTTTTGCATGTGGTGTTAAAATTTACTTGGCTGAACGACTTCAATCAGAGGTTATTTTTACTAATATGAGTGTCATTAGACTTACTTTGATGCATCAGGACAGTGTCTTAAGACACAGTAGTTTGTAGGTGCTGGTGCAGTTAACATGATATTCCAGCTGAAACTACATATATTTCCAGCCTATGTGATTTATCTGAACCTGTTAGTTACTTCACTAACAAATTAGAATAGAGAAGGACTGAAAAGATGCTCTTTAGGTAGCTTTCTCAATTTCCAATTTTTTATTATTTGCTAGCAGTATATTGAATGGCTGTGTCAGTAACTCCAGCTACATACCATTGGTTGATTGTGTCATGAATAGTGTGTTTAAAATGATGTGGAGGAAAGTGGTCATGGTATAATTTAAGGAACTATCCCAGAACTTTCCTGGAGATGCTCAGGAAAACCAAGTAAAACTCCAGGTTCGTCTTGAGTAGCATGTGAGATATCAAGCAGGCACCACCTGATTACAGTCCAGACGAGAGAGTTTGCTTGCTCCATTCTCTTGCTAGTAATAGCTGTCTGGAACAGACATAAATGCTGTTCGTACAAAAACCCTGTAACTTTCGTGTCATATTAAACGCCAACGTGTTTTGGCGCTACTGCATCATTGTCATTGTTTCTTAATTTAATGTATGGTTATACCTGTGGTCTTGTCTATGTATTTGCTACTTTGTTTATTGCACCATATGTACTGATGGTTGTGTCTTTTTTAACTTTTTTACCAAGTGCACTTGCAATGTCATCAAATCATTGTGGTTGTGTAAGTAACTTGATGTCAGTTTGATGAGCATGTGCCCATAGCTGCTGTGTTATTCTGTCCAGTTCGTGCATTCACTGTCTTGTGTTGTGGTTTAGCTGCAGTTACCCTCAGCATTTCTTCTTTCAAACAATAAAACAAAGAGCCCATTGGACATCACGATGTTTTCCTCATTTAGCATGTTGCCTTGTTTCTCTTGTTTGTATATGTGGAATTTTTTATTGATATCTAGCAGAGGGCCTTTGTTTTGCATTTTTATAATTTTCATTATGTCTTGTGTGTTGCCATATTCATGCACTCTTTTTAATATATTTGGTGTTTTTGTTTCTGATATTATTTTTGTGTCCTTTAAGTCTGCCAGTAAGCCTGCTGGTTTGTTCTGTGAACTGATGGTTGCATGTGTTACATATCAGCTCTTGTGCATGCTGCTGTGGAGTTGGTCCTGTTAGTTGTGGATTGTAAGGTTTTGCATTGTGATGCTGCCAAGTATGTATACTCCTCTCAGACCAAGGTTTCTGAATATTTTCTTATTAAGTATTCTTATATGGTTCTTGAAGCAGGTGAACTTTGCCCATTTGTGATCATGTTTATTTGCACTTCTCAAGCCTTTTTTATGTTGTTGTCTTCTCTGTTATTTTCAGTAGATGATACACATTATCTGCTAGTGGTGCTGCTGTCTTGTATTCCTTATGCTGTGCCTTGCGTGTGATGGGTAGCCATGTTGTTCTGTTTATTGTGTGTGCTGTTGGTTTGTGCAGTGTCTCCTTCATTCATGTGTAGGTCTAGATCTTGGAAGTGTCGGTTTTTGTCAGTTTCTTTCTTCTCCTCACCCTTTATTTTCCGTGCTTGTTGTTTTATTCATCGAGGACTTCTTCTGCTGTTACTCTCACCTTGTCATGTATTATAACAACATGATACCAGAAGTTTCCAAATGTTGTTTTGGTAATATAATTTCTAATTCTTGTACAAATATTTCTGCCAATGTTCTTCAAATGGATGTTCCCTTGGGACCACCTTTCTCTTGTAGCTAGCTGTCATTTATCTTATTTTAATTATTTAATTGTACATTCAAGTGGCCTTTATTAGGTTAAAAAAAGTTGTTGGTTGTCGAAATAGTCCAGATATGTACATTACAGAAAGTAGTTATGCAGGAAAATAAAATTTAAAAGAATGCTGTTGTGACATGTTAAAAGACAAAAAATGTAAATTAATCCCATTACAGGCCTGGACAGGCCCTGAGGGTTCCAGGAAGTTGAGGCTCTCAGATTTCATAAAGTCAGCACAGGAAGGTGGTAATGTTGTCAGCCAAAC
>Ga0136643_10006118_pt1:0-5000 | contig 17163 bp, 16 predicted proteins | sample TergutLab28metaG_FD_96883 | JGI IMG/M metagenome (GOLD analysis project Ga0136643, IMG submission 96883) | Labiotermes labralis P1 segment gut microbial communities from Petit-Saut dam, French Guiana - Lab288 P1 (version 3) (version 3) | ecosystem: Host-associated > Arthropoda: Insects >... | reverse complement strand
TGCCACTTTGTCTATAACAGGAGCAAGCCAGTTGGCATTGTGGTGTCCTCAATTTCATCACCATCACTGAAAAGGACTGACTTACCCTAATTTAACTTGGACATTGCAGTTTATCTCCTTGAACTGCATGGACCCTGAAGATGGAGGCAGCAAGTTCATTAGAACTTTTTCCACTATAGACAGCTCAGTGATGCTTTGGTTAGATACAAGTTGGATAATGCTTTTATTGCAGGAAACTGTATATATTTGTTCCCTTTTCTGATAACTATTGGCTGCCACTTCCTGTCAGCTTGTGTATGATATGTGTGATATAGAATGTTGCTGATTTTATAAATTGCTAAGGTTCTGAAGGGGTTACTCTTATATTCATGTCTGGCTTATTTAACAGTGCTGGCAGTATTGCAGACTTCATAGCGTCACTTTGCCTGAAGGGCGGCAATAGATCTATACGTCAGAATCGTGTGTAGTTTGTAGAAGTGCTTAACTATGAAGAAAAAGGCACTGTTGGGAACTACCTGCCCTCTGATGCTACATCACAGCCCCAAAAACTAGCCCAAGTATTGCTTATTTTGTAAGAACAAATGACTTGCCTGCTGACTTGTTTGCACTAAGCCAAACTACATGTTCGCAATAATGCAGTGACACTGCATTTTTAATTCTGTACATGAACATTACTTTTAGACAGTTGCTTCACATTAATTACTTCATTTCTTTCTATGTCATTTATGATTTTCATGAACCATAGAATAAATGAATGCCAACATACACAAAGAGGATTATGTAACTGAATTTTAATTGTTGGTGTTATTTGAAAGAAACTGCAGTTGCCAGTCCTTAAAGGCAGCACATTTTGCTCCAATTTGTGGATTTTATGACAGTGCATACAGATGATGATGGTGATGTGTTTCCTTTCATTGGTAATCGGTGCAGCTTCTTCTGTAACGCATATGCATTGAGTAGACTTGATATTTGTGAAAATGCTCGAGATAGCTACCTTTTGTTAACACCGACTTTAATATAATCGTTTTTAACTCGCGCGACTCTTTCTGACCATGGTTCTGACAAATAGGTACGACCATATGATTCCCAGGTTGGTGGCGCTGCGGTGCAAGTTGGAAACGGATTATACGTGATTGCAAGGTTGCGCTTCTGCCTGTACTTCGAAGAGATGACCGATAAGTTGTCAACAAAAGTTGGTATGAAACTCCCGTTCTACGCTTCGTAAAATTACAAAACAACGCAGCTCTCAACACGGATGATACTTTGCCCAGTGCTTAAAGACTTAGATGTCACATGGTGACGGCTGAGTATCATTTACGGACATGTTAAAACAGTACGAGAGCAAATGGACAGGCACTATGAAAAACTTCTTACTAGTGAAATTGGTAACTTAACTGGTTATGCACTAATACCATCTTTGCTCTCTTCTTACTGCAATTAGCGACAAGTCTAGTTTTGTATTGCGGTTCATTGGCAGCAGACGTTATAGTCAATCTGTGTTATGGTCACATACCGTGGTCGGTCGAAGCAGTGGCATGCGGTAGATGGCGTTTGTAAACATGCGCTTAAGTTACGAAAGACCGTGTACTTTGAAGTATACTACATCATGATTGTAGCGTTGTGGCACATGACGCCGTATTAGTCGAGACATTAGTTATCAAACTGTTTATCAGACAACACGGTGTGATGTTTCGAAATATTTCGAATCGTCAACGTCACTGTGTTAACGTCGAATCGTTGAAGTGTGTTTATTTTTCAAATACCGAGAATTTCCAATCTGTCATGTGTGATTATTGTTTTGTAGCATAGCATGTGCGTGACAATGGAACCTGAGTCTTCGTCGCAGAATGCTGTGCACTTAATTCCTGTTAAGCAAGAACAGGACTGCGAATTAACAGTATCTGCGACAGTCAAAGGAGAAAATGAGGTTAGTTACACATTTATGAGTAATTGTGGCGTTTTCACGTGTGGTACGTGACCGTTTTTTGATATAACACGAAGGACGTGATGCCACAGTTCTTGATAAATAGTGAGAAATTTGTTAGTATTAAAAGTAAAACGTTCAGACAAGCAGTGAGGTTCATCCACTGTTTCATTATCGTGTTGAATAAAGTGCGTGGGGCGTGAAACTAATCATTCACCTTCATGTACAGATGTTAATGCAATGACTTATACCTCCATTGCTCCATATCTATTCATGGCACAACTTTATGTTATGCCAGTACAACTAGTCCGGCATATTTAGAAACATGGCTGATGTTACAGCAACAGCAGTACTGTTCCATCCTTTGTAACAGTTTTCATGTTTTGACTTGTATTGTGCCCAGTGTAATTACATTTTCTTCCACCAGATAAACTTTGAGGTCGTAAAAGTTGAACCGCAGCAAGATGATGATTTTCTAAAGTATTCATCAACTGATGATCACCTTACAGGGCCAGATACTGAAAATAATTTTACATCGGTTGTGTTTCCAGTAGTGAAGACTGAAGTCCAGGTAAGTCAGATGGCAGTCCCTTTCACAGTTTGTTATATGGTAGAGTCTCACTGCTTGGAATTTTGACCTTGTTTGACCACCTGTCTCAGTAGCATTGTTTTGCTCTTTCATGAATGGTTCTGACACGTCAGAATAAGAACACTGTCCTGCTGTTATGTGGGTCACTCCCAGCTGATTTATTATTTGTCTTTCATAAGGTGAGGTCCACTGCTTTTGTGCTTTATAGTGCAAGAGTCTCTTTCAGAAATTTGACGTATTTTAGGCTTCCAAAATGTGTTTGCTTTTTAATTAAAAGTATACTATCATGCTTTTATTTTATACTGAAAATGGATTCTGACATTTGTGACAGTTCTACTGGTTGCAGGTAAATACAAACATTGAGACTTTACCAAAACTCAGGAACTATATTTCTACGTAACTAGGGCTGCACAATGTAACTGACACATTACTCTTTCAGGAGAGAGAAGTTTAGGAAATGAGCACAAGTTCTGTGAAGTTCTTTGCTCTTAGATGTGTACATGACATGTTTGTCTCAGCATGTTATGTATTATCAGTTTGCTATTTTAAGGGACTTAATTTGGCTGTTTTGTATATAATCATAGTACCCTGCAGCTATATTAGTTCAAACTTGCCAAGAAAGTCAGTTTGTAAGTCATCTGAAGCTGTAAATCAAATATGGAAATTGGTGAGACAATTTTCTAACTTAATTTCAAGAAGACATTTAAGGTGTTTGAAGTTACAGTCCTAAGGAATGTGTTCCATGTGATTGCTGTTATAAATTGAAATGTTTTGAAGGACCGGAGTAGTTTCATTGTCAGCACCAAGCAGTGAAAGAGAAAAGAAATTCAGGAATTGTTTGATCCTGAAGATGAAGGAATTACTGTCCATCGAAACATGGGGAATTGCACACCTGCAACGAAGTGTCACAGCCCAGAATACTGTTAATCTTCTTCATAATTTCAAAGACATTCTCCCTTGAGCAACCCAAAATTTTTATCATATAGTTTGGAATTTTTATCTTATATGCATTATTCAACATTCCGGTGTTTCCCAAACTGGTGTGTGACCCTGCCGGTGTTGTTCTATTCGTAACTCTTCAGTTTTCACCACAATGATCTCTACTGCTCTTCTTACTCACATTTTGCAGATGTTTTTAAGACACTGTGATTGCAGGCTGTAATGAATGAAGAATGTAATGTATTTTTGCATTGCCTTCAAACATTTCTGTGACAATGATTCGAACGTTTTTTGAGCTGTGTCACTGTAACTCCAGGCCGTACAAGTGCAGTGCTACTTATGAATACACACTTTAGAATTTTGTCTCATATTCTCACAGTGTTTGCATACATGCCCACACTGGTAGTAACATTTTCACCATTATGTTGTGTAATGTCTGGGGCATGAGGTGGGTAGGGAATTGGCACATATGGCGAGAAATAATTGCATACATGGCTGTGGTGGGGAAAATGGAGGGATGAAACCGCGTTAAAGAATAGCCAGGATAACATGACAGTTCATCTTAAAGAAATATGGTGGGTGCATGTGGACATTCAAACCAACAAATGACCTACATTCTCATACGCAAACACATAAAATAAATGCCTCTTGAAATTTGTTTTTCATGTATTGTGGAACAAGGTACTGTACTACGTTTTTAAGACACTCTTTGTAATCTCTGTTTTTTTCCCCACAGAATGCCATTGATTTCATAATCTATCTTTTTATGTTCAACTAATACTGAGGACTTTTGTAAACCATGTGATAAAATTTAATCCCAACCCATTCATTAAAAGTTTAACCAGTTTCGGGCAGGGACAGTTACTGGGCTGTTTTGAACATGGCAATGAACCTTCAGGTACCATAAAATTTGGGAAAGTTGTTGACCAGTTGAGGAACGGTTAGCTTTTCAAGAAGGACCTTGCTCCATGGTGTTTGATTATCTCTGGCATTTTATTTTTGCCACCTTTCAGACTGCAGAGGGTTGACTTTCTGGATCACTGAATAACTTTGAGGCAGCTGTTGGATATTGATATTTCATTTCATTGTGCTTCTAGGCTATTATTTCAATGGAAGTGGCAGGTTGAGAGAGATGCAGTGCAGTCTGAAATGTCCGCTCTGCATGTAGCAACAGGACATTGAAATTCTGACACAGGGGATCATCACGTAAATCGTTATGCCCCAACCTTTCTGATAGCATGGGCCTGTTACAAATTTTGCCAAATTTAGTTCTCTCTGATATGATTAAATGTTTTGCTGTCAGTAATTTAGTTCTAAATTTAGATAAAACAAATATAATGGAATTCATAACAAAGAATTCCTCACGTTCTACAGTACATATTAGTTTAAAGAAAATTATATCGAAGAGACAGTGAATACAAAATTTCTTGGTTTACATACTGGCAACCACATGCATTGGGAGAACCATATTGAGCAAGAGATTCCAAAGTTAAGTGCAGCATGTTATGCCATTAGGTCGACGGTCCATATCAGTAACGTTAACACTCT
>Ga0136643_10006117_pt1 | contig 17163 bp, 9 predicted proteins | sample TergutLab28metaG_FD_96883 | JGI IMG/M metagenome (GOLD analysis project Ga0136643, IMG submission 96883) | Labiotermes labralis P1 segment gut microbial communities from Petit-Saut dam, French Guiana - Lab288 P1 (version 3) (version 3) | ecosystem: Host-associated > Arthropoda: Insects >... | reverse complement strand
TGCTGGCTAGAAGTCAGCAATTGGAAGGTCCTGCGACCGGCCACCTCGACACAGGTTTTTCTCGGTTTCTCTGTGTCTAAAAGCAAATGCTGAGATGGTTCCCAAGATTCCACGTTGCCACTACATGCTTCTCATATAGCCCTCCCAACTTAAATTCAGTTGTAACCGATTTCATGTTTTGTATACATGTAAAATAACCACTGCCACCAGGTAACAACCCAATTGCAGTTAATAAATATTATTATATTATATTATTTACATCTACACACCCATGTGTACATCAATAACTTAAAGACAAAATAAAGTGATATTTATTACCACATAAAAACACAGCAATATCATCATTATTGATGATATTGTTGTGTTTTTAGACTGTAACAAATATCACTTTATTATTACAACACAACGGGGATGGCACATATTAAATGGGACACCTTTGAACACTCCGGTGCTGGAAGACATCACACAAAGACAGGCAAAGGGCCAGCAATGTAACAGAGAGGAGTGGTAGTGGTCAGAAAGAAGACTGTGGAAACTATTCTGCCATGAAATGCCACAAATGGAAACAACACTAGAAGAGACACCTGCATGGAGCTGAGCTGCAGCACTGAAACCTAATATTGCAGCAACTTTAACGTATGTGTAATAAAGTGCCATATTATGACCGATGTGTGAGGCAGTCACAGCTGTTAATACAATGCCAAGTACAGCACACCCTCCATTTACAAGCTTAATTCCTGCCTCAAAACTTTTGAAATGAAAATTAGCTTCCCATGACTTTGCAAATTACAGTGGTTAAGGAAGTCAAAAATGTCTCCCCAAAAATATAAAGTTCACCCTCACACAACATAGAATTAGTAACAAAAATGCTCAGTACTATGTTTACATAACATTCTTACCCATTAACCCAGTTACATCATTACACCTGTGTAGCAAATATGACACAAAACTTCTTTAAGACGTAATTGAAGCAAAACAATTAAAACTGATACCAGCCAATTTCACAACTAAGCTGAAGGTACCACGTCAGGCACTGCAATGTTGCTGCATCTGCGCAGACTACTCAGGAATACTGCGACATTCTGCACACTGAAGGAAATTCAGGGACAGGAACAGAGAATACATCCTGGGAACAACAACTAATTTGCAAGAAAAAGGAACCTGTATATGTGAAAACTTGTAAACTAACTCCTTGAATTCCAGGTAATTTTGCTGTACTGCATTAAAATTTTAGATAGAGTGAATATCTACTTGGACTGCTTGACCACTAAAGATGGGACCAACAAGTTGTCCTGAAATGTCGATAAATAATTACCGATCTACACTTTGTAACATTCCTGAAGAGCCAAGACTTCATGCCTGATTATTTAGCCATATGATTATATTTATTTTCTTAATGTCAGTGTTACAATTTCAACTGATACATACACTGTGATACTGAGAAGGTAAATGAACCATATTTTGGGAAATAACAGTACTTGAAACTGTATTTAATTAACAATTAAGTTATTTGTACATAAGTCTTTGAAGTAAGGCCTAGATAATGATAAATGCACAGAGATAACCTTATTTTTTATTTTTCCAATCACATTTTTGCACTGTATGCCTCATAATGCAATAAAAATGTTTACTGCTGATGGAACTATACTACATGCCCACGTTACGCCACACTCCATGACATATTGTCTGTAGTCAAGGTCCATAATTTCAGACACAACAGTTTATCACCGTTCACACAGCTGCACAAATGAGCCATATTATTGACATTCCTTCTTTGTTACATAATACAAAAATGTTTCAGCAGCACGCCATTAATGATCAATTACCTACCAGCTGCAAATAATGTAACAACATAGGCAAGATTAGAATTTATTCTCTGAATTGTGCCATCCCCGTTGCGTAGTATAAACTAGCAAGTAGGTATGAAGTCAATAACACAACTGTTGTTTAATTAGATGTTATATTATAGGTCAAAAGACTGCATGTTTCTTGGCTTTTTCTTGGGCCTTGTTTTTTTGGTTCCTTGTTTCTTCGGTTTGTTGATATTATCAAAGCATACATTTAAGTATTATAAAGTAGTTCACCCACATACTTAATGGAGATATACTATACTCAAACAAAGGCCTTGATGTAGAGATCTCCTCATCAAACAAGCCGCCACACAATTATATAAATAATCTTAAGTGTGTCGAATGACAAAGACCTGATGATGGCCACTACCGTCCAAAAAATGTAGTCTTTTGACCTAGAATATAACATCTAATTAAATAATAGTTGTGTTATTGACTTCATACCTACTTGCTAGTTAGAATTTATTAACTGATTGTTTGATTGATTGAATGCTTGACAGGCATATCTGTTGAAGAAAAAAGTAATTTGTTTATAATTAACTGCATGGATCAGTCCCTCTTAAGAATCAAATAATCCCTCAGTAAATCCAGTAATGGCCCACCTTTCACAGAACCCAAAGTTTCAAGACTATATTCCTGACATGCCACAACCAGTTCCTATTATAAGCCAAATGATGCAGTCCTCACACACACCCATCCTACTTCTTTACTATTCATTTTAATATTACCCTTCCATCTACTACCAGGTTCGCTAACTGGTCTCTTTTATGTCAGTTTTTCATGCTATATGTTTTCAACCACAAAAATGGCATCAAACAAAACGTGGCATTCTAGATGACATGACGCCCACTATGTGGTAACCAATATTTTCAATATGCAGTCAGTTGGAAATGGCCACTGACGTCGTAACAAGAGTGACTGGACTTTTTTAAATACCGTGGAATGATCCTGACAACAGAAATACGAAGTACTCGTCGAAAACCTCCCGTCCTAGTGCCATTGTGTCCACTACAGGTCCCTCACGGACTCGCTCAGGATTGAACCCCTGTCACCGTGGTAAAACACCGGCAACTAACCGTCAGAGCCATATCGCAGCCCAAGAGTTCCTAAAATTCTATCGGAAAATTAACATCGATTTTAGATGTCGCGCTGTCGTTGCGGGTGGCATGTTACGCCGTACTGGCCGGCTTCATCTCTCCTGAGGGGCCTTCACACTAGCTCATTTTGTAATTTCGTAGTACGTAACTTTGTGCGTCCTTAGCTTCAGTCATTAAACCAGTGACCTTGCATTAACATTCATTAACTTCACATTACCTTCACATCGGCTGCAGTCGGTATTGTGACCAGGTTACTAGTTTAACAGTCCGGGGTTCGATCCCCAGCCGGAGCGTTTTGTCTCCTCTAAAACGTACAGACCAGGTATGAGGCCCACCCAGCCTACTATTCAATGGGTACCAGGGTTATTCCCAGCAGGTAAAGCGGGTGGGTAGTGTTGTTGACTACTTTCCTGCATCTAGCGTCGAGGCTAAGAATGAGTGGCGCTACACCTTCGCTCCTCCTATACACCGTTATGGTGTGGAGAGCGGGGACTGTTTTTAATTGAAGAAGGAGGAGGAGGAGGAGGAGGAGGTGGAGAAGAAAAAAAGAAGAAGAAAGCATAACGTCTAATACCAAGAAATGGAGGTAAGACCGAAACTTGGATACGCCTTCCCCAAAACATTCATTTTATTGTCTCCGCTATTTGTCAGTCCTTTACAGTCCATTCCTACTTACAGCAGCATCAAAACATAGATACTGACTGCGTGCTGTTCTTATGGATGTTTCTTGGCCAGTTTTCCTGTTTTGCCCACAAATTTCAACCCTCATCTGATCTCATTCAATAGACACACACACATTCGCACGCACATTAGCCACTTTACGTTCCAGAAAGTCAGCTGATTAAGAAAACTGAAAAACGAACATGCCAACCGGTTATTAACATTCTGGCAGCACACTTCTGAACTGAATTCTTATATGCACGGTCATTATTTTATGTGACAGATACCGCTTGTCACTTCCTGTCACCTCGTTCACCGCATTAGCATACCCCCACTCAGCCGATTTCCCTCCACGCTCGGCGGCGGAGTGGCGAGATGAGACAATATTTGTCACATTAAATAAGAACCCTGTGTTTTTTAAAAGCAAGATTTGCTATGCGTCCCTCCCTACTTAAATTCGCCAAAACTTGACCCACAGCTGCGGTTGCCAGCAAATAACAATGCAGCTTTGTTATACGTTCAGTGACTCCTATCCGAAAGTCACTACTTCCCTTACAGAGTACTGACGGTCTAACAAAGTACGGGCAATAAGGTCCCAGTGCACGGCATGAAAGCATGCGGAGAAAAGGAGGTGTAGCGCTACTCATTCTTAACGGCGGTATGCCATGTCCCTTTTTCTCCAGGGGAAAGAAAGAGCCCACGGATCCTACTGAAAAGCAGGATGGGTGGATTCCACAGCCCGTGTGAACGATTAGAAGAACAGAAAAACCTCCTGTCGCCAGAATCGAGCCTCTATCCCTTGGTTGTGCACCCCGCATTCTAGTCTTTATACTGACGGAGCTGCTCACTCCGATGTGAACTAATACATGGACACCCGGGCGGCGAGAATTGCTCAGGCCGCACGCACTACAAAGACGCAAGACGCTGTCGGGGATGGTATAGTATGAAACATGGGGCCGCGGGGCTGACTTATTCCGCATTACACGGCTGCCGATATGGCATCTTTATTACAGAGCTGGATGCTCTAACACTGCGGCATGTCTCTGCTACTGCTGACTACATTCTGTGCCCCTTGACATCAGTACGCCTAGCGCTTTCGGTTCCCACTGAACAACGTAGTTCTGGTTCGCTGACCACACTGCGACCGCGCCCACCCACATTCGCATTGCGTACGCCTTCTGGGGCCGATCAGCTGTTCACGAAACGCAACTTACAGGTTCCGTGAAGGTCGTAACGCCATCCGTCCTTACGTAACAAGGTCACAGAATCAGCTGATGTTTTGCTGATCGTCGGTCTCCTACTCGATCTGTCGCTTCGAGCCACTCAGCTTCCTTACACGATCGTACACAGATACGGATTTCAGCTGAGCAAGGGCAAGACGAGGGCGCACGTGCAGCTGGAGCAAAGAATAGCTTCCAGACGTTTCTAATAACCCAGCCGCTGCCAACCTGTTGATACCTGCGGTTTGTGTACACTTCACAGCAAACAGTCCGTCTCGTGGGAGATTTGACGTTTTCACAGCACAGCCGTTGAGGATTAAAGTCTTCCGGGATGTTACACCGTGTAGACTGGTAAATACAGGGCTATTCGAAATGACTGTCGGGGTTTTAACAACTTGTCATACACAATACACTTAAGATAGGAGTATACGCATTTTTTTATTTAATAGAACAACACTCCAAGTTTTTGTTACATACCTTACAGGTGCTCTACATGTGCACCCTTTGTGATTCTACAAACATCAACACGATAATCAAGTTCGTTCCAAACTGTCTGTAGCATGTCCGCGGTGATGGTTTCAATGGCGGTTCTGATTCGTACCTTCAGTTCCGGGATAGTCGCGGGAAGAGGAGGAACATAAATCCGATCCTTGACGTAACCCCATAGAAAGAAATCACATGGGGTTGCATCTGGAGAACGAGGTGGCAGTTGTTAAAACCCCGACAATCATTTCGAATAACCCTGTATATACCGACGTTTCGAAGACGCTACGCTCCAGCGAAACGCTGGTGACTTTACAAACGTCCCAAAAGACTTGAATCTTAACAAACCGTCTCCAATTCAAATCCCGCCTGGTAAGAGATGTTCAGCAATAATCGCTATTAATTCTAAATATCAAATGAAACAAACAACAGGGTGTGGCTAAAATGCAAATTCTGTTTAATGCTAAAAGGCAGGTGGTACATATAGTTGCCACCATGCTTTAAAAGGTTAGCTTGGCGATCACCTACGCGATTATACACTATCAACGCCACATCATAAGTGTTCTATTGCTTGGTTATCACGCTGTTACAAGCAGCAGGTGGAAATGTTAGAAGCCGGTTAACGCATAATGCACCTGCACGAAAGTTCGTTATCGTATCTAAACTGAAATTTTACATGTGAAACTGACGTATCTTTGTGAAAATTGCAGAATTTACGGTTAAATTTCGGCTGCCTGAAGGCAAAACGGGGAGGAATTCCCTGACATGCACGGCCCGGGCACATAAAACCCCCCGCCCCAAGGTACCCAATTTATATTTTTCATGTTTCGTTTACCGACGTTATCAGAAGCTGACTATAATGGCGTCAGGTGGTAAGATGACCAGTGAACAAAGTCGTTATGACGGCCTCAGTCGGAAAGATGGTCTGCTGATACGGGGCGGCGGGCAACTGACTGACCTCTGACATCGATAAAGCCCTCGCAGACACTGCGGCACACGGGGTCCCCGTAACATGTTCGTTCTTTTGGACTGGATTTCGTCTTGTGGGCGAGATTTTCCCTGCACGTCCGGACCGGCCCTGGGGCCCACCCAGCCGCCTATAAAATGGGTACCGGGTCTTTCCCGGGGGTTAACCGGCCAGGGCTTGGCGTTGAACACCCACCCCCGTATATTGCCGAGGTTAAAGAAATAGTGGAGCTATACCTCTGCTCCTCCTCTGAGCCTTCATGGCCCAATAGAAGGCAGACTTTAAATTTCTGCTTAACATTCTTCCGTCTTCTGACAGAAAGCAGCATTCTGGATCCTTGTTATGAGGTCTGGGTACAAATTGGCTAATAATTATAGAGGATACCCGATTTATTATCGAGTCACAGGAGGAAACCTGGTTTTCTACGCTTCCGTAACTACTTAACTAACTAAAGAAATAAATGCATAAATAACTCCAATCAGCAGAGTCCTTCTTGAAAATTTCCCAGTTCTTCAGTGACTGAGGAAACTCCCCGCACATTGTAGAACCCGACAGTTTGTCACCGCGTTCATAACAGCCATGAAGGTGACATTACGTCAACACTCCTGCCGTCACGAATATTTTGGTTTGTTTACAGTCACTGTTCGTGACACCTGCAATATAATGTTTTGCGATACGAAACAAGTGACTTCCTAGCAACAGTCTTGAGGTCATGTTGTGCAAAATGCACTCTAACTTCAGGGTCAGCTTGACCTCAAGTTACTAGCCCAGATGCGGAATGCATAGAGCGTACAAAGACCTCTTCTCACGCACACCCAACGCTAACAACGTATGCCATGTTTTCAACAGTACTGAACCATGGCAATGACGTCCATGAACCGGTCGGTTTTCTTCAAATGAAATAAACCTCTAACATTTGTTCAGCAACTGGTTTATGTCCTTGAATCACTGGTCTTTACTGCAGCTACATATGTTCTGAGGTAAGCAACACTTACTCCATGGGGCAGAGTCATTCTTGAGAAGCTAACAGGTTTTCAGCTAGTCAAGAAATTCCCCGCATTTTATGGAAACCGAAGGTTCATTACCGCACTCACAAGTGTCCGGCACCTATCCCTATCCTGAGCCAGATCGATCCAATACATACCCCCACATCCCACGTCCTGAAGATTCATCTTAATATTATCCTCCCACCTACGCCTGGGTCTCCCAAGTGGTCTCTTTCCCTCAGGTTTCCCCACAAAACCCTGTATACACCTCTCGTCTCCCCCAAACGTGCTACTTATCCTGCCCCTCTTATTCAAGATTTGATCACCCGAACAATATTGTGTGAGAAGTACAGACCATTAAGATCCTCATTATGTAGTTTTCTCCGGTCAGTAACACACCCACAACAAAATTCTGAAGTCATATTAAACAAACGAATCCACGCTACACAAATGGAGATACATTTAAATTGGCAGATCCCCGCTGTGCTACACAATCGATGTTCACACAATAAACTACACATTGTGCACAACAATTCTTTTATTGCACTCTATGCAACATGTTTCGACCATTACATGTTAACATTTATATTTACATTTTGTGGAACCCTTCACGTACTACAGCATATTTTAAAATTTAAAAAAAGGATATAATTACATTTATTACAGGCTGCAGAATTAGAAACTCATGTAGAGATTTCTGCAATAAGAGTTTAAAAATTCTATCTCTTCCACCACAATATATACTGTCACTTCTCATATTTGTGGTTAGCAACAAAAATTAATTCAAATTCGACGCCGATGTCTGTAACACAAGCACTACACAAAATTATAACTTTCACCAGCCTCCATCAAATGTTGTCGACATATCAAAAAGGGGTCCAATAAACTGGCCTAAAAGTGTCAACGGTCTCCCAGAAAGTATCAAATTTTAAATGATAAACCTAAACAACTTAAATCAGCCATGAAAAATTATTTACGCTTTCATTCCTTCTGCTCTACAGACAAATACTTTGATGTAAATACAGAACGACAAAATAAGCTAAATCAGTTCCATGTACGAAACATTTTTTTACTTCTTCTTTATCCAAAGTCTTGAACTTGTTTTTGGCCTCATTGACTGTAAAAAAGATCATGTTTAAGTTAAAATTCATTGGGCAAATCAAATACGTTTACAGGAAAACTAAGTCTTTTGTATTATTACTTATTTCAACGAATGCAGCCAGCCCCGACGATCAGCGCGATACAAAGGGGAATATGTTTCAAGAATCAGAGAAGTTACTTCCATCCATTTAATGGTTAAGTAAGAAACAGCCGACACAGCTAAGTTCTTAAGTGTTTAATAAGGCGACATGTTTCGGTCTTCTGGACCATCATCAGGCCAACATGTGTTATAAGGCATACAAATAGGAATAAAAAAGTCTTGCTTTTTGGGAATTGAGATCTCCATGTAAAATGGAATTAATTCTGTGTGTAGCAAGTCGAGTGTCTTACGTCATAAGACGATACGTTTCTTTGATCAACAGGGGTTTACTGGGGACGTTAATGGTGTTTCATGAAACATACGAATAAAACAGGAAACCAACATTAGCCTTGAGTTCCATCTGTCCAATAAACGTAACGGTTTATGCTACAATCCTCAGTTTAAATGTTAATATCTACAGGTTATGGCACAACCTTTGGGCACTGCGCGCTGCGGAACACGCGTATCGTCAAAGAAAAAATGCAGACACAGTTTTGGTGGGGAAACCTGAAGAAAAGAGACCACATTGAGGACCTAGGTGTAGATGGGAGTATGATATTAAAATGGATATTAAAGACATGAACTGTATTATCCTGGATCAGGATAGGGAACAGTGTCGGGATGTTGTGAACACGATAACGAACCTTCGGGTTACACAAAATGCGGGGAACTACCGGACTACTTTGCCAGTTTTAAGGCCCTCACAGCGGTGTTCCAAACGATTCGGGTCGTATAGGATGTGACGCTACATCCCCGACGTTTCGAGAATACATATCAACTACATATGCAAGTGCTGAGGGGTCAAACCCCAAAACTTGCTCGTTTATCATGCTTCATGTCCATCAGCTGACGGATTATCCGGCCATTCAGTAGCGGACAGCCACAGTCTTCATTGAAATACTTACGTTCGTACTTCATACAGAAATGCAAACAAGCAGCAGCCACGAGCGAATTTGTAGTCGGCGACATCTCGTACATCGCTGACGTTGGTGGCCTGTTATCGCTGCTACCGATCTTTGTTTACGTCTGTGTTACTTTATTGGTAGGTTATCCCGTTGGCGCGCGCGCCTGCGTGTGTGCGTGCGTGCGTCTTCTGTATACATGTCAAAGACACTTCTGGCAAAGCCTTAATCTCAGACTGGGAGTTCAAAGATCGCCATTTTTAATCACTGGACAAAGGAAACCTGCTGTAAGTTTACTCTTCCCACGAACTGTATTTGCATTCCAAATCATTATGATAACTGAAGGAAGCGTTAAGACGCGTTGAATCCAAACGAATACAAAGAAAACATTTCGGTTTCGAAATTCTAGTCGCCTGGCTTGTTACATTTCGTAGATGGATGACTGATCTTGACGTTTCGAAAAAAACACACTGCCCTTGTCTTCAAAGAATCCTTGACCGTTGAAGATGAGGCGGAACGGTCTTTCGAAACGTCGGGAATCAGCAACCTTGCCACTCAGAATAACAAACCAAAAGATCGTAATTCTCGACATCACCGCTATGGGAAACTCTCTTTTCGTAGAGACAAAATTAAAGAAGAAATTTGAAAGTGGCTAGACATAATGTAAGAAAGGTAGCAAACGGCCAGAAATGGACACGCTGGTATGGAATCCTGAAGGAAGCAGAAGTTGAGGACGGCAAAACATTTACAACAAAACAACACTCCAAACGGAAGCTCTCCAATAATGACAGTACACGCAACGTGCTTCTGCTAGCAGCAACAGAACATTGGTATGAGCTGAGAGAGTATGACGCGTGAAATTAACCCCTTGAAGCCTAGCCTTCATGTTCCAAAGTCATAAAAAACACACACGTGGCACAGCGAAATCGACCGAGACAGTTTAGGGACATTTCAGCTGCTCAGTGTGGCAACCACACCCAAGACATCACGTGCACTGTGGGGGCCAGCCGAATACTATGTCTTGCCGCTTAAATGCAAGTGGTACTTGGACCACCGTATTTAACGGGTTGAAACCCCGCATTATCGCGCTTTTAAAGCTGCTCGCCGATATGCCTGCAGTGTCACTGTCTCAGATGTTGACGACGTAGACGCACCTAGCGCTCTTAAACAACCTACCTGTACAACCGCGCAACAGTATCGAATTTAAACGGCTCTTTGCAAGGCACGAGAAGATGCCATTGATGGACCTGAGTGGGCGGCTGAAGGACTCCTGAGGGGAGAGTCATTACGTCAACACGGACTGGCGGCATCGCAAGAAATACACGTCTAAAGCATGCTGCGGAGTTTGTGAGGTTCGCAGACGCGGGACTTAAGAGGAGGGAGAAGAAAGAAAAACAAAGAGTAGACAAAGAAAATTACGAAAGAAAGAAAACAAGGGGGATAAAAGAGAAAGAAAAACAAGAAATAAAGCGGACCTATGTAAAGCAGCACATACAGACGATGATCACTGTCGATGACCCGCGTTTTCAAAACTCGAAACTTCCAAGGCCGCAACAAAATCGAGAAAATGCGTCTCTTAACTCCGCTACGTCAGTCTGTCCGTATTACGTAACAACTTTCACACGGCCCAACTGATTCTCCTGAAATTTGACACGGGGTTCTTTCTGTTGTAAACATCTGTGCGCACATCCCAGTTTTGGCCACAATCGGCTATCAATACTGCGCACTAAACAAACGCCCACTCGCACTTCTGCGCGTTTGTCGGGTGTAACTTGCCACCGCTCTTTCGAACAAATGCTGTGGAAAATAAGTTAAACGCAGTTCGTGCCCGTTACATTTTTCGTTTGTCTCAACACTTTCGAAAGCAATTAAACACGCGTCATTTTTTAAATCTGGAGACGGTAACAGAATGAATGTACCACAGTTGTCACCGTATGTGTGTATTGTAACTGGTCGCTATTTCTTACACTACACAGGCCGGGATGTTACTATTGTTGTTGATGATACAGGGTGTTCCTTGTCTCGTATCATCGAGTACCGCTTGTTCCGCATATAAAGCAGGCACCAGCCGGAACATATCACTACAGCGATAAATGCAACTTCCTGTACCAACCCAGTCCTGCAAAGCTACTGGCACAGAATGAAGCCAAAAGCTTGTCACAGCGTTCAACATCCTTAGTATTTCACATAATAAATTTCAACGATTTTGTATAATTATGCCTATCGCTGAATCGATCTATTTTCAGATATCGTATTTTTCAGGCCCTGTGTAGAAGAAGAATTAAGTCTTCAAGTTGACCACATCGAGTCTCCAGTAGTATTCAGTCCAGTCCGAATGCTATCAAATAGAAACTTATTAAAATCTAAAAATGTAGAGGTCTAAAGGTGAATCATTTAAAGCACAGAGTCATTATTTTATCTGACAATTACCGTTTGTTATCTGCCGCGGCCTACTCCTTCGCGCATATGTGAGATTTGTTAAATGATAAACACGCTGACAGGAAGCGACAAACTATCAAATGACCCCATAAAAACAGTACTTTACGTAAACTGTGAAATACGAGTCAGGGAGAGGTAATTTGTTCAAATACTTATGCTTGTACAACGGTTCGCTACTTCTTTTTAACGAACGCATTGCGCAGGTTACGTTTGAATGTCAAACATAACTTACACACACACACACACTGGCTGGACTACATTTGGCGCAGAGACGAAGAGCTATTATGTGATTCACCTGAACACATATTATTTTCCGCTTCTGTCAAAGTTACCACAGTTTAAGATGTCAGCAGCTCGAACAAAACACAATCGAAAATAATTACGTGAGCAAACAGTCTGGGTTACCAACGACAGCACTAGGGCATCATCCGAGATGGACTGGGCATGTACACTTTATCATGGAAACGACTACATTATCTTCACACGCAGGTACTCAGAAGTTGTTAACTATACAATACAGATGGCCCCCTTTTTTAACAAAACAATCCACAGCAATGAGTCTGAACGATGTCACAGCTGTGCCCAAACTGTGTGCGTCCTGCTATATGGGGCGTGCCACTAGTTGGTGCGTGCAGGCCGCAGTCAGCTGACAGATTTGATTTCGTGCCACAACATTTTAAAATGAACAAAAGAAGGGAGACGATACCGTAAATAAAACGACCATTTGTAGATCCAAATTTATATCTAAAAACGCAAACTAAATTTTCCAGTCGGGCACTAAGCTCTAATCAGATTTTACAGAAACGCGGAATAACTTATTTGCGAGTAGCTTGTTCATGTAAGGTTTCAAATTTGAGTTCATGTAAGTTCCACTATTAACGACAGACGTCTGTTAATTGTAATATATGAGAGTTCATGATTTGTTAACGACATAGAAACGTGAAATGGCAAAGAGAGTCGCAGTCAACAACAGTTTTGGCAACTGGGTTTGCCGTTTTATCCAAACGAACGTTTCCATTCACGGGCTCTAATCTTTGGGACCGTGCATAGTTTTTAAAAAATTCGCGAGCTGCCACAAGAATCAGAATGGGCTATATGCAGTCCGAGAGCCACTACTTTTTTTTAAGGTACTGGTGTATTTGTGCGACGTTGCAGCCAACGAGCCACAAAAGGGGATTGGGGAGGGGGGTTATGAACTACCTGCATTCCGTTACATACACGTACTCTGAAGCAAAACGATAGCATGCAGTAAGAAGACTTCCGTAAGCATGCCGTGTTGGTATTGATATAAATAATTCAATGATACAATTCAATGTTTTCCAATGACAGGTTATACCTGAATTTCATACACATAGCAAATGTTTCTGAACATATGAATTAACCTCAAATTAGCTGACGTACAAACCTAGTGGCAAGTCGCACAAGAGACTGCAAGCTGCAATTGCTCCTGCCGAAGCTCCAGATATCTTGTTAAGAAGCAGGTGTGGTGCGTATTTCTTGAAACACCCAGCAACGCCAACGTGGTATATACCCAAAAATCCACAACCAGCAAATGATAGATTCATGATGTTTTATCTTAGGTCGTCACAGATAAACTTACAACACGTTAACAAACGTATACACGATACTATAACAAACCAGAACTAAGAAAATACTTCTTCCTCACATCAACCTCCTTCCGCAGACCTCTGCTCTTCACTGGCGGATTTTTGCCTCCGACAGTCTCCTTTTGTGGGTCCTCTGTCGTCACTGATGATGTCTGTCGTGGATAAAACGTAAACGCCAAACGTGTAGGTCCCACCTCCTGTGACGTTCCAGTCAGATAGAGTGCTGATTGGTCAACTCGTCGTGGTGCCGCGGTAATGATCCGCCTACACTGGACACCAGCGCTTCTGCCGGGAGTAATTGTAATGACTTACTTTCTCTCTGATCCCCGTCGACTGTACTCCGCGATTTGAATGGTACTCGCTGTTCGTTGCTATGGTACTGCACTTCCCGGTAATTTAAAATGTAATCACGACTAGTGTGGAAGTCACTGGAGGAAAGCATCGTTCCATATGGTTGCCATTGCAGAAACCGTGAAGTTTTTATTAATAAATCTAAGGTGGTATTATTCACTGCATCTGAAAGAGGCTGGTAGTGTGTATATCTAACACAGAAACTCAGTCAATCGTTTGGTGTTCATATCTCACAAACAACATGTGTGAAGGATATGTAGGAAGTATACAAGATAACAGTGCTCCTGTGTTGAAGTATCAGACCTTGACGACACATATGATTACACGCATTCCTAAGGTTAAGGTGAGTGACAGCTTTCAAATAATACCTACGAAATAGAAGGCCGCGAGGCACCACAGCCGGTCTGAGCGCGTCGCCCTTCTTGAATAGGAAATTAGTTAGCACCTTATTTAAGTCTACCGTCTTTATTGCAAACATCTGAAGGCGCATAGATATATAGGAAGATAAGAGCACGTTCGTACTGCAAGTTAAAATGGTGTATATGACACTTCTTACAATTTGTAGAAAAATTACATTTCTTCCATAAATTACAGTAAGGAATGACTGACTGACTGACTGACCGACTAAGTAACTCCACAAAGAAGAGTCCTTCTTGAGAAGTCAATATATTCTCAATTAGTCAAGAAAGTTCCACAGTTATGTGGAGCACAAAAATTCGTTAATATACGCACACGAGTCCGCCACGTGTCCATATTCTGAGCCCGATTAATACAATCCAGGTCATTACATCATATTTCTTTAGGTAAATTTTAACACTATCTTCCCATCTACACCTAGGTCTTCCAAGGTATCGCCTTCTTTCATGTTGCCCCATCAAAATGCTAAATACATTTCTCTCCTCCTCATACGTGCCAGATATCTTGCCCATCTCATCGTACTGCATTTGATGACGGAAATAATATTCGGTGAGGAATAAAAATTGTGAGGCTCCTCCCCGTATAACCTTCTCCATCCTCCTATTACGTTCTTCCACTGAGGACCAAATATCTTCTTCAACATTAATTTTAATGTATAATTTTTTATACTAATGCATATCAGCTCCAAGTGTTCATTGCAGTACTCGCTCAATCTGGCTACATGTTTCGGTAAATTATTTTACCAACATTAGGAGAAATTCTATGCAAAATTGTGAATTGAAAGCACCTCTGTAATATGCACAAAGGTCATACTTTTCAGTTTATATTTTAAAAATTGTCACCCTCCCGCATATGATTTTTATATGACTCTATCGTCGTTGAAGTTTAAAACCTTTATAATTAGTGGGCCGGGGTAGCTCAGGCGGTATAGCAACTCGCTACTGGCTGGACAGCCCGGGGATCGAACCCCGGTGGGGGGTGAGATTTTCTTCGCCCGTCCAGACCGACCCTGTAACCCACCCAGTCTCCTGCACAATAGGTGTACCGGATCAATTTCCGGGGGCATGGCGTTGACCCCAACTCTCATCTGGCACCGAGGTTAAGGAAAGAATGGAGCTATGCCTCCACACCTCCTCTGGGTCTTCATGGTCTGTTCTAGGGTAAATTTTGTAATTATTTACTCTCTATACCTCCCTGCCACTGGCATAAATGAAAGTGTGCACAAGAAATTATGCCAGTTTGAATGCGAAAACACTGCAGCTAAGAACAACTTTGTGGAAGGAACTTCAATACACGAGTCCAAAATTCCCATATTTAACACCCACCGCCGCACCCAACATGTAAGCCAATAGTTAGCGTGTACGTTAATTACAAAAAAAAGACATAGCCTTATCAAAACGATATCTTTCTCACTGACAAATTTGAAGGCATTTAATTGAGCAATACGATACAACTGAATTATCAAATACATTGAATTTCGCCATTTCGCACAGAACTTCACCTGATGTTGGCAAATAATTTACCGACAGATGCCTTGAGACTGAATGAGCACCAAACCCGGGTCTCAACTCTAAGAGGCTGGTGACTCCCCCCACCCCATTCAAGGTCAGCCTACTGCACACAATTCTGCCCGACAACTGAAAAGAGCACTGCTCAGTCGTACGTTTCCCAGGCTTCCCCCGCTTGACCTTCTGAGAAAAATAGTATTAAATTGAATGGAAACTTTAAGCAGTGATGGAATAATACTGACAGGGGAAAACTGAAGTGTAGGCCTACTCGATTTGAAGCCATATTTTCTACCTCACAGAAAAGAGCGTGTCTCTATTACGAAGGTCAGTCGCTGTTTGTACTAAGAAGCGTGAGAAGCCTACATATGAACTGTGCAAACGAAATGAGTTTATTTAACGTTAGATCTTACGGTAGGCATAATTACCAATGGTGGACGAAGGATTGGTTCCTAATTATCACGTGACCCAGTCTCATGGGATAAAAAACGTTTAGTGGACACGAAGCGTGGAAGGAATATTTCAGAAAGTCAAGTGTCTCGATTTGAAATTTGTCATTTCGTGAAACTGTGAAATGCTTCACCGCAGTGACTCAGATCTTTCTTCAACAAATTTTTATGGGAAAGAAACAAGGACTTCAGTAGTGAAATTTATGATTTATCTCTGACAAACAAGCATGAGAGCCGTATTATGTTTTAACGTGGGAAAAAAGATAAAGTGGGAAGTTGTTGATTCTGTGATTAAATTAGATGGATATCTAACGCATTCAGTTCCACACTCCGTCCGGACTGTACTTCGATATGTGTACCGTGACAAATGATAAGGTTGGAATTGTAAATTGCCCAAGGAAAAAAAATTCGGATTTCATAAACAAGCCGTTACTGAGTCAACTGAACGAATTCTGTGGCTCAGAAAGTTGTCATTGGGTGTGAAGCAAACATTTGCAAGATTTAAAAGCAGATGGCTTGACCCAGCAGTCAGCTGTTCCTAGTGTGTCATTATATTATATTGGACTTTCGTATCTACGATGCTACAAACCGATGTGTTTAGAATTATTGTTCACAAAAAGCTATATTAATTTTAAATTACAATGTCTACTGCAAACTGAGAACACGATAGAGAAGTTAAAGAAACGCTAAGGCATTAAAGACTAATACTTATATCACGCCAGACTATCTGTCAGGCATTTCTTTGTGCCCTGCTCATCTTGGGGACCGATAAGTGTCTAGTTTTGATATTTACCTAATGCTAGACCTAAATAACATTTAAAGATAAAACTCCTACCGCGCAGTAAACATACTCAGTCTCAGTTACACAAACCAGTCAGTTAATGCTGTATAGGGAAATAATCGCTGTTTGTTCTCAGATCCACACAAAACACATAAATACAGCTGTGTGGGCAGAACGTAGAATTGTTGGATGTTAAACTGGCGGTACAT
>Ga0136643_10006113_pt1 | contig 17168 bp, 6 predicted proteins | sample TergutLab28metaG_FD_96883 | JGI IMG/M metagenome (GOLD analysis project Ga0136643, IMG submission 96883) | Labiotermes labralis P1 segment gut microbial communities from Petit-Saut dam, French Guiana - Lab288 P1 (version 3) (version 3) | ecosystem: Host-associated > Arthropoda: Insects >... | reverse complement strand
CATTAAGAAAAGAGGATGGAGAGATACCAAAGGCTGCCCTACTCTGGAACCCTCAGGGAAACAGGAAGAGAGGAAGACCGAGAAAGAGCTGGAGAAGATCTATAATTAAGGAAGCGGGTAGAAGCTGGAATGAACTGAGGTTCTTAGCAGCCGATAGACAGAAGTGGAAAGGACTCATAGACAACCTTTGTTCCTAGAAGGAACGATGGACTCTATTATTATTATTATTATTATTATTATTATTATTATTATTATTGAAGGGCATTTAATTCCAGGGACTGTGTTGTCCTGTTTGTAAAGGTTTAATCTACAGCTTAAAGCAGCAGGATGAAGAGATGTGAACTGGGTTGAACTGGCTGAAGTAAGGAATTCAGTAGTGGTCTTGTGAACATAATGAAACTTCTGGTTTGACAAGAGGTGGGGAACGTTTGGATTAGCTGAGCATATGTCATCCTTTCATTGAGACCTGAATTTTGTAGGGTTGATATTTTTATAATTTCCTTTGGTCTGATGATGTATACGATTTTCAGCTTGATGCAGTCAGGTTGTTTCTAGACTGACCATGTAAGACACTCCTATTGGTATCACAAATGTCCACCATAAGGTGTAGAGTTGAGTTGAGTATGTTGAATCATTTCCTGCATGGAATAAGACTGTAGGTTGTGTGTTTGCAGAGCAGTGGCTTGTTGCATACGAGTGTGTGTCTACATGTGATTTTTGTATTCCCAGAAAATTATGTGTCAAATTTTGTGTTAAACTGAGGACAAATTTTCAGCATGTTTAAAAGTAGCTTTTGGAGGGCAGACAGTGGGAAGAACACAAGTTTTTGAGGGGTTTTCCAAGTTCAAAAGCTGTGTGACACCTATTGAAAAGTGACACACATGCTCATTGTTACTTTGGCATTCATGGAGCTGTGTATTGTGAATGTGTTCCAGGACAAACTTTAAACCACCATTGCAACATTGACACTTTAACTTTGTCTGTGTAAAAATATGTTGTGTCACTTACCTGAAAAATTGAAACCAGAGGGTCTATTTCAATACGGTGATGAGGCACCTGCTCCCTCTGCATCGTCTGTTTGTTAATTTCTGTGTAGTAACAAAATGGCTGTCATTCCACACACTCGATTTATCAGCTTTAGTGCTGTCTTTCTCCTTTCTTTTCCCAAAACTCAAGAGGGCATTAAAGGGAATGAGATTTCCCAGAGAGATTATTTTGAAGGGGACAGCAATGATCAGAAAACATTCTTGTTGTGGAGAAATAAATTCAGTCTGTAAATCGTTTGATCACACCTTGTATTCGTGTTGTTGCCTAGGTATCTTTGTAGTATAATCTGTCAAATTTGTGGTAGACAAATTAGCATCGAGGCTGGGTTTACTTCAATCATTTCACTTGTCTCCAGCCATTTATCATACCACAAGTGTGGGTACAGTAGGCTGCATGACTCAAGTACTCGGTGTTTCCTTGCTTAGAACCAAACAGAATAATAGGATTGTCTGTATAGCCTGCCACCCAGGTGTATTTTGTTCAGTTTTAGACACTCCTTACACTTTACTTTATATCTCCTAATTTCATATTGCCCATACATAATGTGTGTATTAGAAATGTGAGACTTCAAACGCTGACATAAAGTAGTTGCAGGGTGGAGGCACATCTGTGGGATCCGGAACAGTTTCTGCTGGTGGTGAGGAAGAGAACACTCCACCTCGCTCATCTCGAGATCGAGCTCGTCGGGACCTGACCAAGCAGTTGAACATGGACACAAGCTCAAATAGTTCACGAGACAGTGATGACAGCACCTCTGTGGCCACTGCGTCATCACGCTCCCGAGTGGTGACAGGTCCCACCACTCGCCGTGCCTGGAGTGACTGGTGTTCAAATTCAAACAAGGGCAAGAGCAGCCAGAGTGAGGAGGAGAACAACAACAACAACAACAGTAACAACAGCAGTGGTGAGTTTAAATGAAAGCAGTGTGTGTTCAAAATTTTCATTGTGTTTGACACTCCAATCAGGTAGATCGGTACATGTTGGACAGCTTGTTTATAATCACTTTTATTTATTGTGCTGCATTCGGCTTTTCAGGTCTTAAGGTGTAGTTATGCTGCACATAGGGGCTGTATTGTGGGGTGGAGTAGGCTGAGGTGCTTATGCTGGACACTGTGCCAGAATATACAATATTTACACCAATCAAGTTAAAGAAGTATTTTGCAGGTCCACAGTGCAGTTAATGTAACGTTCTACAAAAAATTACCATTAACAAATACTTGCACATTTTTTCAGGGTATCTTGTCATACATGAAATTCAAGACAGTAAATTGAGAGACTGTGGGGTTGCTGCCATGTCACAAGTGCACGCATTTGCCATGTTGTTATTGTTAAGTATGATGCAAGGATGGAAAAAAAATATCATGCCATGGTCTGCATCTTCACCCGATTTGTCCTGTACATGCTGCTTCTATATAAAATGTTCATTATGTAATGCAAACTTTACACATCTACAATATTTACCACTGTTTATGTGAAATTAACTGCTCCCAGTAACAGTTGTTGCAGGGACACATTTGACACCATTCAGTGGCCACGGTAGTGGACCCAGGGAAATTGAATGCTGATGTTGTAGTGATTGTATGTGACACTACATTCACTGCATGCAGCAAGTGCATGGTTTTACTGCAGTAGTGGAACTGTACCTTAATTTGGTAGACAATTGGTGTAGACATGTTGCCACTTTAATGTTTGAAGTTCTCACTGTCAGGTGGCAGTGAGTACATTATTTTCTCTTATGTCTTGTATGAGTATGCTTTTGGAGGTTTTATTGGTAAAAAAACATTTTGTAATTTTAAACCATATTTCAGGCATATATTGAGATGTTATACATGAAGCATGATCATTGAATCTGCATTTATCCTGTTTACATGTTTGTAACTGTTTGGTGCAGGAAAGAGCAAGGCACGTCAGCCCAAAAAGCTTCGTCGCAAGTTGCCACGTGCAGGCAGCAAGTCATCATCTATTATGCAACAAACACGGACCATGGCACAGACTAAGAGAGGATCTCGTGGACGGGTCAAGAAGGGTAAACCAAAGAAGACAATTAAGATAAATGGGTTGGATCTTCTCCATAGCCAGACTCTGCTCAGCACATCTCCACAAGGTGAGTTTTAGTGATATGATGAAATGCGTTTTCTATAATTACGCATTATTTTACAGGCTTTGTGAAAGTGTATATCAATTTGCTACATATGCTTCATTGTGACCATAAGTGGTAGTATGTTGCAGGCAGGTGTAATGCACACTCAAAACTGAACTTGAAAAAATGTGTTGGTTAGCTTCACTAAGTCCATGTGTATGTAGCTTCTTGAGAAATTCTGAAGAGATTTTCATAAAATGTAATGTGGGAGTTTACTAAAATTATAATCACCTTCCAGTTTTGGTTAAAATGGGCTAACAGTAACACTTTCTGTGATGGCCTTCAGGCATTTCTCCATTCGTCTCAAATGTTATGTTCTAAATAGTCATGTGTTGTCATGAAAGCTGTTTTGTAGGAAGGAACCCACGTTAGTGCAAGGGTACACAAATTCTGGTCACTTGGGTGACTAAATTCTTTATGGTACCACCTAACATTTTCAACATAATGTGGTTTTTTCCCCCTCATTCCACTTAATACTTGGCAGAAAGCATCAGCCAACATTGAGGTTCACAGGCCGCTCAGACTTGTGGATCTACAACATGGAATTTTCTTCCTTTCACCCTTCTGACACTACATATTTGTAGGAGGCTCCTGGTTTTTTAGAAAACTTATAGACCCATGATTTATTGCCCACTTCAGTTTTTCTGGAAGTATTAATTTTCAAGGTAATTAAACAAAGGGCGGAAAGCAGGATACAGTGAAACCCGCTTAAGATGTACCTGCTAAAGAATTTTTTCCTTCTAACATACCAGAACAATTTAGCATGTACCATACCAGAACAATTTAGCATGAAGTTTTTCCCATATGATTAAAATATGCATTGCTCTTGTAACACATTTTCTGCATCAAGGGATTTCCCACCTAAGAAAATAACAGATTTCGTGATCCAACAAATTATTCACACATTCTTAATGAAGTTTTCAATCATACAACTTGTTCACAACATATAATGATGAAGTAATGCTTTCAGTTTTTTTAAATTAATCTCACTAGGTCATTTCCACCATGTATCAAAGGTACAGATAAGGAGTTCAGAGTTAATTTGTGGAAATGTGGCGTTCTGAATATGCTACCATCATTTCCATGCTTGCATTTCCACAACATGTTACTTCATGAGCCACATGTAATTTACTGCGGATGTGCAAGGTTTTCATGGAACATATTGTGACTATAACTTTTCTGCTTGAATGTCATAAATTTAAAGCCTTCTTTATCTGAAGTTCTTGTTCTTTCTTCACATTGCCTATGTTTGTACAGTTTTTGTCCTGTAGAACTATTACGTATTGAACATGTGATCAGCGTGGCTACTACGTCAAAACCACCATAGAACATTAGCTGCTGTCAGTTCAAACAAAACCATATATTATAAACACAACATAAAAATTCGCCTCACCAAAAAAAAATTCACTTAAACACTGTGCATTTCTGAATCTTCTCGAAATGTGATACACAGTACCAAGTCTTGTAAATGAACATCTGGGCTGGAAAAATGTGAAAATAGCAAAATGTGGTAAGGTAGAATCGGTATTTTTGGAACAAAGCAAGAGTAGGCACAACGTCTAGCAGTTGTGCTAGCTAAAAAAAGTCTTGGGTTGGTCATGGATGTGTCAGTTGCTGAAGAAGGTAAGAATTAGATTTGGTTTGATCATGAAAGTGAATAATTTAATGCAGAAGTCATATGGAATAATATCCAAATAAAGGGAACTTCATCTTCAACAGACTTACTGTTTTATGATGTGTTGAATTTTTCAGTAAACATCTTATTTTCCAATAACACTTGTGTTGCTGTTTTTGCAGCCATAGGGAAGAAGCCCCCTCCTGCACCTGGCTGTGTTGATCAGCAGCTGACAAGCCTGACCCTAAACAGCAACTCAGTGCATACAGAATTGGACATCCCACCAGCTCCTGCTGACACACCATATGCTTTGCAGATCTTACTGGACTTGTATCGCGCACAGTTCTTACAGATGGTGGAAATCATGAAGAGTCCTCATTATCGAGATGACGTAAACCTGCAGATTGAACGTGACAAGGTGAGATGCAAATGAGGATGAGATGTGTGGGGCATGTAGTATGCAGGAAATGTGCACAAAATTTTGGTCGGAGAGCCTGAAGGGAAGAGACTGTTGCAAGGCGTGTGTGTTGATTTCAGAATAATATTGGAATGGGTCTTAAAGAAATGTGGCATGAGAGCATGGATGAATTCATCTGGGTTGGTATAGAATGCAGTGGCAGGCTGTTGTAAATGTGGTAAGGAAGCGTAGGTTCCATAAAAGACAGAGTTAGTTTGGTAGGTGAATGACTGTTGGTTTCTCATGCAGGGCTGTGTTTCGTGGACATGGTTTAAGTAAACCAAACAATCAGTGTTTAATTTAAGAAAACAACCTCATGAATCTGGACTGGTAAAGGATAAAGGTTAGTGACTGCAGTATACTTTTATTCAGCAAGGTGCATAAACTGCATGTGTAGAACAGTTTACTTCTGTAAGCACAGTTACTTGCAGGTCAGTTGGTAAAGTGACATGCTTGCAGCATATTTGTATGTCTAATATAGGCCTATATACTGGTGTATAAGAAAAGTAATTATCCTGTATTCTCCTGTATACATACCACTGTACACCCAAATGTGTAATAAAATTTAATCTGTATTCTTGCAATATTTAAAATGTCTATGTTTGTTAAAGTGGTGTGTTGTATTTCAGTACATCTTGATTTCAATTCGAATTTGCTTTCCCATACTTCCTTTAATTACAATTTTAAAACTTTATTTCTTGATATTAAAGGGGTATGTACATTTCGGTAAACTTCCTGAGAATACAATTCCTGAAGTGAAGCATTATGACCAAATTTTGTTACCCTATATTCATAAGTGATTACTATTGTATTCCCAAATTAAATTGGGGTGCTGTACAAGCATCTAGTACTGGAAGCTGTGTGCGTGATAGCCTCAGGGACAGATATCAAACTGAAAATACAGTGCAGTCTTCATTTATATGTGAGTTGCATGCCTGGAGTGTGCACATAAATAAAGATTTGTTCAAATTAAGACTAGTATCTCAGAAATTTTGTAAATGGTTTGTTACCGTGTGAACATTTAGCAGGTTACTTCAACTTTGACATATATAATAAGATTTATTTTTTATTATTATTACTCACAAGGGCACATTATTTCAAAATTGCACAAAACAGGAGTGCATAAATCACAGCTGCACTCTTAGTGTTCAGAAATCAGTACATTTTACTGTAGCAGCTTTTCAACAAGTAATGCAGCTGACAATTGTGATTTATTTTTGTCTCTGTGGATGTGGGCTTGAACATAACAGTAAAACTGACTTGCACTGATATTATCAATAACAGTGATGACGACGATGATGCCTTCTATGAGGACTGGTTTCGGATAGTCCCTGAGGATGTCAGGTTCAGTTCTTATGTATGTGTGGAAATGGCCTTCCAACATGTGGCTGTTCCAGCATTGACAAGTTGTTGCAGTGGGGAAGTTGAAGGGGGAGATAAATGTTACCTTGAAGGAGTGCCCAAGTATTACTAAAACACATGCTACTCACAGTACTGTGAAATCGTTCTTTTACTTGCACAGTATTAGTGATAAGCAGAACATTTGGAATTTGGAATTGGTACTGTTCCGTCTGATATGTAGGCTTCAAGTAAATAATTGTTAGTTACAGATTTCTTAAGGGAAAAGTGATTAGCACACAGATATTAGTGTAAATATTTGTTTATTTTTTTGTAGGATTAATTGAAAAATTTATAATATTCCTTGTATTGTTATTTTTTTAGTGTTTCTGACCATGATTTTCCCACATTTGTCATATAATTTTTGCAGTCTGTCAAGAAACAGTCCCTAAAGGTTTTGCTGTACTGTTATTTTCTTTATATTGTTTCACCGGTAACTTGCTATATAGCATTACAAGTTTTACATAAATTTTTGAGATGTGTGGTCTGTTATTATTCACTTATCATTGACTGTAAGGTATATTCATTGACTGAAATGTAACACCAGTGTTTGATGGCATGGCTTCCTGTCAAGCTGCATGTGTTATGGCCTGAATATATTTAAAGATTCAGTTCCTCCTTTACAGTAAATGCTCACTATCTTCATTGCAAGGACCAATCAGTTAATGACGAGGCAAATAGTCACTGGTTTGATAAGAATGCTGAAAAACAAAAACTTACTGTGTGGGTAGAATGTACAGTTTTTTAGTGTTAAATGCCTTTGAACATATACGTACTGGTGGTCTTTAAACAGCCAGTCATAAAGACCTTTTCCAGTATCTTGATTTATTTTTGCAATGGCCTGTCACTGTCCACAATTGTTGATGTTCCTCACGGGAGGTAGCCTTTGTTGACTGGTGTGGTATGGAACTTTACTGGGCAATTAACGTTTATTTTGTGGCATGAATCCAACAAACTTTAGAGCAACTGCTGCATCATCATTCCTAGGCAAGTTGATAAGACCATGCAACAAACAAGTCTGTATTTCTGTCAATGGCTACACAGAAAAATAGTCCAGACTGGTCTCACAATCAGGCTTTATTAAAAGGTATACTGTTGTCATTGACATAATGTGAAGGAAAATTAAGTATTATAGCAAGATGTAAAATAAAAATTATAGCCATATAAAAAGAACAACAGACGAAGTAAAAGAAAATTATTTAGGTTAGTGCTCACTTGCAGCCTTTGGATTACTAGTCTTTTGGCATAACCCCTACACCACAGGGGCATACATTAGTAGATGGACTGCTGGCGGCAATTAGCAGCAGTTAAAAAAACTCTTTCACAGCATTCTTAGTGATGTCTTAAAATGGGATAAAAAGAAATTGTTAATTGTTCTTCAGTTTGGGAATTTGTATCCCCACAAAGTTTGAAACAAATTAGTGATGGGTTCCTCATGCACTCCCCTTGTGAGTCTTTTAAAGAGTTTGCTACTGTATATTGTGATAACTGGAATACAACTATATCTCAGGCAGAGTATGGATACTTCTGGTGTTGTACACTTGTTTTTATTTGTATATTCTAAATGGCAGCAATGTACTGAAGTTTTTGTATCATATAAGAATATTGTTGCTGTTCATTTTTTTGACATATTGTGACTCATTAGTTGGTTCAGTTGTGACATTGTCACACATACAGTGAGTCTGGTTGGTGTGTTCTGTATGAGGTCAGTAAATTACTGGAACTAATAATACCATACGAGTGTGATATGGTATGTAAAGCACTTGTAACCACTGTCTGTTCATGTTATGACTACCAGGTATTAGTGAAAAAGTTATGGCTCAATCTGTTCACTTTTAGCAGCCCAACATTTTTTTTGTAAGATGTAATTATATTTGTTTTCATGGAGCAGGAAGCAAACATTAGGTTTTGTTTCAAATTCAGGGATAAAGGCAACTATGTATGGAAATGAAGCTGTCCCTTGTATTGTGCCTTTGAATGGTTTGAAGATTCAGAGAGGGATATAAGAACTTTGGAGATGAATCATGGAGTGGGCAGTGGTCAGCTGCTCAAAATCTGTAACAGCTGCAAAAGTTCAAGATTAAAATGATATTGATAACTTCTCTGTCTCTCTCTTTGTGGCAAAGGGTGTGATCCACAAAGAATTTTTGCCCAAAGGACAACCAGTTAACAGTGACTTAACATACAGGTGCTGAAAAAGGTTACTGGTTTGGATAGCAAGAGTGAGGCCACAATTTCAAGAGGGCAGCTGGGCTGCTTTTGCATGACAATGCTCCTACTCATTCTGCCATGGTAATGACGTGCTTCCTGGCAAATTGTGGTGTGTTCCAGATTAACTGTCTGCTTATTTACCTGGATTGCAGCAATCAACTTTTCTCTTCCCTGAAGTGAAAACCACCTTCACAGAGGAAGATTTCAAATGGTTAGGATACAAAAAAGAATGTAACAACCAAATTAAATGTGGTTCCTTTTTACACCTTTCATGACCATTTTGTGCAAGTTTTAGAAAGGTGCAAAAGTGTGTTGCAATCAAAGAAGAATACTTTGGCAGTAAATAAAATAATTTTCTTCTTATGTTGTATATGTTTGTTCTTCCAGACTGAGCTTTGGAACTTTGTTGTTTCACATCACACAGTTTGTGATAGGCATAGATTTAGATATAACATTTTAATAACTGTGATTAGCGTATTTTTAGATACAGCATTTTAGTAACAACTGGTGACTTGTTGCAGGAGCGCAACCAGAAGCTGAAGAGTCGTGCAGCTCAGCTGGAGAAACAGATAAAAGTGCTTATTGATGATAGTGTGGCCCTCCTGAAGGCACGCATGTCTGAACTTGGTATCAATGCTAGTTCCCCTGGTGACTTATTGGCTAAGGCAAAAGAAATTGTTTTGCGTCACAAGGAACTTCAGGCAAAGGCATCAAAGCTTCAGGCACAGGTACATCTGAGTTCTGTTTTTTCTGATGGTTAATTGAATTTATGTCAGATGATGTGATAAAATGTTTAACCGTTTAATGCCGGATTTAAATCCCTCTGTGCAACGCAGCATGCCGAGATTTTTTTACTGGGGATTTTAAATTTTAATGCTTACTCTTAGGAAAAAAAAAAGTATCTCATCAACTTTCCCTTCAAATTGAATGAAATAAAATTTTGCACTCTGTGTATTAATTGGTTAATCTGGGGAAAAAAGTTCACCTATTTCCATAATAAATTTAGGCCTGCATTATATAAAATGTGGTGTAAATAATTCATTACTCACATAATTATGGTTGCTGCAGAAGGTCTGTGGCAACTTGGATCACTGTTTTATCATGACACATATTATTCACAACGAGGGTGATTTACAAATTTACTTTTGTGTGTTATTCCTTGAAACAAGGCACCATGCACAGGCCCACATCACATCTGGCACACTTATAGACTGTGCGCTTTCTTTGGCTGTGAGAGTAACATGGATGGCAGTGTAGTCGGGTTGATGATTTCGCTGGCAATTGCTTGTTGTGGCTACTCTCGAGTCACAAAACTTTTTTTGTGGCCACACTTGGTCTTCCAACCAATCTGGGGTTGGGATGATCTTGGCTCTTTCCAGCTTCCTGAATAAAATTCCTCACCCCAGGAGCCTGAAATCTCAGTGGGTATAGTGAACCCCACATGATGGTAACAGTATCCAGTTGTTGAGTATTGCTAACAACTACAGTGGTCTGCCTTATTTATTTTCCTTTGTATGACTGGCACAGTTTCAGAAACCTGATGCCACTGAGATATGAATGTCTTCTATAGTGACAGCAAAACAGATCTAAAGCTACAGTGTAACTACTGTATAAAATTCCAGCTATTCAATGGTGCTCAAGGTGTTTTTAGTAGATTGATGGCTGTGTGTTGCATGTTACTACCCCAAAACCTCTACACATTACCCCAGCACTATGAGAAGCACGTCTGTGGGCCCTCCTTTTGCTGTAAACATTGATTTTTGTGGATATCTCTGATTTTTGAACATTAGTTTTGTCTGAATTATATGGGTACAGTACGCCACTGACAACCTTTCTGGTCAAACAAAGAGTGTTCCCTTCATAGGCCAATGGTGATATTTCAACCCACAGTGAACTCCTGTGCAAGCTATAAACAAAGCTAGCAGTGTCTGAACCTTATTAGTGAGCTGGGACAAAATGTGCTGTTACTGTGTCGACTTATATAAATCAGGGTTTGTGGAGGGATTTAGCAGGTGGAAGGGGTACATACTGGGTCCACAAAGAAAGCCTGACCTTCAAGGGTCCAACAGCATAGCAAGCCACTGCAGTTTATCAGAGAGGAGTGAACAAAATTCTTCCAAACTTCGACACACTGTTTGAGACATCTTTATAAGTCATTCAGCAATTTAAATGACCCACTGCACTATGTGTTTAGAAGTCATTCAGGTTTAAAGGGTTAGTGCATTGGATCCAAAGTTTTGTGCTAACTGAATGCAGTTAAGTGTCTTGGGCAGTCACTGCAACAGTGCAGATTCAAAGTTTTTTGTCTTCATCTCCATCTATGTAGATTAGTGAGTGTGCCACATTGTAATTCTCATTGGTCTAAAACTAAATTAACTGAATGAGTGTTGTCAAGGCTTATCTCTCGTTTCCTGCTTTCTTTTCTTCTTGGGCACTTACCAGTAGTACTGGTTTTCATGTAGTTATAACTACCAGCACTCATGTGAACAGAATTTCTAGATGGCCAGAGAGTAACACAGAGAAGTAAACAACAGCTATATGGATGGTGTATTTCCGTGGTACTTCCTTATTTGGTTTCAGTGTAGCAGTGTGTAGCTTAATCTTTTATCTCTAAAGACCCAAAAGCTGCAGCATGTTGTCACATTTGAGGAATGTGGAACACCTAGTTAAATAATCTTGTAGCTTACTGGCCACAGTTCAGATGTGGCATTGGTAAGATAGGGACCGCATGATGCCACTTATTGTAATGGTTCTTGTATTGCATTTGCTGGATTGCACAGAGGACAGTCAAATTATCATATGGATCAGAAACAAGTAACAGATATTACCGTGATGGTATCATGTTCCAGGTGACATCGATAGAGCATGAACAAGCCAAGTATGTGAGCCTGCGTCAACAGGAGATCTTGGACAAGTACCGAAAGTCAGGGTTGATAAATGGGACATCAAATAACCAGCATTTGGATGTGTCAGGCCTGACCCAGGAATATATCCTCAAGGAAATATCTGCCACACTGTCCCACAGGAAGAAGTTGCACTCAAAGGTGTCCCGTCTTGAAACAGAACTCACTGCCCTGGAAAAAGTGAATGAAGAACGCAAATCACAGCCTCTTAACAACTCAAACCTTAAGATGAATAGTGCGTATACCAATGGCAACATCGTAGCACCAGTTGTATCTACTGAGAAAGTCCCTCATGCCCACCCACCTCTTCAACCTCCCCTTGCCACCAGTCACCATCATGCTGCTGCTAATGTGAAACCTCAGCGGAAGTCACGAGAAGCCCGCACTCGGTCTCAGGACTGGCCTGATGTTCCAGACATCGGTAAGATTGAAGAAAACAACCCAGAGATCCTGGCACAGAAGATCCTAGAGACTGGACGTCAGATAGAGGCCGGAAAGATCAGGGAGACTACCAAGTTTAATGGGAGTCACACAGGTGCTGGTGATCTTGGCAATGCTGGACATGACATTGCACATGTTAACAATGGCCGATACAGCAGGCATGGGTCAAGTAGTCACCCTTACCAGTCACAAACTGGTTCTGCTGGAAAGCCAACAGACACACTTCCTGTACCTCGTGTGACCCCCCGGACTGGTTCTGCCTCAGGATCAGACTCGAAGGCTAAGCATGGGCGGTCCAGTAGTTGTAGCAAGCAGTTAGTGAGCTTTACCAATAACCGTGCACAAGAACCACCACGAGTCGCAAACTTTGAGGACCGTTTGAAAAGTATTATCACTAGTGTGCTGAATGAGGATCAGCAGAATCGTCAGCAACAGCAAGCACTATTGAGCACAAATGGCTACTCAAATGCTTCTGTAGTGAACACATCGACAGGTAGCTATGGCAGTAACTACTATGGAGGCACAGGCCCCAGCAACTACAGTACATCCTCTGGGATTGAGGTTGGAAAGGCAAGTCGTGAGTGTAAGAAAGAGGACAGGTTTAGGGGAAGAGACTTATCCATCCAGGGCAGTAGGAGCTTGTCTTCTCAACCAGACTATACACAGGTGTCCCCAGCCAAGCTTGCATTGCGAAGGCATCTATCACAGGAGAAGTTGGCAGCAGCATCTGCCCAGCAGTTGCAGGCTCTTGGAAACAGTGAGAAAGGTTTTGTCGCCACCCGAACAATTGGAGATCTTGTGAGTGGGGAGATTGAGCGCACACTGGAAATATCAAACCAGAGCATTATCAATGCTGCAGTGGACATGAGTACAATGATGTCAACTACAACACCTGCCAGTGTAGTGAATCACAATATCCCACCTCGCCCAGAGAGGGTTAATGTGCGTATCTCTCGCATTGTAGAGGACTCACTGGTGCGCAAAGAAACTGAGGATCATGTGGGTGATAACAGCCCTTCCCCCTTGCACCACACTCCAGTTTACTCCCCCATATCCAGGCCTAGCAGCACAGAGGGGGGAATGGGCACCACTGGAAACCCTCCCACACCCACAGGAGTCCTGCACCCACCCACTCACATGCTTGAAGGCCTAGCATACCCTCAGCACCGGCCAAAATCTCCACCTCCATCACACCATGGCCTTGCTACTTTGGCCCATGTGGCGTACACCCACCACAGTGCTTCCAATTTTTCCAGCCCTGTGGCCCCTCCTGCTTATTCACCCCGTACCACAGTGGTCTACCCCCCATCCTCTGCTGCTTACGTCCCAAAGACAACAGCTTCACAGCATGTGACATCAACAACCCTATCAGCGTCATGTCAGTATGCAAGTTCATGTAGTGAGGCAGGCTATACCCCAGTGCAGCTCCCACGAGCAGATATTAAACCTTATCATGAGTCATACTTCTCAGATACAAAGCCTCTTATCATTGTGAACCAAACATCTGATCACAAACCCCCTGCTACTGGGACTACAGAAGTATGTGCCAACAAACCCCATTACACAGGAAGCAGTTCAAATTCTTTTGGCCCAGTGGAGGGTCTTGCTGCAACACTGCATGCCAGGATAGTCGGGGGGCAGGAAAGCAGCTCAAAGCCTGGACATGATACAATGGTTGTGAAGGAGGAGGCTGATGAGCAGATAGACCGGCGTTCAGACTGCATGATGTATGATGATAGGCAGCGTCACCAGAGAACAGATTTAACAAATTTAGATGAGAATGAGGGAAAAAGTGGGGAGCTAAGTCATATTGCTACAGCTACATCAGCACCCCAGACTTCATTGCCTACCATGGATGTTGTCAAGACAGAAGCAAATGAAGTGATGAAGGCTGCAGACAGTGTTGAAGATGTGTATGGGAGAACAAGTCACCACTATCACAGTGGCAGTTTGAAGCGTGCATCACCCGTCATCCAGGGCCCCACTCGCCTACACAAGAAGCAGCTGTTGGAGAATGGCATGGCACTCAGCGAGACAGATGGAGGGGTGTCATCTGTATCAGCAGTGGTGACTAATGCAAGCCAGCCGCTGGCCATCAGTGCCATCTCATCTCCAGAGTTGAACTCTGGAAAGTCAACCCCTGTGCCTCCCACAGAAGATCTGCCTGAACAGAGGCATCTGGATGACAGAGAGGAAGGTATGAGTTGTAGTCTGTTAAGTCATGTGGGTTGGTTTGTGGCTGATGGTTTGCATGTGTGGAGGCAAGTGTGGAAAGGGTGAACACTGCTTCGACTTGCAGTGTGATTTGTCCTATTGCTGGGGCTGTACAGGAGGAATATCTGTTGTGTATAGTGACTCTGGCATAATAAAATAGCTAGTTTCTGAATTGGAATGATACTGGATACCCCTTCAGGTGAGATTTAAGCTATTTTGTTTTTCAAACAGACAAGTTTACAATTGACATTTGAGACGTTTGCTGTATTGGTTATGCAGGTTGTGTTCTGTGTTGTGATGCCATGTAGTCTGGTGACTTGTTATTAATCTTTTGAAGGAATATACTGTCTTCATCTTCAGGGATGACTTCCACTCTCATCCCTGAAGGTCCATGCATGGCATAACATCCCAGAAGACCTGCATTTTCAGCAACACCACTGAAAAACTTACATCCCCATACACTTTGTTTTGGGAAAATATCTGCCATTGTGTAAGTAAATTTGTAGGTTGTGGTAGTGGGATTCTAGCTGTATACTTCCAAGGGGATGGACATGAGAGTGTCAGTGTGATGGGTCACTGGGGACCATGATGACATGCCTGCAAGTCGAAACAGTTAGCCATGCAGCAAGCACTTCATATTAATACAACCACTGAGCAGTGTTGCATACTTAGAATTGTGCATGATTGACATGGTTCTTCCCACCCTTAGTTAAAGTAGTTTTATATGTGTTAGTCCTCAGTCACAGTGTCATCTGTCTTGTTTTACCTGTTACATTGCTAAGTGCCAAAGTTCGTGACTTTAAGTCTGTCGTCTTATGAGTATGTGACATGATAGTCTGTTAAATGGTTACCAGTGTTTCAGAGGAGCATAGTGAATCTTGATTAGAGAGATGATATGGTCCCTTCTTGATACCACATCATATGCCAAAAGACTACAGGCCTAAAGGGATAATGATATTTATTTTTGATGGTTCTGATGTGGCTGTCCTTGTAGTGTAAGACTGTGGAATGGAACAGTAGTGGTTACTTCTCATTGGTTAAGAGATGAGACACTGGAACGTCTGCACAATACATTGGATCAAGGGAAGACTTTGCACTTTTGTTGTATTCAGGATAATTTGATAATCTGCTAATGAAAGTATCTGCAGATTTAAATATACAGGATATGACACTGTTTTGATTGGTAAACAGTTACCAGCATCTTGGATTGGACTGCTCTGAAGATGGTGGAAGCAGTTTGACTAAAACATCACCAAATTTACCAGTCAGTATGGCATCATATACCATAAGTTCTGAGTCTTCATCACCATCACACTGAGAACCTGAAATCTCATGAACATCCTGTCCATGTGGCTTCACCTACAAATATATTTATCATATGAGATTTCAGGTTTTCATGGCAGTGAACAGGTGCCATGACACTTTGTACTGTGATGGAGAATTATCAGCATTTTTAGAGGAAAATACTGCATCCTTGGGGTTTAAGATACAAGCATTAGGCAGCTTACTGTGATCCTAGACAGTGGCACATTGAGGAAAACTGGAGTGTAGTTTTATTGTTCTTATGAAACCATACTGAGATTCAGGTTTCCTGGGCAGATGTTTGGCAATATTTTAACATTTTAGGGCCAACCATTACTGATTGATAATGTGCGGTGTGATACCCAAAGTGCCAGCGGTGACCATTCATACTGGCCAATTATGGGCATTCTTGTCCAGCCTTGTGTATGTACCTTCACACAAGTTACCTGAACAACAGTGGTTCTGCCCAGCAGAGTGGGAAGGGAAGTTCTTTGTTAAGTATTTGCCCTCGTGACCCTTCGAAACCCTCTTTGTCCTTGAATAAGGTTTTGTGACATCACTGCAGTGCAGATTGTCAACTGGGATGCCTAGTAACTTGTGACATGTGATTGTTTTGACGTACAGTGCAGTCCAATATTGGCATTATATGAACACGTGCTTATGGAATTTTTGGTCCTGTGGTTAACTCAGCCTCTTAACAGAAACAAGTACCATGGTTATCTTCTGAAGAATAAAGACAGCCAGTGTGAATGGCTGACATCCTGGAGCCATGTAGATCTCCTAGGGGGTAAAGGTGGCCAGTGTGTGTACAGGGAGAAAGTTTCTAGACAGGTGGGGCTGGCACAAGAATGTGCCAGTTGTCTAGAAATTCTGGGAGCCACAACCTCCTGGATCCCTAAGGGCCTGTCGAGGCCCCTAATGGGGTAGCCTATGGAATTCTTCACTCCCCTCACCCTGTCATGAATGTTCAGTGGTTTACCAAAAGAAAAAAGTTGGGGAAACAAAAATAGAGATTCATAGCTATAGGAGATTTTTTTGGGGTTATTTTGGAGAGGTAATTATGGGATGCTGTGGAAGGAATCCTTGGAGAATGAAGTACAAAATAATAATCATTTCCACGCTATGTTCCTGGATCCCCCACCAAATCGATTGAAACAACATTCACAGTGTACTTTTGTGTTTGTTGTGTTTTTCTAGACTCGTAGATGAGATCTTCACGTGAAAGTGAGGTAGAAATGCATATTTCCAACTGCGACATATTAGTATTACACAAACGTACGTCAGCACAATCTGTTTATTCTAGAATAAGGCTACATGTTTTCATGTTCAGGCCCCCACAGTTTCGTTACCAGATGCTTTGTCCACTTTGGGATCCCATAGTGTTTACATGTGGATTACTTATTAGCTAAAGCTTTCTAGAAAAGTTATAACTACAGAGTG
>Ga0136643_10006110_pt1 | contig 17170 bp, 11 predicted proteins | sample TergutLab28metaG_FD_96883 | JGI IMG/M metagenome (GOLD analysis project Ga0136643, IMG submission 96883) | Labiotermes labralis P1 segment gut microbial communities from Petit-Saut dam, French Guiana - Lab288 P1 (version 3) (version 3) | ecosystem: Host-associated > Arthropoda: Insects >... | reverse complement strand
CGAGGGGTAGACGTCATACGAGGTTGAGTATTTGGTGGATGTGGGATCGTGAAAGAAAAAAGTGTGTGTGGTGTGTTTGTGTGTGGGGGGGGTGTGGGTTGGTCGGGGTGGGTGTGTGTGGGGGGGTGGGGGGGGGGGGGGGCAGGGATCCATTTGTGTGCAGGTGTGTATGTATGTGACTCATTAGTTTAATAACCATGAACCCACAGGAGAAGGCTAATTGTGCAGAGTGCTTTAGCAAAATGAAATTGGATATTTAGGTCTTAAGAAGCTTGAGAACAGTGTATCACAAGGGCACCATTGATACATGCTTGCTTCAAACAGGGTAAGGAGAGGGAAGTGTTTTCACAGGAGAAGTCCAGGATGTCCATATGTGTGTAGTGAATGTGTGAAATGTGCATGTGAGGTCTCTGTTCGCAGTCCATGAAAGTTGACTTGTGCTGCAGCGTGTGAGTTGCTACATTCGACGGTGCATCAGGTGTTACAAGAACTTCTTTGTGTAGCCATATGATATAATTTGTTACAAATCACACGTGTGAATTCAGTGCAGTGGAAAATGAGCACAGTGCAAACTACTGGGTACTGAGTGAAAGCCTGAGAGCTTTCCTTGTGAATGATGCAAAAACAGTATTTTTCTGTTTAATGTTATACATTTTCTGGGCAACTATATTACATATGCAATATTTATTACCAACTTGTTGCACAGTGTCTTTATTTGTTACTAATTATTGCTCTGACATGTTTTGTCGGCCACAGTTCTTGGTCATCTTCAGAGAGCTAGCAAGTTTATTTATATATACAGCTTATGGGATAACATATGCAAAAAAAAAAAATGAATTTTATATATCAGTGTCTAAATATTTAAATATAAGTAAATTAAAGTATTAAAATCCTTAAAAGCAGTATATTGTTAAATATACTACTACTACTACTAATAATAATAATAATTAACAGTAGTTAGAACTGGCATTAGTATCTGTTTTGTAATAAGGCCATTTCTTGTGGTGAGGAGTTATTAGCACATCACCCAATTCCAAAGCCAGAGGACTACCTACTGGTGACTGCTAATTCAATATATTTGCAGCTTCCCTTCATATTGGAGGCCATTCCTCCATCCACAACCTGAGGATGCACCATGCTGTGGTGACAGGGACTCACGTAGCACGGAATTAGCAAGATATAAATTAGATTTAGTGGGTGTACAGGAGGTTGGGTGAGACAAAGGGTGCATGGTATGAGCAGGGGATTATGTTTTTTTTCTATGGAAAAGGAAACAAAATTCATCAATTAGAAACGATTTTTTGTACACTACGGATTAGTATCAGCATTTAAGAGAGTACAGATTGTTAGTGATAGGATGTCATATAATTCTGAGAGGTTGATGGTTTAATATCATTGCTTTGGTTGTGCATGCACCAAGTGAGGAGGTAAGTGATGATTAAAAAGACAGTTTTTATGAACAGTTAGAGGAGGTTTTTTATTATTTTTCTAAGTACCATATGAACACTTTTTTAGGAGATTTTAATGCAAAATTTTGGAGGGGGGAAATTTTAAAACTGACAATTGAGAATGAGAGCCTACATCAGGATAGTAATGGTATTGGTGTTAGAATAATAAACTTTGCAACGTAAAATGTATAGTTGTTCAGAGCACAATGTTCCAGCGCCGAACATTCATAAATATGCGTTGACTTCTCCTGATGGGAAAACTGTGATCAAATATGGATAGACAGGATCTTTCAGGGGAGCTGACTGTGATACTGATCACTGTCTGGTGGTTGCAAAAGTTATGGAAAGATTGGTGGTTAGCAAACAAGCAGTACTGATGTTGGATGTGGTAGGATTTAATCTTAGGAAGCTGAGTGAGCTGGAGGTTAAGAAAAAGTACCAGATTAAGATTTAAAATGAGTTTTCAGCTTTGGAGATCTTAAGTGATAGCGAGGACATAAATAGGGCTTGGGAAAACATTCAAGAGAATATCAGAGCTTCAGCTTAAGAGAGTCTAGGTCTGTATGAATTGAACTTTGTGTATTTGAGATCAAAGGAAGCAGGCTAAAATGCAGTGGTTACAGGATCCAAACTAAAGCAACATAGACAATCTAAGCAGTGTAAGACATGAAGCTAGTAGACCTTTCAGGAGCAAGAAGAAGGCATATCTGAAAGGTAAAATTCATGAACTTGAAACTAACAGTAAGATCAAAAATATCAGGGACCTATATATTTGGGCATCATTGACTTTAAGAAGGGTTACCAGCCTAGAACTAAAATAGTAAAGGATGAGAAGGGTGATTTGGTTACAGACTGCCAAATTATTTTGGCTAGGTGGAGGAATCATTTCTCTCGCCTGTTGAATGTACATGGAGTTGATGGTGTTAGGCCGACATAAATACTTACCTGTCCAGCAGAACCACTAGGGCTTGGGCTGAGTGCCTTTGACGTTGAGATGGCTATTGAAAAGCTAGAAAGACACATATAACCAAGTATTGTTCAAATCCCAGTAGAATTGATTAAAACAGGTGATAGAACAATTTGCTCTGAGACCCATAAACATATTAATTCTATTTGGAGTAAGGAGGAATTGCCTGAGGAATGGAAGTAGATCATTGTACCTACTTATAAGAAGGGTGATGAAACAGACTAGTAATTGTAGAGGCCTATCACTTTTGCCAACTATGTACAAAACTATACCCAACATCTGTGCTGTAAAGGTTAACTCCACATGCAGAGGGAATTATTGGGGATCATCGATGTGGATTTTGACGCAACAGGTCGACTACTGATCATATATTCTACATTGGTCAAATACTTGAGAAAAAATGGCAATACGTTGAAGCAGTTAATCAGCTATTTATAAAGGAACAGATTATGAATACTATGAATAATATTCTCTCAAACCTCCAGCTTCCTTTAACATGTGATAACTATAAGAGTGTAAAGTGGAAATAGGTACATACAGAAAATCCTCAACTGTGGACACTACTATATACTTCACCCCTAATCACCCCACTGAACATAAACTAGCAGCCTACTGCTTTTTAATTAAGTGAATAAATCAGTAACCCTTAACATTTTACAGAAGAAATAATTACTGTTATAGCAAAAGACAGTGGATTTCTGTTAGATACGATACACTCTGAAAAACAGATTAAAACAGCAGTCTACACAACCATTTGCTCCTCATACTTATTCATCAAATTCTTGGGTTTATTTCACTTATCATAGTCCTGGTATAAGGAAAGTCATGATCTTCTTAAAAAACGCAAACCTTAATATCACATTTGCACAACCGATACTATATGTAGCTTATTATGAACTCAACAAGAGAAAAAGGTAAATACCTTCAAAGTTATAATATTAAATGACTCACCTGTAATAAGGTACATGTCAGACAAACCAGAAGTGGTGTAAAATTAAGATATGAGCATATTAAATACATAGGAACCAGCAGTTTGCAGTCTGCATCTGCCATTCATATTCTTAACTACCAATATCATTTTGGTGCTATTCAAGATACAGGGGAGCTGATAACACCTACATAGAAAGAAACATGCATGGCCTGCTGGGAATCTTATTATATACAAACATATTAACAGCAACATTTGTTAACTGAAGAACAGAGTCCAGATGAATTGAATCTATATATTGTATGATTTTTATGTGACATTCCACTCCATTGTGCATGCATATAAGTTAAGTGTTCATCCTTACTGCTTGTTTACAGTTCTACTTAGTACAGTGTGTTCATTTGTAGCCTGAACATGGAGTGCTTCAAGCTTGGTATGTATGAGGAAATATATCGTATATCTGTAAAAATTCTTTGCTGTTTAATATTTATGGTTCTAATTAGAGTTTATTATTATTATTATTATTGCTATTATTAATTTATTTGTGCATGTTAGTGATAAGATGGTGGCCTTCTGGTAAGTTCAGATCTCAACAAGAGATCAAAGCGATTTTCCCCGGCACTTTACAAATGATGTGTGCAGTGCTCATTAGTGTGATTTTCTGTAGTTCTATGGCCGACAGGTGACCTGGGAGCAACTGAAGGTTCTGATCTAATCCCTTCTTAATTGTTCTTAATGCTCCAACTATAATTGCCACAATTTTTGTCCTCACATTCCACATCCTGCTGACCTCGAGTCCAGTTCTTTATACTTAATTAGTTTTTCGGTTTCTTTTGTATTAAAATTTGAATCATCTGGTATGGCCATATCAATCAGTAGGCAAGTCTTCCCTTTCTATAATGCAGTACTAAATCAGGTCCTTTTGCTAGTATTGTTCAATCTGTGATAACCAGTATGTCCCACATAATAGTACCATTAACATTTATGACCCATTCAAGTATAAGTTGTTAGTACTTGTAGGTAACCTGTAACCCATATGTTTAGATGTCCAGTGGATGTAACCAGCCACCTTATTCAGTTGGTGCAAATGTTGTGCATCATGGAACAATATGTTTTATGTGTTCTTCTGCTTTATAGCACATCCTGCATTTATTATCATTTGGTTGCTACATGATGTTCTTCTGCTGATAATGCCTGTTGAGTGCTTGATCTTGAGCTGCTATTTCTCCCTGTAGGCCTGAGCTATATAACCACTCCAGGGATTTTTCTTTGTTTACTGATGGTCTTTCAAGTTCCAGGTAGAATTATTATTATTATTATTATTATTATTGTTGTTGTTGTTATTGTTACTCATGGATTCTGTGACTCATTTCAGTTGAAGGAATATCAGTAAGACAGATGTTTGGACACAGTGTAATATGTCAGTATTGTATTTTACCATGAACTGATTTTAACGATTTTAATATTTTGATTTAATTATTTTTAGACGCTGATATATAAAATCCATTTTCTCCACTTAAGTTACCACATGAGCTATATACTTCAATAACTGGCTAGCTCCCTGAAGATGGCCAAGAATTGTGGCTGAAATATGTCAGAGCAATAATTAATAACAAATGAAAACAGTGTGCAATAAGTTGGTAATAAATGTGGTATTTAAATACATTTGTGTCTTTTCACAAAGGTTTTATTTATGTGTGAAGTTGTAAAGGTTATTGTTTTACACCATGTCTGTAGTGGGGTGTGAGTACTGAAAAAGATAATAATGGAGCTGGGCATGTGAAATTTGGTATGTTGACTGATCTTAAACATATTTACAAATTCCATGTGGTGTATTTTTGTAAGTCAGCAGTTACAAGATGAAGAGGATGGAGGAGGAGAAGGAGGAGAATTGGAAGTTGTTTTTGTTAGTATGTTTGAAAGTTGTGAGTGTGTTCAATTCTGTTTTTGCAGCTGGTCTAGAAATGGGCATTTGAAAGTTGTGAGTGTGTTCAATTCTGTTTTTGCAGCTGGTCTAGAAATGGGCACAAGCTTTTGAGTGCATCCACAGACAACAATGTATGTATTTGGGATATCCTATCAGGAGAATGTGAGCAGAAGTATCGATTTCCATCACCAATATTGAAGGTGAACTGAAATGGCATCTTCAAGATGTAATCTACTTATAGCTTTCCAAAACCTACAAAAGATATATAGATATTATAAAGCACTGTATTATTTTCTTTATCCTGTTTTAAGTTTATGTCCTTTTTATCTGTGTAATCCGTTCTGATAAGTAGTAAGTATGAGATTATACTAATGGAAAAACAACACTGGCAATGTACATGCAAACTCACATTGCGGCACATTTGCGAAAGTATTGTTGCCAAGGAAAAGGATTAAGTGCTACATAATCTGAGTGTGTGTGTATGTGTATGTGTAGCCTTAGTTAATCAGCATGCAAAGCGCTTGCACTATATTGCGTTTTGGAGCTTGTCTGGCTCCATTTTATTTTTTCACATTATTTCATAAACGGCATGATTTTTTAAAAACGTTACTGATCATAAAATGTGTATTTTGATATTCTCTAGAAAGTTTGCCTGAAACATTTTTCATTTTAAGAAGAATGGAGCAAGATATTATCATAAAAGTACAGTGGCTTTTGTGTAAAATAGGGGTTATTCTTGCCAGATTTTTATGGAACTTGAATTTTTGTGACAGATTTTTGGAAAGGACTGAAACATGAAATTTCATGGAAGTATGTCATTGGAAGCCGAGGTATTGCACATGGATGGATGGATGGACATTACAAAGATCATAGGTGCTGTTCGCTATTTTGTAAATGCCCCTAAAAAGATTGACGAGTAATTACAGTTTATTTAATCCTTCAGGTTCAGTTCCACCCACGTAATGATAAAATATTTCTGGTTTGTCCGATGCGTCATGCAGCTGTTTTGGTAGATACTGACGGCGATCACCGGATTGTACCACTTGATGATGATGTAAGTACAGCTGCAAAGTGTTATGCAGTACCTCTGTGTAGATTAAAATCAGACATCTAATATGGGGTCTTTCCCATTTAGGCACATCTTATGTCACTTTTCAGCTCCTGTAATTTAACAGATTTTGCTAATGTGAGAGTGCTTGAAGTTGAATTGGCTTTTGGAAGTCCCTAATTTTCTGAAGAATTATATTTGTAGATGTGACACCATGTAGTCTGGTGGACATTTGCCATTGTTTCAGAGAAACATGCTCCCTCCCTCTTCAGGGTAGAAGAAACAGTGTTCTACCCTTAGATGGAAGTTCATAATATCTTTTTCTACATCAGCACCCTCATTCAGAAATGCAGGTGCCAGAGCTGGCTCATAGGGGTATTGATGAAGATCAAACACCTTGAGTGTATCATGGAAGCCCCTTATTCTGGTTTGGACAGGATGAATATTGTCTCCAAGGAAGAGAGAATCACTCTCTCCTGTGGTGGCATTCCTGTTCCTGTGCCATCATAAATAGGTTTTATTACTGGGGTTCTGAAAAGGATCGTTTGTCTTTCTTCATGTCCCTTCTGGGATGATACATTGTTTGATCTCACTGCCACTTCCCAGCCACTCTGGACCTAGAATATGGTCATCTTTCTTTACCCTAAATTGTTTTTCCAGAAAGATATTGTGCTCCAGAAAGGGCAATCTTCATTTATTGGTTCCCACAATTCCTGTTGGCTGGGGCAGTGTTTTATTTTCTCTCTTCCATCCATTGATATGATAGGCCACCTTCCTTGCAATATGGCTGTAGAACCCACTGCACTCACTTTAACCCTGAAGATGGAGGCACCATGTTGCTCAGAAGTTTTGGTATTTGCTGAACTGTTGACGCATTGTCAACCCTGAAGACCACACTCTGAACAGTCACAGCTGTGGGAACCTGGTAATAAAAGCAGGAATGACTATTTTTCCATATTGCTTTCTTCATTCTCATGGTAAAACATGGAGCTATATTTAGTGTTTTTATTTATGCTATTTATGTTTTATGACCAATAAATTAAACATTATCAGCATAGATCAGGGGCTATTTGTTGTGTTTAATTTAAGGCCGTCATAGGTTCAATAGCTCATTCGAACAGGACATTCCAACCTATCAAACAAATACAACTACTGGTTGTGTATGGGATGGAATAGACATAGAGACTGTACATTATTGTACATTCACCTTTTACAGTTTTAATAGATCAGCAGTTCTAACATTGTATTTTAATTATGCTAATGAACATCCCTCTTAATTTGTTACTATAATAATTCTTACATGGACATAAAAATGAAAGTATACAGTATTATTTAGTTTTCTTGGACAATCTAGTTTCTTATTAAAGTGTTACATTTAGGAGTACCTATATTTGTAAAGTGTCTGGTGTTTGACTTGATGGTTGTAAATTGCCAAAACATGTTGTCATGTTTTATATCTGTTGTATATGATTTGTATGGTGCATGTTAGTATCACTGTGTTGAAAAGTTTATGAATTGTATGTAGTTGCAATGTGTGGTTCATTTATATGTGATAAGATATAGAATATGTTAATAACACTAAGTATGGGGGAAATGATACATGTGTTTCGCCATTCTGCCAACTAGAAAACACTCAGAACGTGCTAAGTTTCAGAAATTCAGACATGTCTCTAATATACTTGTTGTGTAAATTTGTTACAGCAATCAGATCTGAACATAGTTGCTTCCTTTGATCGTCGCGGACAGTATGTATATACAGGCAATGCTAAAGGGAAGGTTCTGGTGCTTTCAACCACTGATCTAGTCCTCAAGGCTTCGTTTAAAGTGACACAAGGAACAACAAGTGCAACGGCAGTGAAGAGCATAGAATTTGCTAGGAGAGGAGAGTGAGTATAAAGTTATTGTTTGTAATCAGAGTTGCCAAGGCAAAGTGTTGCTTTGTTTTGGTGTTATTGTATATTTAGCCCACTAAATTTCTGAAGAAGAAGAAAGTAGGCTTGTGAGATCATTGTGTCTTGTGTTTCTCAGCCTTGTAACTTTTGAATCAGGTGACTGATTTGGCATGAACATTGTACTGTTTGAGGCCACTCAGCCTTGTACATTTAGTTATGTACAATAGGTAACAACAGTATAATGTATGCACAAACTTCTGAGAAGGGTTTCTTTCCTGCTTGACTGATAAATGACCATCGGATACTTTTCTAGCGGAATGTTGTTCACCGAGCCTTGGGAGGTTTAACTGTGGGTGAAGGAAGCAAGAAAAAGATTTGCTGTGAAAGTGTAGAAAGTCTAATAAAAACTCACCAGCACTGCTGCAGATGCTGAAAAATGTTGCTTGTCTGACCAAATGCAGTCAGTATACCAGTGGAGCAGGTTATTCACTCTCTGAGTCTGTGCATGAAAATTGTTATCTCACGGCTTGCATTTGCTGTCCACCAAATACCAATTTTTTCATCATGAAAAAGGGGTTCATGAATAAGTCCTGGATTTTCTGCACTCCAGTACTGGCTGTTCTGAGAATTCACCTGTCCACATAGTGAAAACCAGGCTTTATAAGAGAAGAACTCTGCGCGTGGTTCAGCTTCATCACGTACAGACTGAAGAAACTCATTACAAAAATGTATTCTTGCAACCAGAACATGTTCCTTCAAAGCATGAGCTACTGTTGCCTTACATGGTCACAGCTGTAACAGTTTTGTGTCCCCTTGTGAAATGTTTTTGTAACACTTATCACCTGAGCTGAGAAATGTTTTGCAACTTTTTCCAGCAGTCTCATATTTGAAAATGCAGCTGCACTAAAACACATGCTGTTCAACATTGTTTCTGAGTTGAGGCATGCTGTTACATCACTGAAGAACTGAGAAATGCATTTACCAGCAACAGACCTTATGTTCAATAGCGCAAGTCTGCAGTCTGTTATCACCGACCTGAAGTTACACTCCGGTTTGAAAACAATGCTGAGAGAGTGTACATGGCTGTGTAGTTATACACAGTCTTTGGCCCATACATTCTCCTGATTTAACACCTTGTGAATTTTATTTGAGGGGAGGTTTAAAAGTAAATTGTAATAAACATACCCCACACTCTGGAAAAACTAATCAACAGCCTTTGCCTTGAGATTTCAACAGTTTCTGGGCAAGAACATCTGAGAGGAAAGAACAATGTCTTCAGCAGTTGTACTGACTGCATTTGGTCAGATGGGCAACATTTTCAGTGTCTGCTATAGAACTGGTGAGATTTTATTAGACTTTCTAAAGGTTATTATCATGGTGATCCTTTTTTTCACTTCCTTCATTGACTGTTAAACCTCCCAAGACTCAGCATGTGATGTAATGCTACCTGAATGTTGGGTGGACCATTGTTGGTCAAACAAGAGAAAAAATGCCCTATATTATTTGTAATCAACTTTTTGCAGGGTATTGACTGTTATGTACCTGAAACAGACCATTGTTTCTAGGGTATGTAGTGTTTTAGGTATTCTGTACTTACAATTTATGGCACAAGTAATGCTATTTCCCACATTAAATCTTATGTACTTGTACATTAGTACTTTCTGACGTACATGCACAGGGACTGTTTTCTGTAGTTCATTTAATTCATGCTTTCCTTGTGTGCAACTCAGGTATTACTATTATTTGTCTCATTAATCTATGTTTAGCACAGAAGAATCATACCACCTCACGCCTTAATCATGAAGGTGAAGGTAAGCACATGTTTTGCCTATGTTTACATATTTACATACCCAATATTCCTGTCAGTTTCTTATTTCAAAATTTTATTCTTAAAATAGTTTGTACTAATTGCTTGGTCTTGAGCTGCCACTATTGTGCTTTATGTTTCTCCCTTAATGTCTCCAGATTTTAGCCATCGATATGACTGTTCCATATCCACCGGCTCTTCATCTAAGTTACGTGGCAATTGTCCATGCATCCTCTTCCCTTGCCATCTTTCTTTTGTTTTCTCTGCTATGCTGTCCTTCATTTTTCTTGTTTCTTTCTGTACTTCTGTCTTGAGGCATATAGCTGTCTGCAACACTGCTGAGTTGATGTTGTGTTGGTGCATTCTAACAGTCTATGTTAGTGGATCTTCCTTCCTTGCTACATATTCCACCAGTTTTGTAATTTATGTTGCGTAGGTTTCTTCTAACTTCATCAGGGCCCTTCCTTCTTGTTTTCTGGAAGCTTACAAACAATCTACATCTGCCTTTAGGTGATGCTGTCCTTGGGTGGTTAGTAGTTTCCTCATTTTCCTGTCTAGATTTGCAGTTCTTCTTGGCACCAGTGAACAATTCTGAAAGTGTATCTAAGTACTGGTTACTGCCAATGATCCAATTGTTTGAATTTTATTCTTTGCACTTAATTCTTTGCCCAAAACTAATCACAACCTCCTCAAGTATTCCTTTTTCAACATTTCTTTCTCATTCTTATGCTGTATATCGTGGCTCTTTTCAATGCTTAAATATGTACGTGCTTCTCTTGGTTCCAGTCTTTAATGTCCTTCTCAAATGTGCTTGCTATATATATTTTGCTTTAGACCCTACCTTTTTTTAAACATATTTTTGCACACTTTTCTAATCCAGATTTCATATAAATGTCTTTGCTAATTGCTTGCACAATTTTTATTTCATTCTCCAGATCATCCTCATTTCTACCCAGCAGTTTCAAGTCATCCATATACAATAAGTGACTTACTTCCATCTCATTTCCATAGTTCAGCTGTGTGTTAATGCAGTAAGTGCTATATAAAAGAGTGATGGCGAAAGAGAGTCCCCATGGAATATTCCTGTTCGTATGTGAATGGGTTGTGACTGCATTACTTCCTGTTTTGTTTTTAAATGAAGTGTTGTGTTCCATTTCTCCATTGATAATTTACAAAATCTAACAATTTTACTGTTCACGCCTATCATTTCTTTTGACTTTTCTACTCAGCTGTGTGGAACACTGCCAAATGCTTTCTGGTAATCAATCCAGACTGTACTTAAATTGTTGTTTGTTCTCTTGCAGTCCTCGTATATTGCTTTTGATGTCATTAATTGATCCTTGCAATGTTTACTTCCAGGGTGACATTCTTTTTGCTCTTCTGGTAATAAGTTCTGCTCTTCCAAATGTGTGGAAATTCTTTTGGCTGTTATTACTGTTAGGGTTTTGTAGATGGTTGTTAAGATGTAATGGGTCGGTAGTTTCTGACTTCCTTGCTGTCTACTGATTTTGGTAGCAAATAAGTTATTCCTGTGGTTAGCCAGTCAGGTACCTTCTCCGGTTCCTTCTTTATTGTATTAAAGTTTTTTGTAATATGCCTCTGGGCAGGTGGGAATGCTTTAAGCCAGTAATTTTGTATTTGATCATTTACAGGAGATTTGCAGTTGTGAATTTTGACAAAAATGAAGTGATTTCCATAATCTGTTTAGGCCCCAATTCATATTACAGATTTCCTTCTCTTCATATCCATTCTGCTATCTCATTATTCTATGCTTTTTCTCCCCACAGTGACTTCCAGTAAGGCTCGTCTTCTGCCAAAGTTGGGGGTTCTCTGGCCTTGGTAGTCTTCATGCCCAAGTTTCTGTAAAATTTGTTGGTGTCTTCTTTGAATATCTTATTCTGGATATACTGGTTTTCCCTTTTTTTTTTTTATCTTCTGATTCTTTGGGCTTTTGCTTGCACCTTCTGCTTCTATGTCTGTCAACAGTGCAAATTCTCTGGCATTTGTCACTATGTATTTTTGAAAAATATTCTTCTTTTTCCTGTTGAGATTTCCATTACCTGAGCCTGTTCCAGTTTAAGCTGTTATTGATAAATCTTTTCTCCAGTTGCTTATCTGTCTGTGCATTCTTATTTTTAAAAAAATTTTATTTTTTCTATTTTTGCTTCTTTTGCTAGGCTGATTCATTTTTTGTGTGAATTGTGGCTGTGGCATGTATCAAATAGTTTGTATCATTTATGTCCGATTCATCTTCTTCTAAAAGTTCTTCAATTATTACATTTATTTCTTCCATAAGCCTTATCAGTTTGCTGTTTTCTTTCAGTTTTGGCAGCCTTTCCCTATCAGACATTTGTAATAGCTTCATCTTGTGCCACATTATTTGAAGGTCTTCCTTTAGCTTATTCCTAACTATGTGCTGTGCTCTTTCTTGTCCTGGGTGTTTGTTATTCTCGATTTTACCTAAGGCAGTATTGTTACTTTCATGGTCTCTCTTCTGGTGCTCTTTATCATTCGTATCCATTTTGTCATCATTCATTCCTTGTTTGTGATCTTCTGTATCATTCTGTATTTTTAGTCTAATATTTCCTTTATCTTATCAGTTTCAACAGTTATTCTTTTAGCTTTTAAAATGCAGTTATTCTGGTTTAACAATAATTTTATGTCTATGTTTATTCTTGCCACTGGAGCTCTCTCTCCATAATTCATATGCTTCCTTTAAGTTTTCTCCCAATGTCTTTTCTTTGATAACGTGAAATACCACAACACTTCCTTCATCTCCTTTTGGCTCCATCGGATTAGTTTATTTCATTCCCTTCCATTTTCTTGCCTGACTCTGATATTAGGTGAAATTTGAGGTGGTCCATGTTGAGTTTTCTCGGTATGTTTACTATTCTCTTCACTGCTGGTAGAGGACCTCTGCTCTCTCCTTCTTCCTGGTTATTTAGTATTTTGTTTTCTAATCACCATTGCTGTCCCACTTGTAGCTAGAGATGTCTTCTGTCCACTGTAGTATAACCCTGCCTGCCGCAGTAAGGCTGCCTGAAACTGAGGGTCGCCACTTCTTGAAGTTCACTGTTCTTGGTTTCTTTCCTTCCACTGCAGATGCATCTGTAATCCCTCGGCACCATGGACTAGGTTTTTTGGTGTTTTTTTTTTGAGGTTTACTTCTCTAGATCCACTATGTTCTGTTAATCAACAGGCCCACCTCTTGTAGGATGTGCTTTTTATAATGCACGAACGGTCTTGAGCATACGGAGGCTGTAAATTCGCATCATACCCCTGGAGAACGTGAAGGCGGATCCCTTCCCCACACTTTAGCCCTTATCGTCATCATCATCATCATTTGTGGAATCTAAAACAAGGGTGCCTGCATGAAATCTGTATGCAGCTCTGAATCGGAAGGTGATTTTTAGGACATTTTCAGTTAGTCACTTAAGGGAACTCGAGTATGCTAACAGTGCAATTGTTTGATTGTATTGGTGTAAGGTTCCTGTCTTAGCAGAAAGGAACTTATTCATTGTTAAAAGAATGGAAGCTCAAATGATGGTTGACACTTAGACTCAGGAATGGAAGTCACAGCTGCCAGAAAATAGTTCCCTGCAAACTTGTCAGTATGTTTTCTGTCCTGCTATTTTGCTGTGAGAAAACATAAAACAGTGGAAGTAATAGGAGAAAGTTGTAGGTGGTAATGACTTCACTATTTCTTGCTTTGTTACAGTTGTTTCTTGATCAACACGGCAGACCGAGTGATCCGAGTTTATGACAGTAAGGAGGTACTGACATGTGGTAAGGATGGTGAACCAGAGCCCATTCAGAAGTTGCAGGACTTGGTCAATAAGTGAGTAACATTTCCTGATTCTGATGAATGTTTAAGTTTGCAGTTATGTAAAATTATACTGTAGTGAAACCCCATTTAAGCTGCTTTAGTGACCACCTCAAATTGAATGTGAAGTGGAAGAAAATATGAAGTCCAGGAAATAAAATATGCAGTTAAAAAAAAAGGGCATGCATTGCCTCATAATAGGGCTCTGGCAAGCCATTTAAAATGTGAATGTTTGAACACTATAAATACAATGTGGTACATTCTTATATGCAGGAAACAGCTGTGTCATGTTGTTATCACACTATAATGTCATATGCATGTCACCACAATAGCTGTGATTTAATGGTAACTGGAATTCACATGACACATCTTCACTTATTGTAAATTTAGAACAGTAAATAAAGTTGTCTGATAGCAGAATCACTGCATGTATGCTCTGTTTTTTACGTGAAGCTGACACCGAGCACTGTCTCTCAGTTCTAATAAAAATTGTAACAATAAATTGAAACATAAATGCAATCCAACTTTCATGGCCAGGACTAGGAAATTGAAGTGTAAATTTTGGGAAAATGTGAATACAAAAAGGGAAAAGCCATTAAAATGTAGCATTATCTATATCAGAATATGGCCAAGACCTTATAGAGAGTGCATAAAATTGTATAAAACTAAAATTCAGGAACCTAAAAGAGGGATTTCATTGTTTTTGATTTTGGTGTTTTATTCAGTATTAGTGAAAGGATGTTCTGATATCTGATTAAAGCGCTGGACTCCTGTACAAAAGGTTTGAATTACAGTTCTAATAATCTTAAATATAAACACAATGCTGAATGTCACATGGGTAGTTCAGAAGATCCACACTTTGGAAGTTGATCTCTGTATGATCACACCATTCTTGTTCACAAAATTCTAGAAATGCATTATCACCATTCTTTTCAGTGCACCCTCTTTTTACACCAGGGCTACATTCCTGAAAAACCTTGCAAATCAAAGCAATGTGTATTGGACACAAAATTCTCATTTATAACAGTGTATTTCAAGGGTGTTAAGAGATTGACAACCTCATCCTATGTACAGGTCTGTGTCCACACAATGCTATATCTGGTTAGTCACAAGAACCAGCTCTGAATACACAGTGCAGTCCATCATTAAATTGTGGTTGCTTGCAAACAAATAACAACATACAATAAAATGTATATATGTAGAAAAATATGAGTAAGCCTGTGTGCACAGATTCATGAAATGTAAAGCGACCATGTGTGGAGGGTGGTGATTAATGCAAAACAGAATTTAAGATCCAAACCCACCATATACTGGTAATTTTATGTTGTCATTGTGTACCCATCCTACAAATTAGCTGCTTCTTCCAAGCCTGGAGAAGGATAACCATCTTCTCTGAGAGAACATACTGTTCTGTCCAGTGTTCTGAAGTGTACATGGTACATTAGGGCACATTTTCTAATGTGTATATGTGTGGGAGGGGATGAAGGGTAGCTCAAATACCAATCACATTGTTGATAGACGGGTGGGAATAGAACATCAAGGTACTGGACATGCAGCATATGTATTGTGTTTTGTAGAACTATGTGGAAGAAATGTTGCTTCTCTGGAGATGGAGAGTACATATGTGCAGGATCAGCAAGGCAGCATGCTCTCTATGTGTGGGAGAAAAGCATTGGCAATTTGGTCAAAATCCTGCATGGAACAAAAGGAGAATTACTCTTGGATGTAGTGGTGAGTGTTGCTAAAGAATAAAAAATTATGGTCATATACAAGAAACGATTGTATATAAGGTGCGGTTAGTTTATGTTAAATTGGGAAGGAAATTTGAATAATTTAAACACTTGATACTGTTCTTGTGAGCTGTGGCTTCTGTTCCAGAGAAGAGTGTTAGCTGCTTATGAATAATCTTGTATTCTGTATGTAATTGCTGTATTTCCTTGAGTAAAAGACAATCTCCTGTCTGTAGGTGGATTTTAACGAAAGTACTTTTGTTACTTTCCTTTCCATTTATTCCTCTTCCTAATCCATTTTGATCACTCCGCGTTGCTCTGGTCGCGTCGCTGTTGTCATGAGGGCTGCGCGTCGCTTTCGTCGGATTACTTTCGTCTCCTCGCTTTCTCTGCGAGATACGCATTAACTACATGATGTGTTATGCAGGGATTGGTCAGACGCCTTAGGCGTCATTCACGCTGCATCTCGAGCCAAGCTGATCAGAACCGAACCGAATTGGACCGCCTGAGTAGTGCGCAGTTCTACGGATGCTCCGTTTATACCTCTTCACCTATCCTGACAGCCCAATCCATTTCGATCGCTCGGCATCGCTCTCGACGCGTCCTGTCGCGTCGCTGTTGTTGTGAGGACTGAGCATCACTTTTGTCGGATCACTCTCGTCGCGTTGCGTTCTCTGCGAGGTACGCATTAAATACATGACGTGTTGTGCACGGATTGGCCAGATGTCTTAAGCCTTATTCTCACTGCAAGCCGAACAGAGCCGAAGAAAACCGAACCGAACCTATTCAGCTTGGAAAACAAAGCTACGTTATGAAATGGAAGCATTCACAGTGATCGCCGAACCGAACCGAACCTAGCCGAGCATGTTCACTGGCTGATGTTTTGATAGTCATAAGATTTTAATAAAACAGAACTGCTGCACTTTTTTTTTCTTTTAGGAAAATGAGTTTCTTACGCGTCCAATGGTACTAGCATCTCAGAGTAGTTGGAGATGTTAAACAAAGCATAAGCTGTTTTCTTTGATGTAAATTTTAAAAGCGTTTACATGGTGCAGGTATTTCACAGACTTGAAAGCATTGAATACTTCAAATATACCAGCCTGAAAAACATATCCAAATTTTTCGTATCATTTTTCATATATTTCTAGAGTACATTTATTGTTGTAAATTTCAGCAGAAATATTATCGAATAAATAATTCACAAGAACTGTCGAACTGCCTGCCTGTGACTTCAATGTAATGCTAGAAGTGACGCACAATGTCTGCTGCGTTCGGGCGCAAATGTACCAGGCGAATTTTTGAACATTTACGCACAGTGATGATATTCTAGCTATCAGATGCACTTCTGTTTCCACAGGATTGTCTTGAATGTGGCTTATTAAGCGACCCCAACACATTCTATTGTTCCTTGAAGCCAACTTTCCTGCAACAACTTCTGAATGTGTTTCCGAACTGTTTATTCAAATCCTGTGTATATGAGGTCTGTTAGAAAAGTATCCGACCTTTGGCCGGGAAAAAGAAATTGGCTTACTTGGAGCGTTGGACACCTAATCACCCTCAAAGTAGTTCCCTTGGGACTCCACACACTTCTCCCAGCGGT
>Ga0136643_10006106_pt1 | contig 17176 bp, 15 predicted proteins | sample TergutLab28metaG_FD_96883 | JGI IMG/M metagenome (GOLD analysis project Ga0136643, IMG submission 96883) | Labiotermes labralis P1 segment gut microbial communities from Petit-Saut dam, French Guiana - Lab288 P1 (version 3) (version 3) | ecosystem: Host-associated > Arthropoda: Insects >... | reverse complement strand
GCAGACGGCAACATTGTTGGCACATTCTCAGGTATCGTATTTACAGCAACAGACGAGCATGGAAACGAAGCTGAGATTGAGATAAGAGAGTGGCTTAGTTTCCGTACCATTTCTGTACGCACACTGTTTCAAAATTAAATCACAACAACAAGAACACCCTTAACAAAGGGCGGCATCCTAAACACAGAGAAACTGGTTTGTGTTGTTGGATATTACAGGGCAGTTGTTGGCGGGATAATAAATTCCAAACAAAAACGGATACCAAATTACGAGGTATCCGTTTTTGTTTGGGTTATTCGTAGATTGGAAAGTTCGCTAAGGCTTGAATATAAGCGGTCTGCGCCCAGTTTTTGAAATTCCCTCTTTAAGACTGTTCCTTTTCTCGTGGCCGCCAAGGGCAGTCTAGGTGGTGGAGTGCTACAAGTTTGTCCTGGATATTTGTGTCGGCACCCATTTTTTCAGTTGAGCCAAATACCACTCGTATGCTCCCGGCACGGACTTTGGCAAATAACTTCTGCTTTTGTTTGTACTGCTTACATCATAACCGCTAACCACAATGTCGCAGTCGTTTACCCTCTCTCATTTCGTTATAACTCTAATGACGAGGCAAATGCATAATTATTCATAAAAATGCTTAATCGGCAGCCGTTTTTTGTTCAATTAATTATTACTTCCCAATCTGAGTTGCATCAAATTACGCGAAAAAATCGAAAAAATTGAAATATAATTATGAAGATAGAGCTTTGACAAAAATCTTGATATATGCAATAATAGCATAAGTAACACTAAGGACTGAGTATTAAAAAAGAAAAAGTCCAGGGAGGTTAGTAATGGAAGCCCGAAGAAACACTATTCAGCGGCAGATAATTCTTGAAGCAGTTGCGCAGCTGGATACACATGCTACAGCCGCAGAGGTTGTAGAGCATCTCGCAAAAACACATCCTGCAATAGGCAGGGCAACTATTTATCGCAACTTAAGCCAAATGGCAGACATAGGAGAGCTGCTTAGGATAGACAGCTTTCACGGCGCAACCCACTACGATCATAATTGCCACTTACATTACCACTTTGAATGTAACGAATGCGGTGGGATTTTTGACGTAGAGGGTGACTTTAACAGTATTTTGGATCATGTTAAAAATATTCCCGGTTTTGATGTTACGGAGTACAATGTCTCGTTTAGAGGGCTATGTTGGGAATGTAAATAAAGCTTACATTTGCTCTATATGAAAGTAATCCACAATTCCAAGGTAAATTGCCCATGCCATTTTTTCTTGATATTGCTCGTCGGTTAGTTTTTGCCTTTCGCCGTGGTTGGTCAAAAATCCGCACTCTACCAATACGGCAGGCATTTCTGTCTGTTTTAGCACATAGTAATTACTGTTTGCGCGGGGTTTGAACTTGTTGCTTGTGTCAACAAATTCTTTAATTCGCTCTTGTATATGTGTTGCAAGCTTTTGGCTGTTGTCGGACTCGTTAAAGTAAAACGTTTGTGCGCCACGCACGCTTGAACTTGCGAAAGAATTTTGGTGAATACTCACAAATATGTCCGCATGGCTGGTGTTTGCTATTAGCCTGCGGGCGTTCATATCTCCGGACTTATTGTTTGCAAGGTCGGAATCGTCTACGCGGGTTATAATAACCGTGGCTCCGCCTTGCTCTAAGAATACTTGCAGCTTTTGCGCAATGCTAAGGTTTATATGCTTTTCTTCCACTTTACCGCTTACCATGCCGGGATCCCATCCGCCATGTCCTGCGTCAAGTACAATTACTTTGCGGTCAAGGGGCATTGCGCACGCCGTCAGCGGTACGGTAGCCAGCAATGTGAATATTATCATACAAACAAACAATTTTTTCAAAAAAACCACCTCTTGCATTATATTGCGCTAAGTGGTTTTTTTTATACAACATCTGTCAACGATAGACTTTCCTATGTTGTAATGCTATAATTTTGCGTGAGAAATAGCTGCTGGAGAAACACAATTTCTTTTTATTATTTTTGATTTGGAGTAATTTAGAATGTTGCGTATGGATAAAATTGTAATTGTTATAAACGGTGAAGCGGAAGTTGGCAAGGATACATTATGTGACTTTGTTATCAGCGAATTTTATGCTGAAAAAATATCTTCGATAACCCCTATTGTGCAAATTGCAAAAGAAAATGGCTGGGACGGAACCAAAGACAATAAGTCAAGAAAGTTTTTGTCTGATTTAAAGCGCGCGTTTATTGATTTTAATAACCTGCCTACAACTTATCTTTGCAAGGAGTTTGAGAGGTTTTTGGATGGAGAAAATGATATTTTATTTGTTCATATACGAGAAAGTGATCAAATTAGTGAGTTTATGGATAAGATTAAAAATGCTTGTGCTTGCTGTTCGCTGTTGGTAAGCGATAGGGTATATAAAAAGCCTGCTTGTTGGGGTAATGAGTCGGATGATTTTGTTGATAGTTATGGATATGATTATAGGTATCAGAATCGTAAGCCGCTGGAAGATGCTAGGGAAGATTTTTTGGAGTTTTTTCAGGGGATTTTGGATGATAAGGGTGTGTGCGCTCGTGGGAGAGTGGGGAAGTTTGAGTAGTAAGGGTAAGATCGCAGTGTGACGCCAGAGCTGTCTCCTTGATTGTCCTTTGTGACCCCAAAAAACAATTTTAGCGTCACGTCTTTTTATTTTGCATTATTACCATTGTGTCCATATTGTGCCAATATGTTGTAAAGCAAGGAAATTAATATCAGAAAATTATAAAATTTTATGCACCAAAAGTCTTTATTCCAAAAATTGGCACTACGTTAAGTCTGTACAATAAGTCATGTTTTTGGTAATATTTATTTAGAGTGTTTTACGAGTTTCAAGTTCAGAAGGGGGACTACAGAAATGAAGAAAAAGCTTGCAGGATTGGTTTTGACCATAATTATGGTACTTAGCCTTAGTGTTGTTGTGTATGCTGATGTTGCATATGAGCCTTGTGATGAGGTGCCGCCGGTTACAATTGCACCACGTGGTAATGGTTCTGGGTGTGAGTTTTGATGTATTTAAAGCCTATATGTGGGCTTTTTTAAAGTGGAGGGACCGATAATGAAAGCTGCTGATACTAAGGAGATATTGATTAAAGACCGCAGAGCATTTAGAGTAGCTGATCTTGAAAAATGGCCAAAATATATAAACAGGGTGGAAAGATACCTTGAACAAAATGGATTTGACAGCCAGTTAAATCTCATAGCTATATCATTTAAAACGCGTCGATACGAATTACTGACTAATGATTTTAACAAGTGTTATGATATGGCAACATCGTTTTTTGAGCAATTTGAGAGTATGTCAAAATGGGGTGAGATTGAGCTTGATATGTTATGCTCAATGATTGGATTTACTAAATGTTATAAAAAGTCCTTGGCTCTCACAGAAGAGGCTTTCGAAGTCTTGGATGATCTTGAGCAAGAAGGTAACCAATTTGCTTGGAAAATCAGAGCTGCGTTTAGTCTTAATTTGACTCTGCGCCTATTACGTGCTAGATATATCGATATCAATCCTAACGAACAAGGAAATGAATTGACCGAAATAAAAAAAGCGTTCAAATATCATCTAAAACAGGCAAGAGATAAATGCACCGAGAAAAAACATTTTGCAATTCGAGCGGTTCTTAATATCCGCGAAGCACTCTTGCACGGAGACTGCAAAGCAATCTACGAAGGGCTGACCCAGCTTAAAAAAGAAAAAGAGTTCGTGTGGTTAAAGGGTATGCAAGACGAAGTTATGGATTATTTATTCCACTTCAGAGAAAATTTAGCCACCGAACAACTTAACTTGCTAATTGGCTTGCGTATAAGAACAAGAAGGCAGGAACTAAAACTTTCCATAGATGACTTAGCAGACGCACTGGAAATAGAGCGCAACAACGTTATCAAATTGGAAAACGGAATAGGTGGAGCTGGCACGCAGCGGATGTTTAAAATTGCAAGAATCCTTGATGTGGGTATCTCTTATTTTTATGGAGACCCCAATAAAAATTCCTACCCTATAGAAACCGATATGTACGCACGTAAACTGACAATAATAATGAAAAGCCTAAGCGACCTTGATAAGGAATACATAATCGACTACGCACAATCGTTTGCGGCACATAAAAGTCGCACCGGTTAAAAAAAATATTGCATTGGGTGTATAGTCGATTGAACCAAAAACAGTCCCGTGACGCTTGTAATTTTCCAGCACTCCTGCGTCTCATCAAGCCTTGCGCACACTCTGGTGCGCGGCGGTTTGCTGCTCCTTGGATTGCAGAAAAATTACTGCGCCTCACAGGACGGTTTTTGATTTAATCGACTATAACACTCGGTAACCACCGAACAAAGCGGCTTTGCCGCATTAGGCGCAGTGAACGAAGCGGCACGGGAAGCGTTCACTTCGTTCACTGTGCCTAATGCGAACGTTTCCCGCGCCGCGCGTTTCGTGCAGAGCAATTTCCTAAGGCAAAATAAAAACCCCTTTCTGTAATACAGAAAGGGGTTTTTGGATCACTGGTTCTTAATGTTTGGAACTGTCAACTTGCGATATTATTTATAGCGTGGATTGACAGAGGTTGTGCCCAAACCAAAAACTATGCGCGTTCCACGTTTGCGGCTTGAGGGCCTTTTGCACCTTGAACTACTTCAAAACGAACTTCTTGGCCTTCTTCAAGAGTTTTGAAGCCTTCAGATTGGATTGCAGAGAAGTGTACAAATACATCGTCTTCGTCTTGGATAGAGATGAACCCGTATCCTTTTTCTGCGTTGAACCATTTTACTGTGCCTGTCTTTTCCATGCTCAAAATCCTCCTACCCGGCAATCTTAGCCGGACATAAAAATGATAGTTGCCCTTTGGGGCGGTAATGCTAAATCGTCACCTTGGACGAGATACATGTACTGTACCACAAGTTCCATGATATGTCAAATATTTTCGGAATTTCGCACAAAAATTTTATGCGGGAATCAATTTTGGCAACACGCAAGTCGAATTTGCTTATAAAAATTGTGAAAAATTTGTTGTAACGGCAATAAATTGCTGTCCTTACGCCGGGTATTTGCATCTTACATAGCAAAATTAATTTTTGTGAATAGATGCGCGGCATTCTAATTTCCACGATTATACACAAATTGCATACGACAAATTTGACTGGGGCTGGAGTGCCGTGTGCGTTTAGCTATTGTCGTAAACGGGTTTACATGGTACTGTATAGCGGTTTAGCTTAGTAACGAACAAAAGCGTCCGTTATTAAATTAAACTATACTACAGCATTTTACAAGAAAGGCAGAATATATAATGAAGCTTCTTTTAAAACTCGTACGCGAATCAAAAAAATACTGGGGCTATCTATTGCTTTCATTGAGCGCAATAGCAGGTATGACAGCCGCCCAGTTATACGCCCCACTTGTTGTGCGTGAGCTAACCGGCATGATTACATACCGCGACCCAAATCTTGCCCAGCAAGCTGTACGCATGGGGCTGATACTTGCCGCGGTATATCTTGTGCAGGTAATTTGCAGCTACATACGGTCGTACTACACCCACTATGCCGCGTGGCATTTTGTTGCGGACTTGCAAACGCGTGTCTATGAAAAACTGCAGCGTCTATCCATGAAATTCTATCACGACAAACAAACCGGGCAAATTATGTCCCGGGTGGCTAACGATACCAGCCGGATCGAACTGCTTATTGCTCATGCCGTGCCGGATATTATCGCAAACGTGGTAATTATCGTGGGCGTAACAATTATCCTGTTTACCATAAACGTGCGCTTGGCGGTGCTTAGCTTGCTTACCGTGCCAATTGTTATAGCACTTTCGATTTTTTATGCAAAGCTTGGGCTGCCAATATTCCGGCAGGCGCAGCAGGTTTTGGGAGAACTAAATGCAAACTTGCAGGACAATATTTCTGGTATAAAAGAAATCCAAGTTTTTAATCAGCATAAAAAGGAAGCCGCAAAAGTCTCCTCAAGCGCGCGCTCCTATGCGGGTGCGATTTTGAAGGCATTAAAACTTATGGCGGTTTACGGTAGTACAATCCAGTATTTATCAAGCATTGGTACTGTGATAATAATTGCCTACGGCGGACATTTGGCACTGCGCGGATATGTGGGTATAGAAGATGTTATCGCGTTTATCATGTATTTGGCAATTTTTTACACGCCTATAGCCGCTATGGCGCGTATAAATGAAGACTTGCAAACATCCCTTGCGGGTGCGGAACGCGTATTCGAAATCTTAGACGCGGAAGAAGATGTAAAGGAAAAAGAAAACCCTCACGAGCTTTCTAATGTGAGGGGGCATATTGTGTTTAAAAATATAAGTTTTAACTATATCGAAGGCAATGTTGTGCTGGACGACATAAATGTAGAAATTAAACCGGGCGAAGTGGTTGCACTTGTAGGCCCGACCGGTGTGGGAAAGACTACATTCATTAACTTGCTAAACCGTTTTTACGACCCGTCCAGCGGCGAAATAACCATTGATGGGTACAACTTGAGGGATGTTTCGCTCGAGAGCCTGCGCCATTCCATGAGCAATGTAATGCAGGATGTGTTCCTGTTTAACGATACGCTGGCAGAAAACATTGCCTACGGCAAGCCAGAAGCCACCCGCGAGGAAATAATAGAAGCGTCTCGCCTTGCCCGCGCAGATGACTTTATTGCTACGTTAGACGAGGGGTATGACACAATGGTTGGCGAACGCGGCCTGCGCTTGTCGGGTGGACAAAAGCAGCGTGTTTCCATTGCGCGGGCGGTATTGCGCAACCGTCCGATTCTTATATTAGACGAAGCAACCGCTGCCGTGGATGTGGAAACAGAAAAGCAAATCCGTGAGGCACTGGATGATGTAATGAAAAACCGCACTACGGTGATAATTGCTCATAGGTTATCAACGATAAAAAAAGCGGATAAGATTATCGTATTAAAGGATGGCAAAATAGAAGATGTAGGCACCCATGATGAGCTTGTTTCTCGAGGTGGATTGTACGCGCATATGACGGAGATTAATATGTACGCATAGCAGGTGTTTTTCGTGAGGGCTATGTTAACCTAACTCGTTGTGCCAGACAAAAACAAAGCCAACTACTAGGGTAAGCAAGACCAACTGGTGACCCACAGTCACTAGTTGGTTTTGCTTACCCTAGTAGTTGCGATCTGTTTATTAATTCATTCATACTTGGTTAGTTTGGAAATAAAAACATCCTTATCGGCGCACGCAGTATGCAGAAAACCTGCATTTAATCAATTCGCCGATAGGGATGTTTATGTTTAGAATTAATATTGCCTGACAAAACTCACTTTACCAAGCCGCGACGTTGCCATCTGACCGCGGCTCTGTTGCGCCTGCCAAAACACCATCGTGGCTGCGCCATATTATTTGCCCGCGGCCAAACGCGGTTGCCTCGGGCGGTACGGTAACAGTATGCCCACGGCGCAAAAGCTGTTCGCTCACACTGCTGCCGAAATGATGCTCCACATCTATTTTTTTCTCGCCCGTCCATTGCCAGCGCGGCGCGTCAAGAGCTTCCTGCGGATTCATACCAAAGTCGACGGTGTTCATAATCACCTGTACATGCCCCTGCGGCTGCATGAAACCGCCCATTACCCCAAACGGGCCCACGGCATGGCCATCTTTGGATAAAAACCCAGGGATTATTGTGTGATACGGTTTTTTGCCCGGGGCAATGCAGTTGGGGCTTTGCGGATCTAGGGAGAAGTTATTGCCGCGGTTTTGCAGTGCGATACCCGTCCCCGGTACCACCACGCCTGAGCCAAAGCCCATGTAATTGCTTTGGATAAATGATACCATGTTGCCGTCGCCGTCTGCGGTGCATAAGTACACTGTGCCGGATGATGTTGGATCACCTGCTTTAGGCAGCATTGCCTCGTTGCCTATCAGAGCGCGTCGCTTTGCGGCGTATTCTTTTGACAGTAGCTGTTTTACCGTAACCTGCATGTGTTTGTCATCTGCTATATGGTGGTGCCCATCTATAAAGGCCAGCTTCATAGCCTCGATTTGCTTGTGCAAAGTATCCGCTACGCCAAAGCCGTTTATTTCCATTTCTGACAGAATGTTAAGAGCCATTAGCGCCACAATACCTTGCCCGTTTGGTGGGATTTCGTGAACGGTGTAACCCTTGTAGTCGACAGAAATAGGCTCTACCCATTGTGCTTTAAACGCGGCAAGGTCTTCCTTGCGGAGCGCGCCGCCCGTTGCTTTTGCAAACGCATCGATTTTATCCGCCAAATTGCCGCGGTAAAAGGATTCGCCGTTTGTGGCGGCTATTTCTCTAAGAGTGGCTGCATGATCCGGCAGTTTTACTAAGCAGCCGGGTTTGGGGGTTTTACCGTCCGGCGCAAATGTTGTAAACCAATTTTGCAGACACTCGTCTTGGAATTCCTTGCTATACACCTGATGTGCTCTATGCCAGCCACCTGCCGTACCGGGCGAAACAGCGTGTCCTTCTGCCGCATAGTCGATGGCGGGCTGCAGTACTTGTGTAAGCGGCAGTTTACCAAATTTTTGCGAAAGTTCGGCCCATGCGGATACCGCACCTGGTACGGTTACGGCGTCCCAGCCGAATTTGGGCATTTGGCCGCTGTTTTTTTCACGTATGGCGTTAACATCTATGCCCTGTGGCGCAGGGCCGCTGCCGTTTAGGCCATGTAGCTTGCCGTTTGTCCAAACTAAGGCAAAAGCGTCGCTGCCGATACCGTTGCTGGTAGGCTCAACCACAGTAAGGCAGGCGGCCGTGGCAATGGCGGCGTCTATGGCATTGCCGCCTTTTTTGATAATATCAAGCCCCGCCTGTGCCGCAAGCGGCTGAGACGTACAGACCATTCCCTTTCGTCCAAAGACAACCTTGCGGCTTGAAGGGAAGTCGTACTTTTGTGCGTCAAAACTAAATCCCATAAGTGCACCTCACAATTTATAATATGCTCAATCCTATCACTAAAGCATGTGACAAGCAACCAAATGCCCGTCTCCGTAATCTTTAAGCGGCGGTTCTTCTCTGTTGCAAATATCCATGCAGTAGTTGCAGCGTGGTGCGAAACGGCAAATAGGCTTGGGCTCTATAGGCGAGGAAATTTCGCCTTGCAAAATGATCCGCTCTGGCTTGTGGTCGATATCCGGTATCGGAATTGCCGATAGCAACGCTTTGGTATATGGATGCATAGGGTTTCTAAAAAGCTCCTCCGAAGTAGCTTTTTCAATAATCTTACCTAAGTACATAACCAAAATCTCGTCAGAAAAATAATTAACCACAGAAAGGTCGTGGGTAATAAACATAAATGTTAAACCGCGCGACTCCTGCAGTTCCTGCAAAAGATTGAGTATTTGTGCCTGAATGGAAACATCCAGTGCGGAAACGGGCTCGTCGCAAACAATAAATTTGGGGTTTAGTGCCAGCGCGCGCGCAATACCGATACGCTGCCGCCGCCCGCCGTCAAGCTCGTGCGGATATACATTGAATAGCCTATCGGCCAAGCCGACTGTTTCCATAAGCTCAAAAACTTTTGCTTCCCGCTCTTTTTTGTTTTTGATAATACCGTTTAGCTTTAGCGGTTCGCCAATTGTTTCGCTAACGGTTTTGCGTGGGTCCAGCGATGAAAATGGGTCTTGGAAAATAATCTGCATTTCTGTGCGCATTTTACGCATTTCTCTTGCGTTTAGTTTCAAAATATCCACGTCGTCAAAAACTACCTCGCCGTCGGTTGGCTCTACCAGGCGCAATATAGCACGCCCTGTGGTAGATTTGCCACAGCCAGACTCGCCCACAACGCCAAGGGTTTTTCCTTTGGCAATAGAAAAATCTATGCCGTCAACAGCGTGAAGTGCTCCTTTGCGGGTTTTGAAATATTTTTTCAAATTTTTAACATCCAGCAAAATGTCAGGTTTCTTTTCTGTAGCGGTTACACCGGATAAAATGTCAGACAATCTTACCACCTCCACCTACTATAACATCGGTGCCTTCCTCGTAGGCAAGGCAGCAAACTCTATGGGTGTCGCTTAAAACAGTTTCCACCGGCACTCGCGTTTGACATATTTCCCTCGCGTACAAACAGCGCGGATGGAAGACGCAACCTGAGGGCAATTGTGTTGGGTCAGGCATTAAACCTTGTATGGGTTTAAGTTTTTCTGTCCGCATTGCCAAGTTGGGCAGGGAGTTAAATAGCCCTTCCGTATACGGATGCTTTGTGTTTTTAAAAATGTCACGCAAACTGCCGTGTTCGACAATGCGTCCGCCGTACATTATGGAAACATCGTCGCATACCTCGGCTACAATCCCCAAGTCGTGGGTTATCATTATCAAAGACGTGCCGTATTTCTCTCTCAGAGATTTCATAAGCTCCAGCACTTGTGCTTGAATTGTTACGTCAAGCGCGGTGGTGGGCTCGTCCGCAATAAGCAAATGAGGGTTACAACAAAGTGCTATGGCAATTATTACCCTTTGTTTCATGCCGCCGCTAAACTGATGCGGGTACTCTTTGCTGCGATACCCCGGTATCCCTACAAGCTCCAGCATTTCTTCCGCTTTTTTTGCCGCGTCCTCGCGTCCAAGTTTTTGGTGAATGCGAATACTTTCGGCAATCTGTTCGCCCACGGTTAATACGGGGTTTAGAGACGTCATAGGGTCTTGGAAAATCATGGAAACCTTGTCGCCTCGGATTGTATTCATTTCCGTCTCGGTTTTTGCAAAAATATCTTCGCCTTCCAAGAAAATTTTGCCATTTTTTATCATGCCCGGCGGTTCGGGGATAAGCCGCAAAATTGAAAGCGCGGTAGTGGTTTTACCGGCTCCTGTTTCGCCTACAAGCCCCAGTGTTTTGCCTTTTTTTACTTTAAGGCTAACGCCGTTTACCGCTTGCACGTTACCGCCGTCGGTTTTGTATTCCACCACCAAGTCTTCGACAACTACAGTATGTTCCTCTTCCGCAATATCATCATTTTCAGCATTTAAATATTCCATTTTAATATCCACACAGCACCTCCTATTTAAGCCTTGGGTCAAGGGCATCTCTTAAGCCGTCGCCTATCATGTTAAGCACAAGAATGGTAAGCATGATAAACAACCCCGGGAACATTACAATATGCGGAGAGTCACGCATAAACGTACGCCCGCCGGAAAGCATTGCCCCCCATTCTGGGTAAGGCGGCTGTATACCAAGGCCTATAAAGCTAAGTGCCGCGGTAGCCAAAATAGCACCGGCAACTCCAAGTGTGGATTGCACAATAATTGGCGCAAGGGAGTTTGGAATAATATGGTTAAGTATGATGGTCATATTTCTGGCGCCAATTGCCCGCGAGGCCTCGATAAACTCCATATCCTTAATTGTAAGCACCGAAGCACGAACAATTCTGGCATATACAGGCATACTGGAAATACCTACGGCAATCATTAAATTGGTCATGCTTGACCCAAGTGCGGCAACAATTGCAATAGCAAGTAGCATCCCAGGCACCGCAAGGAAAACATCCATTATCCGCATAATAATATTGTCCACCAAGCTGCCATAGTACCCCGCGATAGCACCAAAGAAGCCGCCTATAACCAGAGAAATACCAACGGCAATAACCCCAACACTAAGGGAAACACGCGCCCCGTGTACAATTCTGGCAAAAATATCTCGCCCAAATTCGTCTGTGCCAAACCAATGCTCCGCAGATGGCGGCTGTAATCTGTTGGGTATGTTTTGCCTGATAACTTCTGTCTCAAAATCCGCAATAACATTTGCAAAAACAGCAGCCAAAATAAGCATTGACAATATAACCAGTCCAACCATTGCCATTTTGTTGCGTTTAAAACGCCGCCAAACATCTGCGTACTGGCTGGTTTTTTTATATGCGGAAGGAGAATTTACCATATTGGCTTTCTTGTCTGCGGAAGGAGAATTATTAATATTCATAGCTACCACCTTCCTAATTGTATGCCGCTTTTATGCGCGGGTCGATGAATGCATATGCGATATCTACTATTAAATTGACAATGCTGAACAACACAGTAAAAACAATAAGCGACCCCAAAACCATAGGAGTATTAACCTGCCGTATTGCGTTTACCATAAGCGTACCAAGCCCGGGAAGGGAAAATACTGTCTCCGTAAGCACAGCACCACCCAGTAGCCCGCCAATTTGCAGCCCAATAACCGTTACTATTGGAATAGAAGCATTCCTAAAAGCATGTTTGGCAACAATTGATCCTTTGTGTACGCCTTTAGACTTGGCGGTTCTGATATAGTCTTGACGAACCACCTCAAGCATGGAAGAACGGGTCATGCGTGCAATAATGGCCGCGTTGGTGGTGCCTAAAGTAATTGCGGGCAAAATCATGGATCTAAAACCATCATACCCCGAAGAAGGCAGCCATTCCAAATGAAGCGCGAACAAGAGCATGAGCAAAAGCCCCATCCAAAAGTTAGGCATAGCCGCGCCCAGCATAGTAAACATCATACTAAGGCTATCCATAAGCGAATACTGCTTTAGTGCCGCAAAAACCCCAAGAGGTATTGCAATTACAAGCCCCAAAAGCACACTCCAAACCGTAAGCTCAATAGTAACAGGCAGCCTTGTTATAATCTCTCCCAAAACGGGCCTGCCCGTAATATAACAAGTACCTAAATCCCCTTGCGCTACCCTGGCTATGTATCTGAAATACTGCACAATAACAGGCTGATCAAGCCCAAGCTCCCTTGTTAGCTGTTCGATTGCCTCGGGAGTTGCCTCGTCCCCCAATATAATTCTAACAGGGTCGCCCGGTGTAAAGCTGAGGATAAAATAGACCAGAAATGTAACACCAATAATAACAGGTATCAGCATTAATGTTCTTTTTACGGTATATTTTGTCATAGGTGCTGTAATAATAGCCCATAGCATTTTAAAAAATTTCTTTACGATATCTACTGCCATAACATCCTCCTTTATAGCAAAATTTTTTTACAAAAAAGCCCATGCTGGTTTAGTGCATGGGCTTTTGGCTTTTGCTTGCAAAAAGCTTAGCTCTTAATAGTGTAGATTTTCAAACCTGTGCATACCGCTCGGATGCAGATACACGCCCTGAAGGCCGTTTCTTGCAGCCAATTCAACCGGCAGGATGTTTAGCGGAGCAACCGGCACATAGTAACGTAGTATTTCCTGAACTTCGTGATAAAGTGGAGGACGTAGGCTCATATTGGTTTCTGCGCGACCCATATCAAGTAGTTCGTCTACACGGGCGTTGGAGAAGAATGCTCTGTTACCCGCGCCTTGGCTGACGGTATGGTAGAGTGGAAACATTCCGGGGTCGGCGTCACCCGTTAAGTTGGTCCAGCCGAGAAGGTGCATGTAATGCTCGCCCTGGGCGGTTCTGTCAAGATATGCGGCCCATTCCAATATTTCTATATCTACGTTTATTCCTACTTCGCGCAGGTTGCTTTGTATAACTTGGGATTTTCTGTTGCGAACGTCGCCGCTGGTCCAAAGGGTTGCGCTAAAGCCGTCGGGGAAACCGGCTTCCGCAAGTAAGGCTCTTGCCCTGTCTGGGTCGTGGGTAAATGCTTGAATGTTAGGGTTAAATCCGAAAACGGTAGGCCCGGTAAACGACGATGCAACTTGCGCGCGTCCTTCGTAGCCGACAATGTTTAGGCTGTCGCGACAGATTGCGTATGCGACAGCTTCGCGCACAAGCCTGTTGTCAAAAGGCGGGCGGTTCATGTTAAAGCTAAGCCATTCGATACGGTTGGACATTGCTTCGTAAAGCACCAAGTCTGAATGGTTCATAACTCTGTTTATATCCACGGGCTCGATGTTTAGTATCAGGTCAACTTCCCCCGTTTCCAGTGCGATGGTTCTGGCCGAGCCCTCGGTAATTACTCTCACTGTCAGTGTTTCTACGGCAGCCGGGCCACGGAAGTAGTCTTCAAACCTCTCTAGCACAACTTCTATGCCCGGTGTCCAAGAAACAAAGCGCAGCGGGCCTGTTCCTATTGGGTTTTCGGCAAACGCATCACCAAAGTATGTAACTGCGTGTTCGGGAACAATTCTGGTTGCGCTATGCGAAAGGTTTGCAAGCAGCGGCCCGATTGGGTTGTCGGTTACTACCACAACGGTGTAGTCGTCCACGACGCGCACTTCTTCGATAAAGGCTACCAAGTGAGCGACTTGTGGGAATTCTTGCTGGCGCATTAGGCTAAACGCAACGTCGGATGCAGTAAACGGAGTACCGTCGTGCCATAAAACGCCTTGGCGTAAATTAAACTGCCATTCTGTAGGCGATAGGTTTTCCCAAGACTCTGCCAAGTCGCCTACAAATTCCATTTGCGCAGTAGTGCGAACCAAAGCGGAATAAATATGACGGTTAACATAGGAAGAAGGCGCGTCGTTAGTACCGTGTGGGTCTAGCGAAACTATGTCCGCTTGGTTTGCAATGGTAATATTAGCTCTACCTGCTTGGGTAGTGCCGTCGGCTTGCGCCGCTGCTGGTGCTTGCTGCCCTTGCCCGGTTCCCTGAGTGGCTGTGGGCGCAGTGTCGTTACCGCCACCGCCGCAGGCTGCAATAGCCAAAACAACTACCAACATAGGTGCTAACAACATGGATTTTCTTTTCATCATACTTCACTCCTGTCCTCTTCTTTGTGTTAAGCCGAACTGCGTTTGTAGTATTTCAACTTTATAACGGGCTCTTTGTCTCGTTATAAAGTTGAAATACTTTCCGAAATTCAGCGGTTTGTACTTGTAGCATGCAAGATGGTTTTAAAGTTGAACCGCTATGGCTTAAATTCTGGGGATGATACCACGCAGGGGAAAATGACGCAAGCACGATTTTGAGATGTCAAGAGGATGATCGCAAAAATATTTCATGAATTTTTGTGGGGGTGTCATATTTTAATTGTGCATTGTGCCGACGGACGACACATGTCAAATAGAAAACGTGAAATTGTTTTTGATAAACAATTTCACGTTTTTTTGATAAAAGCGTATTAAGATTACAAAATTTCCTTTTGGTGTTTTTTGGGCCTTGTGGTATACTTTTAGATAAAATTTTTTTTTCGGCTTTTGATGTATGTAACTGTTCTGTTTTGTTTACACTCATACATCTTGAGAGATGATGATGTAGCATCTATCACAAGTGCCGGAAGGTGTATATACTGTAAACATGAATTTAACCATGCGCCATTTATGCAAAAGCAAGCTACTTCGTCATCAAGTCTTTAACTTTTTTAACGTGCTTGGCTGCGATATCAATCTCATCGCCATTTACAAACTGCAACTTTAGATTTGTTTCATCAATCGTGATTATTTTTGTGGTATTAACAATAAAAGACCTATGGCATCTAAAAAAACGTTTGTCCAGTCCTTTTTCTGCATGTGATAGTTTACATCTAAATTCGTGTTTGCCATTCTCAGTATAGATAACTAAGTTATGAGGTCTATCCGGATTAGCCTCAAAGTAAAGGATCTCCGAACGCTCTACAGCTACAGTACTGCCTTTGGATAATTTATCTGCATCGCGTGAAAGTTTATAAACAAAAGTATCTTGAAGCGGAGTAACCTTCGACGTGTACTTTGCATATGCGTCATTTATGCATTTACATATGCGATCTTTGATAACAAGGTCGCCTTTTACAATGTAGTCCATTGCTTCGACTCTGTACTTAAACGTGAGTGTAAGTGATTCTGCATCTGCTGTAATAAATACTATAAAGCCTCGCGGATCGTATTTTCTTATTGACTCTGCCAGCCTTATCCCATCCATCTCGCATTGCAAATCTACATCTAAAAAATATAGCCCCGCTACTCTATTTTCCGCGAGGTAATCCAATATTTCATAGGGCGAGGCGGTAGCGCATACTACTTCCATAGGTAGGCTCTCAATTAGTATGTAGTTCTTGATAAACATTGCTGTCGCCTCTAGTTGATTGGGTTGGTCTTCGCATACAAACACTCTAAGCATATTTGACTCCTAGCTTGTTGAAATACGCAACTCTTGGATAAAGTATCCATTCTCCCATAGGGTATTTAGTGATAGATTTTGGTTCTCTTCAAGTATCCCGGATACTACATATAACCCTAAACCACGCGCTCCGGATTTTGTTGTAAATCCTTCCTTAGATATTTTGGAGAACGGCGGCGCAGATGGACATGAATTTGCAAACACAAAAAGAACAGATGAATTTTTTCTTTGAGCAAAAAATCTCCAAACCGGACCATCTAATCCTTCGCAGGCTTCAATCGCATTGTCGGCCAATACACCTACAATCCGGCAAATATCTACCAAATTGTAGTTATCCACCCCTTCTATCTCGCTTGTAACTTCAATATGTACATCTATTCCCGATTGCTGCGCGCCCAATACTTTAAACGACAAGATACTTTTTACTTCCGGTATTTTCAGGCGATTTAGTACGTCTAGCTGAAGGTTCATAACAGAAACATCTTTTTGAAACACTGTCATATATTCATTAAAATACATGTCTATCTTATCTATGTCTTTATTTTTTACATGTTCTTGAAATCCCAACATTAGATTAAGATTATCGTGTCTAAATTTTCTGACCTCTGTAGCCATGCTTTCTACACTTTTTGTGTAGGCTTGTAAGTTTTTTAACATCTCGTCTTTTTTGTTAATTTCAACTTCCATGCAAAGGCTATCAGTAAAGGTGAACACTACAAACACAAGGTAAATAAAATATGAGAACAGTGCCGTAGCATATATAGCATTTAGCAAGGTAGCATCTGCTAAAATATGTGTTAGGAAGGCTCTTGTAAAAAATAGTGCTAAGGTGATAACACCGCCAAAAATTAAATAAGTAGCGAGTCTGTTTTTCTGCACGCAGTCAAGCATTCTCAGTTTGTTTGCAAAAAAGTTACCAAATTTTATTGATATTATAAAAGCACTGGTAAAGGCGATAAAATAATACAGAATAAATAGTATCCAGTCAAAATAGGAAATCCCTCTTGAAACATCAAATACAAAACGTAGTATTGCTCCGGTTACATATCCTGCCAACAAAATTATGATACTGGAAAAAACTCCGTATAAAATGTTAAGCTGAAATATTTTATTTTTATGCTAGGAAACTGCTATAAAATGGAAGCATGAAAAAAGAGCGCGCAAAGCTGAAGGTTTTAAAAGGGAAAAATCAGGAAAAGATTAGGAGCTCAAGTCAGGAATCATAGTGCCAGCACAGT
>Ga0136643_10006104_pt1 | contig 17179 bp, 12 predicted proteins | sample TergutLab28metaG_FD_96883 | JGI IMG/M metagenome (GOLD analysis project Ga0136643, IMG submission 96883) | Labiotermes labralis P1 segment gut microbial communities from Petit-Saut dam, French Guiana - Lab288 P1 (version 3) (version 3) | ecosystem: Host-associated > Arthropoda: Insects >... | reverse complement strand
CTGCCAGCATACCTCAACGGTAATATCAGATAACAAGTAACTTTATTAGGCACAGGAGACTCCCTGAAGATGGTTTTATAAAGTAAACCGAAACATGTCGGAGTTTTTAAAATAACTTTATAGTTTATCTTTTAATATTTTAATGTATTAGCATTAATATTAACTGATATACAAGTGCATAAGTTGGTAAAAAATAAAGTGAATTGAATCAATATGCACGGTGCAACGGTGAAAATATTACTGATAGGCCACACATGAGCCATAATTTATTTCGTGCTCTTTATATGTATTATGGGACCGCAGTAGCACAGTGGTTAAGGCGCTGTGCTACAAATCTGAAAATCGCTGGTTTGATCCCAGCTGATGTCAGTGGATTTTTTATTGACATAAAATCCCTCCGATCGCACTATGGCCCTGCGGTCGACTCAGCCTCTAACACAAATGAGTACCAGGAACATTTCCTGGGGGTAAAGGCGGCCGGTGCCTAAGGCTGACAACCTTACCACCATCCTGTGCCGTTGTCACGAAATCTGGGAGCCTTAACTTCCTGGAACCCTCTGGGCCTGTCCAGGCCTGTAATGGTACAGCTTTACCTTTATTATGTATTTTAACATTGGCATGTTATGTGTGCATTGTCGAAAGCGCTGTTCATCTAACTGTTGCCTTCCTACTTGCTGCCACGCAATTTACAATCTTTCATCCTTCCGTATACTGTTAGGAAGTATAAGGATTAATATAAACTAATAAAACTACAGTTTTTCCTGTCGTTATATACGGGTTTGAATTATGACAATAGCTGGAGAACAGAATACTCAAAGAAATGTAATATTTGTGCCGAAGGGGGGAGGGAGCAATAGGAAATTGAGAAAATTACTAAAGGCCTAGGTAATACGTACTTTTCACCGAATATCAGGCGGCCAATTGATTCAGTGCCGATCCCAGTGGCCGTGCGGTCAAAGGCGTGGGTCTGCGCCCGCTCGCTTGGTGGCGTGGTTTCGAATACCGCCGGGGGCATGGATGTCTGTCTGTTGTGAGTGTTGTGTTTGCCAGGTAAAGGTTTCTGCGTCGGGCTGGTCACTAGTCCATAGGAATCCTACTGAGTGTGATTATGAATCCTCGACAATGAGGAGGTCTTTGCCCACTAGGACTGTGGCGCCATGGTAAAAAATGGATTCAGTGATGAAATCTATGAAGCAGACATCTTATTGAGGATCCGGTTGTGGTTCAGCTGGTGAGGAGATTCTTAAGAAATTCCTTGCCCTTTGTGGAACCCGAAAGTTCATTTCTGTGTTCTCAAGAATAAGAACTACCCCGAAACGTATGAATTCAATCAAGTATTGGTTATATTGAATATCATTTACCAGTTTTCTTAATTTGATATTAATTGCTTGTTATTCTGTGCACATCCACCTTATTTGACAGTGTTAGGTGGGAAACACAGTTTCTGAGAACCACGTGGTTAGTGTTTGCTTTTATTGAGAGGGACAGTAAACTTATCGCTCAGTATATGGCACTGAGAGTGAGTCAGATAAATATACGGGCGCCGCGACGAATTGAGGTCAGTAGTGGGGATCTCTCCCTCCCCCAGTCCGAGTCTTCGTGCGAGACATTTCCGTCAAACTGCCGCGTGCGAATTAGGAACGCATTTCGCAAGGCACGCTTCGCTACTATCCGTTGTGCGTGAGACAAGTGCAGATCCCACAGCACTAATGAAAGTGCTGCTCAATGACGTCACTTGCTGTGTAAAATTTTGGCTTTATCTCTTACGAAGGGTTTTATATTTTAATGGTGCCTTTAGTTTTGAACAATAAAATGCACACGTATGTTGAAACGTCATTTCTGGAGTATGCGCACAGGAACGCTAATTCCGTGGATCGGGGTATTTCTTGATAAATTGATAGTCACTCATGTGGTCAAAATATCCCCGCGTTTTATGGAAACCAAAGGTTTATTGAAGTGTTCAAGAAAACAAGCCACTGAACCTTGCCCGGAGCTGCTGAAAAGCAGTTTACATGCAAACACATTTTAAGACAAATTTTAATATTATCCTTTTTTCTACGTCTAGGTCTCATCCTTAACCTTTGTATGCTTTTACCGACCTGTACGTGCGACATGCTTCGCCCATCATATTATTCTTTGTTACTGAAGGCAATGTCGAGGGCCGGGATAGCTCAGTCGGTATAGCGACTCGCTACGGGCTGGACGGTCCGGGGATCGAATCCCAGTAAGGGCGAGATTCTCCGCACCGGTCCAGACCGGCCCTGGGGCCCATCCAGCCTCCTATACAATGGGGACCAGATTTTTTCCGGGGTTAAAGCGGACGGGGCGTGGCGTTGACCACTCATCCCATCTAGCGCCGATGTTAAAGAAAGAGTAGAGCTGTATTTCTACTCCCGATCTTGGCTTTCATGGCCTATGCTAGGGTGAACTTTTTTACTGAACAGTATATGCTGAAGAATACATATTCTGTAGCTGCTCGTTATGTGATTTTCTTCTACATAATGCCGCGCCTCTCTTCAGAATAAATACGCTTTTCAACACTCCGAGCTCATACATGTTATGGTGGAAGGCCAGGTTAAAACCTGTATGAAAATGACGTTACGGTTACAGTTCTACATCTGGTAACGTTTATGTTAGTGCATAGAAAAGAGTAAGGTGGAAGATTTTTGAACTCAGTGGTAGTTACTACTCTTCAGTTACACTAGAAACCCGCTCCTAATTTATTCGTGTCCAGAGGCACGATAATTGTTGCAATGTTCTCATGGTCGTTGTTGTTCCTTTCCGAAAACAAACCGTTGCTTTGGAGAATTTGAATATGTTGTTTAATCTTGCACTGATCCATTATCAGCACCTGAACCGTTTGACATATTTTTTAAAAAGTTGTTGTGTGAGACTTCGCTCAAAGATGTTGTTCAGTTTTGATTCTCAATCTTATTGACCCACATTACACCCTACTTTGCTAAACGCGATAAGTTGGCTAGCAGACCACAAGCGCACTTGCTAAACCGCAAAGAAGGTCACTGGGATTTTTATCAACGGCACTGTCTAGCCCACCATTTCCAGTCTTGTTTGTTTTGATAACTTCTTGGAAATCGTACTGCACTGATACTGTGTGATGTGCACATCTTGCTTAACCAGATGCGTTAGCAAGGTAGTTTTAATGTATTAAATACTTAGCCCTACCGCTGATTGGCAACTCAGTTAATAATAGCTGATTAGTTACAATAGACGTCATGAATACATTAACGAGTTTGTCGTTAAGTAATTAAAATCACATAGATTGAAGTCGATTTAAGAATTGATTTTTCGTCCTGAATATTTTTCAGCTTCACTTAGCCTTCCGGAAACCTTCTAGATAGCTTTTGAGAAGTGTGCCTCGTAGTACAGGTAAATGATAGTAAAGGATGCTTGAGGGTTGTTTGAGCGTGCATCTTCCTCATGAAATAAAGTGAAATGCTAACTTGATGCAACTAGGTAACTTTATTGATGTATTCTTGGCTCGACATGTTTCGGGTACATACACCCATCATCAGGAGCATTAGATATTGAGTTGCAGCATATGGTTTTCTGCACCGAATTTTTGAATGGGTGGTGGTCTTGAGAGCCGCTGCGTAGGTCGTGTGTATGGTGCGGCACGGCACGGCACGATCCGCACCGTACACACGACCTACGCAGCGGCTCTCAGAACCACCACCCATCCAAAAACTCCGTGCAGAAAACCATATATTGCAACTCAACATCTAATGCTCCTGATGATGGGCGTATGTACCCGAAACATGTCGAGCTAAGAATACATCAATAAAATTACCTAGTTTCAAAAAGTTGTCATTTCACTTTATTTCATAGTAAAGGATGTTGGGTCTATGTTCCATGGATACAGAATATATACACTGCGAGGTATGAAGGCAAGTGTTGACTTTTGTGCATTTGTGAAGGGTTTCTTTTGCAGAAAGTATATAGAACGAAATCACACTAGAAGGGCTAAGCCCTTTTTTAGTCCATCTAAATATTTCATCTCAAAATATCTCTCTATCAGTGAATTCTGCTGGAATCTTTGTTTGGGGGCAAAAACGTAAAATTGTCGCTTGAATTTCATCGTCATTCACATCAATCCATTGCAATCCCACGTTTACACGAATCTCAGCCCTAGGCAGGGCTTTAGTCTGAGCCGGATAGATACATTGTTTAAAGTAAGAAACGTTCTAACATACAATACTTCTCTGAAGTTTTTTTTTCCGTATGCGCACTTGAACTCGTTTATTTGAAATGTGCAAGCAACGAATAGAGTGGCGCAGTTGGCCATGTTTGCTGCTGCTGTGCCAAGAACTGTAGTCCTAATTTACCTTGTAGTTGCTGTGTTACTCAGATCAGTAGCGAGTGCGTTAATAAATTTGCATCTGATGAAGTTTCAGACCTGCAGCATGTAACATTGTCTTTAACGCTAGGACTGAGGCAGATTATTTTGTGGCGTCAAGTACATACAGTACTGTGTCATGTGTCCCTTATGCTGGCATCACCTCCAGTGAACACACTGCTCTTGAACTAAGGACGCATGTCTCAAAACTTTTCTTTCCTTTTTCTTTGTCAATTCCTTTGCACTTCCTCGTACTCTTCAGTATTTCTGAAGTTTCCACTGCACACATTTTAGAATTAATTGGTCTTATAAATACTGGAACCCTGCCACGTGGAAATGTCTACCATCTGTTTAACTACTGTCGTAAGTTGGAGTGAAGAAGGTAATTTGCAGCAGGCTATAAATACTCGCGTCCGCGAAAGCAAACCCTGTACAACTGGCACACACTCAGATGTACACAGTTCATTTCCGAGGTCGTTTGAGTCATACAATCCGAAAATGCGTCGATCCTTGGTGAAACGTAATGTAACACATTGCCCCTTACCATCAAGTAACCAGTAACAGTCCAACTACACGGCATAAGGATTCTGTCATTCAGTTGGTATTTATTCTTTTAAGGTCTGAAGTCGCTTGATGTTACGCAATCCGAAGTTTCCGTTATTATGTAAAACAGTATGCTGTCGGACTACACCATAAAAATCAGCCCAGTCGAATTCACATTTTTGGCCACCCTTGTCTCTAAGATCTGTTTTGGTATCATCGTAAATCTATTCTTTGGTCTCGAATGGCTGTTCAACTGCAATTTTTTTACTTCTTTCTCCCCCATCCCCTCCCCTCCCCACATTCGTGCTACTTGTCCCACGTAGTCAAACTGTCGCATAAATATGGTTCTCCCTAACTTCGCCTGTAGGTTTTTGTCCAAACGATGTAAACGTATGAAATGCATGACTGATGAATTTATATTACAGAGGAGGTGGCTGATGTTAATACAGTTTGGAACTCATCCACTTGGGAAGACTGAGATGTAAATGAATGAGTGATATTAATATTGGTGTCAGGGAGACGGATTGTGAGGTTGGGAATTTGGTGGAACTGGCGAAACGTCTTCAACACACGGGTCTGCAAAATACTATTACACTCTTCGATAAAAACAGGGCATTTTATTCCTTTCAAAGCTCTTTTCTAAACCACCCTTTTCGTAGTGCATATTTGTGCAAGTAACTGCAGTTAGACTGCGGTGTTGAATCCCCTGAAGCGTGTGCATCAGAGGATTCACAAACACACCAGCTTCATAAGTTTCACGTTTCCGTCTTGCCTCTTAGCTTTTGGTTTCACTCATTATCCTTTATTTCACATCAGACTTCTGTGTTCTTTAGTTGGAGAATTTATCCGGGTTCATGAAGACACTTTAACCTTTTGACGCCTAATGTCAACTATAGTGGTCGTACCGCACCACTTACCTCTAAAGTTGCATTTTATATATTTATTCAACAAATATAGGTACTGAATATTTTAAACATGGTATATACTCTCAGTTTTTTTCTCTTAAAAATGCAGTTTGTTTCATAATTCTAACGTACTTGATTGCTGTATTATTCACATTTGACATACAGGATGTGCTAAAATTAGAAAAATAATTCCGGCGCCAAAAGGTTAAACTTCGCTTGTATTTTCAATATCCAAACAACTGTCAGTATTTTCGTATACAATAACACAATTAGGGCTTTATTATGCTATTTTAGGAAAAGTCGGCTGAATGGAATGTCATAACTAATTCCGTAGACCAAGTATCTCTTTTGACAAACCTGTATCCTGTCAGCTGGCACAGAAATTTCCCCCTTGTATGAACCTGGGTGTGCATTAAGGTACTAAAGCGTCCGCTGTAGAACACTTTCCTGATGCAATTAAATCCAATCCACACATTACGCTTCCTACTGTTTGAACAATTAATATAATGCTTCTAACTACGCCTAGTCGTTGAAGCGATCTCTTCACTTCAGGCTTTAAGACTAAGATTTTGCATTCATTTTTCATCTGTTCGGCACGAAACTTAACTGGACCATAATGTATTCACAAATGAACTGTGTCGCTGGTAAAATCTTTCACTTCAAACTGAATTTTATCACTCAGAATCGTGTTTTATTTGATATCGTTAGGGACATTTTAAGGAATTACGAATTCGTTAATTGCCCTGCAAGTACTGCTCCGCTCTTTTGGAATTTTGACAACTTGAAAACACTTTCGAGAAAATGCCCATAATTTCCGATGACGAGGATATTCCTTTAATGCTCATTTCAAGTTCCATAAAACGGACTGTACCTCGTTCATGTCAGTGAAAGTTTCCGCTACATACGTGAGCAGTTTTAGAATATCCAGGAAACGACGAAACCTGGAGCACCGTACGGCGTGCAGGAGAAAGTTAGCGTTGTGTTGGTCGGCACACAGCAATACTGCTGGCTGCAATTTTTCCATTTCTGCTAATGCCATTGTCAAGTTGAAGACCACTTTTATTAATATAGTTGTGTGTGACCCAGAAATCTGTAACTTGACCTCAAGCATATTGGAAAATATATTAATTTAGCTGGCGAAAGTCCAATCCTAGCGATGCTGGTTAATGTTGTAGTGCAAGGGGCGTTTGGGGGGGGGGAGTGGGGGACCTCACGGGACACAAGTCTTGCTGTATCCGTTGCGGAAGTGAAGTGCAGGCGAAAGTGATTGCATAAAACGCTGTATAATGCAAGTTGTTACACTTCGTAAGAAGTGCATGTGGACGGAGGAAAGTGAAAAACTAAACTGTATATCTTGTTACAAAGAAAAGTAGTCTATATGCAAGCTATCAAGGCATATGGGGAGTTGAAGGTATAGAGCCGTTTATTCTTAAACTTGGCGATAGTTGGAGGTGCGTGCTTACATTCACGCTCTGGTCACTTAATCCCCTGAGGAACGCGCCTCCTTACCCATTGATCAGTTAACTGCATGTGCCCCTGAGCCGGTCTAGATGCTCTGGAGAAGAACTAAATCTCTTACCGCAGCCGGGAATGAATTCACAATTTCTCGGACATTTAACCTGTGGCCTAGGCACTATACTCTGCACGCGCCCGCGCGCGCGCGCGTGTGTGTGGTGTGTGTGTGCGCGCCTGCGTGTGTGTGTGTGTGCGCGCAAGTGTGTGTGTGGTGTGTGTGTATATGCGTGCGCGTGTGTGTGTAGTGTGTGTGTGCGTGTGTGTATATGCGTGCGTGCGTGTGTGTATATGCGTGCGTGTGTGTGTATATGCGTGCGTGCGTGTGTGTGTGTGTGCGTGTGTGTGTGTGCGTGTGTGTTTAAGCACTGGGCGCATTGCACCATCCTGAAGGAATCCGCATTACGCGACGTGATGTATACTGGTGAAGAGAGTATTTGACTTTAAATACGAGATGTAATTAATTCGAAAGAGTCGTCTGTTAGAAAATCTATGTCTTCTAGGGCTGATATTGGCGAATGAATTTTCTGGTTAGAATTTCGAAAGCTGGTAGTGCGTCATGAGGCAGTTGTGAGTAGCCTGATCTGTTGGCAGGGGTGTTGGTTCTGCCGTGGCTCTGGCTGCAGAAATTCGCTGACCTGCAAGCAGCACTTCCTAAGACTGAATCAGTGTCGAGGATTTTTTTAGCCTGCTTGTCCTTCCTGCTCGTGAGACCTCTATGCTGTCTTATGTAATACTCCTTGAAACAAAGGACAGATTTATACACAATTTCGTATGATCATTAATGTGATGACAACATGGCGGAAGTACGACCTTGCGATGTGGGCGTGAACCCAGTGCCTCATCATGTACTGGTTTTAAATTGGAAATTCCAATGGATTTTCTTGAGATACGTAAGTCATTTGTGTGAAGATGTTCTTCTTTTGTAGAATGAACAGCAACAAAACGACAACGTAAACGTGCGAAAATTTTTCTCTTGCGTTTAGCAGCCATATTCATGGATATCGAATTGTTATGAATGAAGCCAAATTTAAAAGTTTCTCTAAATTAGTTCTGAGTGTTATCTAAGTCAGTGATTTCATACAAGGGACTGTGCAGAACGTTTATATTACACATGGCATATTTAACAGAGAATCTGCAGTAAATGAAAAGTGTGTCTCAAAATTATTATTATTATTATTATTATTATTATTACGTGATCATAATCTCCCAAGTTCAATCCTGCAACCCATCATCTGATTTTATTTCGTCAACTTTCGTATCGAAATATAACATTAAGAGCAGAAAATGAATAGGGCCAGCAATCAGATCATTAGGAAAGCAGTGTTGTTGAATACTTCCAAGAAGTCCATTTATATATGCTTGCGGATGTTTTCCATCTTTACAATGATGCCTCGATATTCTCTCTTGGGATAGTCTGTGAATGTTCTACTCGAGCGTGTGTGACCAATAGAGAGTTGTGCTTTGGTGGCATTTTCCATTCCTATTTCTGTTAACCTTCACCTGTGTTCTGTATTCACTGCTGTTGCATTCGTGACTGAGTAGGGGCTCAGGTTGCTTCCTGAGGAGGTAGAAGAATGGCTCTGAAATACATCTGCGTGCCTGTTGTCCTGAGAGAGAATTGTGTCCATTGATATGTATTTATAGCAATGATCTGCTGAAATACAAAGGCCGTTGGTTTGGAACGTGTTTTAGGAAAAGAAAGAAGTAACTTGTCATATTGTAATGCGCTACACGTTGAAATGTCGTGGGAGGTGCTAGCATTTTTAGTGCATTTTTATCGTCTGAACGTAGGACAGCGCAACAGTAGGTAATGTCGCACTACACGTCATCGGCTTCAACAATTAAAATTTCTCCTATGATTAAGTTTAGAGCTCATTAAATTCGGATAATCTTTGCTACTCTTCAGTCCAGAATCTTGTTGCCCTTCCGTCTACCATTCATTAAATAAAGGAAGGAGTCCGTACGGTAGTGCCTAGAAATTGCGCTTCTTGTCTGGGAGGTTATTGATTCAAACTTCGGTCCAGATACTGAAAATATCGGTTGATATTTTTCTCGAATTTCCTCAGTTCCTTCAAGTAAGTAATGGGACGGTACCTCATATGAATACCGAATATTTTCCCTTGTGCCCCTTAAAATTAATTAATCACTAATTGTTCTGTCATTAGACGTCATACAGTTCCAGCTATGGAAAGCATCCTAATTTAAAAGAAGTGTAAATGAAATATATATAGACCTAATATTTTGAAAAAGTCTATAACAACTACGAGTCTGTAAGTTGTTCAATATGAGCTCCAAGTAAGCTCTTGTTTACTCATTCCATTTCTCAGAAGTGAGAAAATACTGCAAATAATATACATGGCATGCGCCACCTGTGATGCAACAGCCGTGTGAAGTTATCATTGCAGCGGAGCGAAAACTGGGTCACTAGAGTTTTTTGCTCTCTTGTTTCCGCTATCTTAAAGGAGAGGTCAAGATAAAGTTCAAGACGCCCCTGGCTGATTAAGTAAAGCTGAATGTAAGAAGCAGGTAACTGACGCTGGCCAACTGCACTCCGTTCCTTGCCAGATGTAGCCGTAACGCTGTAGTTTTTTTTTACAATATTAGCCTTTTCTTTCCTTATTTAATATTGCTGTCAATATCTGAACGTATGCCGATGAGTGCTAGGATTATTGGTGAAAGGCGGAGCTCTTGTATGCATTATATGACGGTAATTTACACTCCGTCGTTTCTGCAGTCTTTGTTTCCAAGACAAAAGTTAATTTTAGTCGCCGTGTCTAATCTGAAGCAATCGATAAAATGTTGACATATATTGTAACATAAGTAATCTTTAACGCTTAGGATGTTAAATAGCACAGTTTTGTTGAACGTGGGCAAAATATCGAACCCACATGCGCGAAGTGCAAGTTTTTGTTTCATTCGGATGTGCTCGTTTAAACCAGAGATTTGTGGCCTTGTCGATGAGGAAGAGCTGCAGTTCGATGAGTTGCTTGCATAGTTTGTCTGCTGTATGCTTCTAAGCAGCTCCGCTATCAAGAGGTCTACTTTTTCGACATTTATATCAGGGGGACGGACTTTGCTCAACTTTCACTCCTCATATTTGTTATCTCTGTTGGAGTCTTCTCCCCACTTTTTTATTCGCAGTGTCGAGTTCAGCACAGTTGAGGACAAGTAAGTATCAACATCGGAGGAAAAATATGTATACGGGCCTGTTTCAGGCTCGTGTGCCTCAGGACCGCACTCGGTGACATGCGATTTACAATACTTCGAGTGAAGATCTTGTAGCCACAAAGACTGGTGTGGAAATGGACATGAAGCCACACAAGTTCTTAATCTCGGCACTGAATTGAGGCGACTGATCAGCTTCACGCTTCTGTCTTTTCATCATCGGAAATGGGATGTACCTCACAGTAGTCTGGATGTGGTGGTGAAAGGATAAATTCCTCTCCCAGGCAGGGGTCTAACCCCGCTCGCCCAGTCCCGGGGCAGTCACGTCACTGACAAGTAACTTGGCTGGTGTTATAAAGCGAGTTCTATCTTATTTGTCACAGAACAACGCAATTTTCTTCGTAATCTGTTGGTCTCAATTTCGGGTTTTCTTGTAAATTGACTATCTTGATTGAGGACAGTCGCTGTTTTTCTCAGCTAGTAGATTAAAAAGTTGTGGTAGTATCTTAACCCTATAAACGCCAAGTTAAATCCCATCTGCCCTTTGTTAGCATTATTCGGAACTCACCAAACTCTCCACGTTAGCGGGATTAGGGTTAAAGCAGGCGACGACCCCTCGTTCTACATTCTCTACAAACACATAATTGTTTGTATATTTGATGCTTTTAGCCCGTAAAGTGTCATTAAGTAGCTACAGACTTGACCAGTCATTACAGCTGATATGCTTCTTCTCGCCATGGTATGCCGTGCTCCCAAGTTGCGAGGAGGCGGAAAGTAGCAGGAAAAGTCACAGCGAATAGCCAGCGATTCGCTATTTGGGGTGACGAGGCTGTGCTCGCAGGGAAACTGCTAGAATGGTGCCTTACCATGTGCCTCTGGTCCTCAATACGACTGAAGCAAAGAAAAAGTAGAGGGAATTTAGTTACCAGTTTCAGCGTCCTATAACCCCTCAAGAGGAAGCACGAGAAATGTACGAAAGGAATTAAGCACTTTTTGCACAAAATCCTTTATGGTGCGTATTTTTCTTTTTCTTTTTTTTTTGCCTCATGCTATGCCTTCTGTAGTTGCTGACAAGCGATAAAACGCATTTTTAGTAAGCTCGTTTCTTATATCCTTATTATCACATGTAACCTACATTGCAAGCGGAGTACACCGACCTCTTTTTCTGATACTAGCTGCACAGTTGCACAATGTTCCGTAGGAGGGACCCTCGGCACCCTTTCATATCCATTTATAGAGCGGCGTCAGCACTTGCTGTAGACGAGGACCATTCCACTGTGTATATCGCGCGTTGACGCCAAATTCATTCGCCCGCGAAATTGCTGTTGTGCCTGAAAATTGTTCTAAGAGAGATATTACGCTAATTATTCATAGCCATAGCCACTGTTATTTTTGTTGTTGTTGTTGTAGTTGTTGCGCTGCAGGCAGCTTATTTCGTCCTGCTGTTCGCCTTGTGATTGGAATTAGGAATTGTGGCGGGGGAGGGGGGTGTAGGATGACTGGTGGAAGGTACCACGTTGACAAATTACGCGTCGTCGAAGTAGAGAATTCTTTTCAAGTAAAGGAAGAATACAAACCAAAGCTCTACTGAATGGGTAATTTCATCTACAGATATTCTTTATTGCTCATGTATTATGGGTTCATTTAATTTTCTGCTTATCTTGTGCTGAAACGCACTGATTATGTGTGTGATTTTTTTTTTCAGACAGCTTAAGACCAATTTTCTTACCATTAAAAAGCAACGGGTAGAATTTTCGTTTTGTACGCGTAATTTAAGTGCAGATGACGTAGTGAATGGAAGGGCAGCTCCATACAACGAGTGTAACCCTCCTCTTATTCTAAGCACACTTTCAGTTTACTCGTTTATTGCTGAACTTATTATATTACAAACTGTCACTGTATTTTGGCGACGAAACGTGAACACGGGCATATATGTAACGGTTTACGAGTATGTCTATGTGTGTGCACCAGTTTTTGTATGGACGTGTAACAGAAGGTCTTCCTTCTACTTGTCAGTGTTCGTGTTTTTGCTTAATAAAGTATGACAGTCAAGAGTTTCTACAAAAACTTTTCTCTGACTCTTTGCCTACTCTAAGACTTTTTTTTGACGCAGCAATATTTGCTCCTCGAAACCTGCTGTTTTAAGTTGTATTATAAAAATCTGTTTACAAATTGTCGGTTGAAAACATTCTACGTCCATCATTTTACATTGGAATCTTCCGACACACGCTACATAGAAATTGATAGTTGAATGTTCTGTAGCTGCCCTTTGTGTGCTGATGTTATCTTCTGTCGTAACTTGTATATCCAGAACAAAAATATAAACCATACGAACTGACGACCCTTTACATCCCGCCACAAAAACTAACTGTACTTTTTTTATGTTTTGCTGACCGTGCATCCTCGTACAACTCCTGAGTAAATGACCAACTTGATGCACAATTACGTTATATAATACGTTTATTATTATAATCCTCTACATGTTTCGAGCAACACTGTGCTTATCATCAGGAGGTCGAATTTTATTAATACAGCATATGGTATATTACTCTCTGTAAGTGACAGTTCGATGTGCACACCGGACTGTCACTTACAGAGAGTACTATACCAGATGCTCTATTAATAAAATTCGACCTCCTGATGATAAGCACAGTGTTTCTCGAAACATGTAGGGGATTATAATATTAGAAGTATTATATAACGTAATAGTGTATTAAGTTGGTCATTTACTCAGGAGTTAACCGTACCATGTTATCGGTTGACCTGATTCCGTTAAGTATGAAGAGCCCCATCTCTAAGTGATAACTATGAGTCACATTGCCATAAACATTTGTTCCATGTCTTGTATATAGCTGGAAATGAGCAAAAGAAACCTAAAATATAAATGCTAACAGATTAAAGTTATTTCATTATAATATTCTAATAATGTTTATGAAAAGGTAATTGGTAGTTCTGTATGACAAATTACACAAAATAAAGCGAGAATGGGGAGGAAATCTTTTTTTTCCGCTGGTTCATTTCTGAAATTATAGGACGGATTCGCATTAAATTTTGTAATTTGAGGAGGTGGACGATCGTCGTTAGATATAGTGGAGAAAATTTAATTTTGATTCCGATTGATCAAGTATAAACGTCTGTTACATGAAAGGCATATAAAACTTAGGCGGTTTTACTGAATTGGAGGTTCTGTCGGCAGTGTCGATAGTTTAATTCAATATTAGTAAGTGTCCAACGGACGGCTCGCCGTGCGAAAAATATGTGCGTGACGGAAGGAATTCTTCTGAAGCTGTAAGGCTTCTTTCTGTAAATTTCTTGAAATTGTTTATGTTGAAGGAGTACAAAAAATTCTCACTCTTATGTCAGTAGCCTTGGGACAAATAAGCGGTGTCGAAAAGAAAGAATATTGCATTTGAGTGTGAATACCTACGATTTTTAAAATACTTCTTGTTAAGAATATCTTGTAACTTAATATGGTTAATGTGTTAAAACTTCGCTGTCTGTGAATGATGTAGCCTCTATGCTAGATCTGTTACTTTGGAAATGTAGTAATATGAAGAGAGGGGCAAAAGGTACATTGTACCCTAGAAGTTGTCATGAAGGCGCAGGGGGGAGTAGATGTATAGCTCTATTCTTTCTTTCTTTAACTTCGGCGATAGATGAAGGTGGTTGGTCAACGCCACGCCACAGCCGTTTTGCGTTACCCATTGTAATGGAGGCTGGGTGGGCCCCAGGTTCGGTCTGGACGGGTGCGGAATATCTCGCCCCCAATAGGGATTTGTTCCCCCGATGGTGTAGCTCGTACCGAATGCTTGTACAGATTACACTATTCCGACCTGCAAGAATAAGAAAAAGTGTACAATTTAATTTGACATTTGACGATTTCATATCAGAATTAAATAAGCATTAATACCAATGATGTTTTTGAAAATCGCAAAGAAGCGGTTTGGGAAAGAGGAGCCCGCGGATTTGGAGTATATATTTCACATCCAGCTTATTCCTTAAACTTTTTACGGTCCTTGGCTCAGCGTTTATTCTTTTTTCGTTGGTATACACACTCCTTTAGATAATGGGAGGGTTAAACTTGGTATGGGAAATCCTCTGATTTTATGCGTTTGGAACTCCTAGCCAGAATTTTGGGGTAGTTCAATTGATCGCCGTGATCATGCGGCATCTTCTTTTACAGCCATGTTATGCTTGTAGTCGAATTACTGTTTTGCAGGCGTTAGGTGGTTTGCACTAGCCATTCAACGACGAAGTTGGGTCTGAAAATCGGTTCGTGTGCAGCTGGGTGACGCGTCATTAAGGTCTATAGTTACGAGATGTTTTGAAATTTACAGCAAATTCGAAAGAGTGAATTATCGAGGACAGCTTTCTTAAATGCAATATCAACGGCTTTCTTGTAATCGAGGTAGAAAAACAAAAGTAAAGTTTTCGTGTGCAAAAACTCTATATAATGTCCGGAGAAATTTACGTAGGTTAACTTAAGCGAGGTGGCAGTATTAGGCAGTAAGTGTTCAGCTACACGCTGCGGCCGGTTTTCCTCACTACAGAGGTTGCGTTCCCTCTTTTTTCACTGCTTGCAGCTTTTATCCCAGCATCGCCAAATCTTCGAGACTTATTCCGTGCCGAACACTCGCTTGTCAAATACATTCACTTCGAAATGTCCAAGACTGTCTTCGTGCTCTGTCAACGGGGCAATGCAGGTCGAAGCATTCTCGAATCTGGCGTTAAAGGGTGGCCAGTTTTCATCTTCATGCTGCAGTCTCTTCGTCCTCTTTCGAATTTCTTTCGCCATTTTCGTAGGCCATGAAGACCCTTAGGGTGAGTAGAGATATAGCTCTACTCTTTCTAGGACCTCGGCATTCTAGATGGGGTGGGGGTAAGCCTCACGCCTCGACCGCCTCTACCCCTAGGAAAGACCCGGTACCCATTGTACAGGAGGCTGGGTAGGCCCCGCTGCCGGTCTGGACGGGCGGAAAATATCGTCCCCACCGGGATTCGATCCTGGACCGTCCAGCCCGTAGTCAGTCGCTGCACCGACTGAGCTAGCCGATCCACTAAATTCATCATTAATGTGCTTTTAATTTTGTAATGTTTTTCTAAATATTTTAACATTAACAAATTGTCGTAGGAATTATTTTAATCAGTTGTTTATCGCGATTCCCTCCCGAAGTTCTAGTGAGAAGAAGCGAATACGTTACTTAGATTCTCTTGTTTTATTTATGTTTGTTTTATTTTTTCCGACACTTTGGTGTTATAATTGAATGAATCTGGTCTCTTTGTATTCGTTTTCAGGGCCTTTTTACTTTACTGAATTTTTCTTATGGCGCCATTTGCAAAGAAGTTGGTGGATGTGTAAATGCTTTCTTTTTGTCAGAGAACACCAGTGACAGGCGCGAATACAGGGCAATTCCGCTCTTCCTTCCAACACATATTACGGAATGTTATCGTGCCTGTTTCCATCGTGTGCGAGAAATAAATTTTAATGATTGCATGTTTTCCCTACTATTATCCTCAACGCTCTTCCTTAAACACTGTCAATCTGTTTTCATTCGTTAGGGTAAGAGACCGCGATTCACACCCATACGAGCAGCAAGTGAAATTACAATATTGTAAATTTTGATGATTATATTTCTTGCTAGAAGAAGGGAAGAAAAATAGTGTTTGTTGTGACTTCATAGAACCTGTTCAGTGGAGTACCAATCAGAGGTTTTTCGCTCGACGTTACACGATTAAATAAACCTTTTTCAGCTTGTTAGCAGTAATGTTTTTAGATAGCCCAGTGTCAGATAGGGTCTTCTTACAGACACGATGCTGCTGTGCCAGTCCTTGAATTACAATAGTTGGAGATCGTTTCAATTTCATGCCTCTAACGCAATACAAAGTGCTCGGTCCTCTCAAGCAGCAATATCAAATGGTCGTGTTGTTCGGTACTGTTGAGTACACAGCACTGCACTTCAACACTGTGCAGACAGCGCTTCTTGTACTTTCTTCGCTCCGCGTCTGTAAGGATTACCCTCACCTTCATTGTTGATTTATCGAATCCTGCAGCAAAGTACCATGGCCAGGGCTTTTTATAGCTTGTCTTGACGAAGCAGGAGCACTGTGCCTCGTGATGTATTGACGGCCGTTGTGTAGGCTTCTAAGTGCTTAGTTCCGAATGCTGTCTCCACCACATTGCTTTCAAATGTCGACATCTATTTCGTCCTTAGTGAGACAAAACATTCCTCACTAACATGAAATACGTATACGAACACATATAATGGTGTATAAATGTATGATAATATAAGCTAGACACTATAAAATGTAACGTTCTACATTCACTGTCCCACTGTGATCTATGGCAGTAATTATATTTGTTATCTTAACCATTGTAATGCTTGACTAAGGGATTGTCCGCCTTATAGTGTTCAGCGAACGAATCATCTTGCACTCGATACTGATTACATTCGTTTCATCGGAGAAACTTGAAAACCACGAAGAAAAATCCAGGAACTTATCTAAGGATGTTTGTATAGAAATATTCGAACATACAGAGAAAACAGTGAAGTGAGAGAGAAAAAACCAACAAGATGCAACAGTTAGATGTTTATTTTTAACAATTTCTCAACATGTTTCTGGCATCATTATGCCCATCTTCAGGAGAACAAGACGTATGTTACAGCGCAGCACACCACATGCAGTAACATACGTCTTG
>Ga0136643_10006099_pt1 | contig 17187 bp, 10 predicted proteins | sample TergutLab28metaG_FD_96883 | JGI IMG/M metagenome (GOLD analysis project Ga0136643, IMG submission 96883) | Labiotermes labralis P1 segment gut microbial communities from Petit-Saut dam, French Guiana - Lab288 P1 (version 3) (version 3) | ecosystem: Host-associated > Arthropoda: Insects >... | reverse complement strand
TGTTGGTGTTTGGGGGATGGAGTGAATGAATGTGGGTGTTGGGGGGGGGCGGGGGGGGGGGTGGGGGGGGGTGACAATCAGACTGTCAACCTCCTACACACTGCTCCGTTCCAGGTCTGTGTAAGACCCACACCCCCAATAACTTCCAGGTTCATTCACTCTGAAGATAGCAACTGTGACATTTGCTAAATGTTGGGAAATCTTTATTCCTGACTGGGGCCCAACCCCAGAACTTGATTAATGCATTGAAAAAGCCTAAAGATTAGAATTACAGAAAAATGCCACTGCAAGTGTAAAAGTCGGTGGAAGAGAGAAATAAAGTAAGGTTACCATATATCCTCTATTTCCCCCATATATGTCTTCTTCTTTGAACCAAAAATTTCCATCTGGGCATGTTTTTTAAATTTGTAGAAATGTCCAGGTTTTTGACTGTTTGCTATTTCATGAAGTTTTTGCATACTATAATGGTGCTGAAAATGCAAAAGAAAGTACTGCTTTTTAAGAACTGTGTAATTATAATATTGTGTCAGCAATGTCAAGGTAACAAAAAACCATAAGTTTATTGTCTGACCTGTGGAATGTCTTGGAGAGCTTTACATGGACATTCTGAACAACTTCAGTTAATTGAAAAACATTGCTTAAAGAACATCTCCCTCTGAATTTCATACTCATGAAATTTAAAGGACTACTAACAGAGAAATTTTGAGAGGGACTTTAATTTAATGAAATTGTGGCTATTTATACATACTCCTTTTTTTAACCAAATTTGTCACTGATGTGCCCTGTTTTATGGCCAGTAAATGGGAAAGGTCTTTTTTTTTTTTTTGTGATGGATATATGATGATTCTCCTGGAATTGGAAAAAGGGGTAACAAACCATTCCCTCCCCATACAGTGTTACTAAAGTTTGAAGTCCCCACTTTGTCCACCACCATATATTTTGATGTGAAAGGGTCTATGTTCATGCCTACATCCCCAGTGGTTTGCATTTCTCTTAGCACTCTAGTGTCCACACACAACAATTTTGTGCATTTAGCATTGTCTGTGGTAGGTGTGATGAGTCAGAGTACTGGGAGGCAGAGTGTTAACAGCACAGAATTATGGGTTAAGTTTTCTGGAGCACATGCGTCCAGTGACGAGATGTTCCAGTAAGTAGATTTAAAAGGAAACAGTTGCACAGCTGTTATATTAACCAGTACACATCATGTATTTTTTATTACTGATAAGGACTGTGAATGCATGTTTTGGCTAATATTAGCCATTCTTAGGCACATTCAAGTTCAAACATATTGCATGTAGTGCATTTGGAGAATCAGTCCACTTTATAATTTAATACAAAACAGCAGACTAGAGAACATGTTATTTATTAAATTGTGAAGTGGACTGAACCTCTGAATATGTTACATTCAATGTATTTGAACCAGAATATCTGAGTGGGCTTGAGAATGGCTAAAATCAGCCAAAACATGTAGGTGTAGGTAGTACCAGTAATAAATGTTGCTTGATGTGTACTGATTAATATAAGAGCTGTTTAATTGGTTTTTTGAATCTACTTAGTTTTATTAATTGGCACCTAACATTAGATGTACTCATCGTGTAGTAAGAAAACAGAAATGCCTAGCGTCAGGTTAAGGTGTCAGCATTTAATGGTCAGCTTTCATTTCCATTTTGGTGTTCTGCAGCTCCCAGGGGACATTCAGTTCCAGTGCTATGGGGTTAATAAACACAGCAGTATACATGACATAAATACAGAGATATCAGATCTTCCATATTTTTGCAAGATAAATTTACTTAAGGTAGTGAGGTCAAGGAAGGTCTTAACTTTACCAGATGCTGGGAAAAAAATTATTGGTTCACAAACTAAAGACCAGGACCCAGCTATGTGTAGTAGCTCATCATTCATCCATGTATGGCACTACAGCCCCTGCTGGGCAGTGGCTTCCCTCAAAAGGCATCTCCATTCTTCTATATCTCCAGTTAATCTCCTCCATCCTCATTCTCCTGGGATCTATAATGCATTCTTCTGAATGTCTTCCTTCCATCTTATTCTTGGTTTTCCTACTGCTCATGTGTTTTGGGATTTCCCATTAAGAATCTTCTTTGGAATCCTTTCTTCTTCCATTCTTATGTGCCCCCCCCCCCTCCCCCCTCCTAATCTTCTGATTTTAGTACCATCTACAATTTTTAGATCTTTGTAAAGACTGTAAATTTCACTACTCCATCGAGAGTGCCAGTGCCCTTTCTCTTGTATTGGGCCATGTGTTCTTGACATTTTCCTTTCAAATGCATATAATTTATGTTCTGTCATTTGTGTTAGGGTTCAGGTTCCACTTTCAGAGCACAGTACTGGCCTGATTAATGTTTTATGTAGTCTTTTCGGTGGATTTGTTCAGATCTCAATATAGTTTGCAGAGAGTAATAAGCTTTATTAGCAGCTAGAATTCTAGCTTTGATTTCTTGTGTTTTATCACTAGTGTTACTGATAACAGTTCCTACGTGTTTGAAAGTCCTAACAACTTAAATGTCATGATAAAAAATTATCATATTCTACTGCTTCTTGTTTTCCTCTTTTGTACCATGGCTTTTGTTTTTATTTGGGCATTGATGTTGAGCCCAATTTCTTTTGCTGCCTCTTTCAGTTTTTTTTTAATTCAGAAATAGCTTCCATATTATTCCCATGATATTCATGTCCTCTGCATATTCTATTAGAATGTGGGCAAGTTGGCCTACCTGGCGGCGAGGTTCCCACTGTAGCTGCCAAAGAGGCGATTTTGCCTGCAGGTGGAAAATCTGGTTGTGTTCTTGGGAGTGATATTTGTATGTGTCTTCTGCACAGTTTTATGGTAATGGTGAGATAAGGGGGTCCAAAGAGGACAGCAGGTTCCAAGTTGTGAACAATCTGTGCTGGTACGGCAGTTCTCCTGTCCTATCAGGAGGCATGTGATCATGCTGTTGTGCTTTATTATTGGTCACACTCACATAAGAAATGAGCATTTGTTGTGAGGTGACCTGGCATCTCTTGGTACACAGTATGGCCCAGCCTTTCTCCTCCTCCTCAATAAACATTACAGTTTGTTATGGCCTCAGGCTTCCAGTACAGTCTTTCTCCATTCCTGATGGTGTATGGCCATTGCCTACTTGTTTCATGTTCCCATTATATTTAAATCCTCTTTAAGCTTTCTCTCCACTTTTTATTTGATCTTCTCTTTTCCTTGTTTCTTCCTTTGTCACTGTTGCAAATTTTTTTGGCATTATTTGATGTTGCATACTTTCAGCATGAGTCAGAGGAATTTTATAAATTTTATGATTTCTTCACTTTATAGGATCATGTAGCTTCTTGTTTGTTATTACTCTCCAGCATTCTCCTTCTCTTGTGGGTTCACATACTTTTCTTTCAATCGTAATGCAAATTTTGTGAGGAATTATTTTCTTCTCTGAGCGTTGTGTAAGTTTGTGACCCATAGGTTAATGTGGGTTATATTAGAACTTTGTATAACTTTAATTTAGTATTTCAGGACAGGAAGTTGGGCCTGAAATGTTTAATATGTGCTAGTTCTGCATGATTGGCTGTCATGATTTTGGAGTGAATGTCCACATTTTGTTTTCATTCTATACAACTGATCCCAAGTATGTGAATGGTCGAGCCTTTACTGTGTGAGATTTGTTTGTGGAACACCATGTTGTGATAAAGCCTGTCATATGTTCCTTCTTCAAGGGCATACTATGTCACTTTGTTTAGATGATTATTGTAGTGTATTTAATCTTTTGGCATCCCAGCGGAGCATTAGAGGTAAGTCTATTTGACTGACAAAATTTTTTGTTGTATAGGAGCTGTTGTGGGCTCATGTCATGTATGTTAATTCTTTTAGGACCAAGTACAGCCTGAAACTTCCATTTTATCTCACCATTCTCTACTGTTTAGTTTTAAAATTATACTGTCACTCACCATGCTTTGTTTTTACTTTTAGAATTTTTCTCTCAGCATGTCATTCCCTTTCATTTTCTGTATAGCTTTACTTCATTTTAACCTGGGTAACTGCCTTCGTGGGGCATTCCCTGTAAAACTAATGGGTACTTCACTAGCAAAGAAATTCCCTGCTTTTTATGGAACACATAGGTTGATTGTCAAACTCAGAACCATCGTCCATGTGTACCTATCCTCAGCCAGATGAATTAGATTCATGCCGTCTCATGCTTTTTATCTAGGATAATCTAATATCATCCTCCCTTCTACCTTTGGTCTGTTTCATTACAATTTTCTTATCAGAACCCTATCTGTCCTTTGACATGCATGCCACATTTGGGTAAGTGAACTGACACTCAACTTAAATATCAAGCACCTTGAAAGCCACAATGCATACAGTTGAGAAAGTGATGGTACATGGACATACAAACAAAATTTGTTCCATTTATTGTTGTTATACCCAGCACTGATATGATATTTGGGGAGAAATCAGAAAGGAATGTTCCCAATTTTGTTCCTGTGAAAGTAATGACATAACACTCTGTGACTCTGGTCTACATTAGTAAGTTATTTTCACTTACTGTTGACAGGTTTATTCATTAGGGCACACAAGGCATGCTTGCGCAGCATCAGTTGAGCAGTGATGACTGTGCTGAATGAGTGGGTAAAGGAAGAAGTGGATCTGTAATTTATTTTTTTTCTGGGCATCCAGTACATGGAAATCTGTCAACTTGTGACAGTCTATGGTACTAGTGTAATGGCAGTGCAGCATGCATAGAAGTGATGTCACGAGATGGGAAAGTATCATGTCAGCACAGCAGATGCACAAAGAAGTGGGCTATTATGCACATCAGCCAAGCATGGTGAAGACCGATGCAGCACTGCAGGCAGATAGATGTGCCTCTTGTATGGTTTTAACAGATATTAAATCTTTTACACAGTACCATATATAGGACATTGTTCATGAGTGTGCAGGCTACCAAAAGGTCTGTAGTAGACAGGTGCCAAGACAGTTGATAGATGACCACAAAAGGCATGGATGCTGACCACTCACACTTCTTTAGTGATAGTTGGACATGGGAGAACATTTTAGGGAGAGTCATCACCAGAGATGAAATATGGGTGTTCCATCGCACATCTGAGAGTAAGGTAGAATCACAGACGTGTATACTTCCTGCTTCCTGTTTAGAAACAATTCAAGACAATGACCACCTGTTGGGAACTGCATACAGTCCTTTCGGTAATTGTTACTCCTCACAGTCTGACAGTCAGTGCTGGTCATCATTAGGGTGGACTAACTGGACTTAAGGAGGCTGTTTGCTGCAAGACACCTGGACTGTTCTCAAAGGAAGTACTGCTCTTGCTTGGTAATAGCCAGCTATACATGGATCGCACCAGAGTGAATGTGACACTTGGCATTTTGAGATTCTTCCCCATCCTCCCTGTAGTCCTGCCTTGCCTGTTCTTTAGTCCTGATTTGGCACCGTTGGATTTCTGACTCTTCCCCAAATTGAAGTAGCACCTTTAAGGTTTATACTTCCAAACTGACATCCCAGAGGAGATCATACAATGGCTACATTTACAGAACACATCATTTTACCACTAAAGCTCTGACTCTTTTGATCTACCACTGTGATCACAGGCTCAACTGATATGGTGATGGTGTTGAAAAATGGGCCACATGTGTGCCTGTGTCTGACCCATGTGTTACTTTATCCTGCTTGTAATCCAAATAAAAAAAATTGGTAATCTTATGTTCTGACTTGCCCTTGGGGGTTAACTAAACTAAACCAAACCAGACCAAAGAGATCTGACCAATTCTAGGCAAATTTGTCTTTGAATTTTTATTTTTTTTTTTTTTGGAAATAAATGAAAATGTTTTAGAATATGGGAAAATATTTGTTTTAAATTTGCTATTTCATAGAAAAATGTTGAAGTGTGTTAAAATATCATGCAATCAGAAGAGGTGTGGCTTGGTCTCTTTATTGTAAAAATGTACCACAAATTTAATATTTAATAACTCTTTTGCAGTAGACTTATGTAATAGTTACTTCCTTGTGAAGTAGAAGAGCCTGAGGCTTATTTTATATCTTACAGATATATGTTGGAGATCCTCTGCCAAAGATGATTTGCCATAAATGTCTGTTTAAATTGGACAGTGCTTATGATTTCCGCCTTATGTGTCTTGACACTAATAGTATTCTGAAAAAGAAGTTGTTAAGTATGACACATGTGGCTGAGGTGAAACAGTATCTGAATAATTTAGAATCTTCTTCATGTTTAAGCAAGGTAGGTAACATCCTTCATAATCACAGTGAAGAAAGTGTTTATTTCTGTCTGTAAAGAAAATAATCTGTGCATCATACTCCTTAAGAGATGGCAGTGCTTGTTACAATGACAGCAACTGAAACAACATGCAGAATCTATCTCTTAAACATAGTAAGTGTATTATTAAATTTTGATTTATGATGGAAAAAGCTCATAAAGTCAATGAATTCAAAGCCCCCAAAGCTCATGAGTACAAAGAAATTAATATAGTGTCATAACTTACATAAGATTATCCATTATAAATGTACTCTTTGTTGGTTAAATTTTAGGTGAAAACTTGAAACACCATACACATTTAACCCTTTGTCTGTAAGATATTTAGTTACCAGTGGTGTTACTGAGGATTCAGGTCATCTGGGATGTGACCATATGTCTTTGGGTGAGTGGTTCCTAACATTTGATAATGTTGCCTTAATGTTTAAGAATGAAGCATGGTCCTTTGAAATATCAGAAACCACTCACCCAGTGACACACTGTCAATCCAGAAGACTTGAATCTTCAACCCTTTACCTGTTACAGATGTAAAAATTCAAGAATGCTTCATGCATAGCACCGTGTTTCATGGTGTGTAAGATGCATAATGGTGTATGAAGGCAAAATTAATTTTTTTTCAACACTAGTTAGAATTTTAGGGCCATTTTTTTAGGGGAAAACTCTTTCTTGTTGTCAGAAAATATACCACTTCTACATATCCTGGCCTTCTATATTAGCATTTTATATATATATATCACATTGAAGTTTTTATTAGTGAAAGGATTATGTTCCCTCACTACTGTAATTATGAACAGGAGGTGGAACATATGACGGTAGAAGTTGGGCCGCGATTGCCTGCTGGGAGACAGGTGAATACTTCTGTACCAGTAGTCCCTGATGATAAGGCCCCAGTTACAGAACATAATATGGAGCCTGTACAGATTGACAGTACCACAGAAAATGTGTTTCAAGAGGTATTTCTGGAAGACTGTTTAACTGATGTGTTTTTCCCGGAGCAGTGCCCTGATGATACTACACAGGCGAATGGAAATAATCTGGATGAATCTTCCAGCAGGTGGGTGCACCTAGCAGTATGTGTTGCATGTTATTTATTTTACAAAAGTAGCTGTCATTTATTCTGAGAATTGCCTGGAACAGATTAATTCACTTAGTGAGAAAAGGATCACTTTAATCGGCCTTCATGGCAGGTGGTATACGTATAGTTGGTTGAACATTTCACACCATAACTACCACACATTACATAGACAAGTGTTTACTGCGTTATTGGTATAATAGCAATAATAACAGCATAAATTATGTGAAATAGTCTATCATTCATTGCAGTTACCATTACTTGCTTAACAGAGAGCAGACCGTGTCAACAGCATCAGCCAGTTCTGTAGATAGTGCTATATCTGACTGTGCCATCACAATAAAACAGGAACCTCAGGATGAAACCGTGAAGGATGATGATCCACATGAAGATGGAAAATCAAAGGGCTTGGAGACATCACAACTACCCACACCAGGAAATGACACTGTACACCATGCAGATGTTGAATCTGTGCCTATAGTTCTGGGGAAAGTGAAGCAAGAAAAAGTAGATGCAACAGACCTAGAATGTTCCAAGTGCAAAGTCCGATTCCAGGATAATGGAGAGCTGCAGAAACATGTGTGTACAGTGATGTCACAGTGGAGCTGTCAAGATTGCAACAAATATTTCAAGTCAAAACCTAACCTTCGCAAACATAAGAAGTATGCCTGTTACAAGAAGAGAAGCTTTGCATGCAGGAAATGTGGTAAAATATTCAATTCTGTAGTTGAAATGGCACAGCACCAGAAAGTGCATCTCAGAGTCTGTGTGTTTCTTCAAGAGGAGAGTCTGTACTCATGTACAGTATGCAGGAAGAAATTTGCAGCAAGATCAATGTTGGAGATGCACAAGAAGTCTCATTCTTTGGATAGTTTGTACATGAACCAAAATGAAGCGATTTCAGTCCAGCCAAATATTTCAACAGGACAGGTACTGCCAAAAAAATTCAAATGTCAGTATTGTCCAAGGTCCTATACGACACGATCAAAATTAAAACTTCACATTAAGACTCATTTTTTAGGAAAGAATAATATTAGTATGTCTGAACGGTCTGTGGAAACCAAGCAGTCAAACAAAAGTGATATAGCAGGTGATGCTACGCCAGAGTGTTCAAAAAAGTTCACCTGTAAGTATTGTCAACATGCCTTTCCTCATTCAGCTGCACTGTGGAACCACATGCTGCAGCAGCACATTACAGATCAGGCATACCGTTGTGATACGTGTGGAAGGAGTTTCAGTCACCTGCACGCCTATACCAATCACAGGAAAACACATGATGTGAAAATGAACTGCAGGGTGTGTGGGAAACGGTATACATCAGAAAAATCTCTGCGAGAGCATGAGTGCAACAAACACGGCATTCAGAAAGCTACACATCGCTGTAGGCTGTGCACAGAGAGCTTCATGACACGTTCTGAACTCCTAATTCATGGCAGGACACATCACAAAAAAGGCAAAGTTAGTGCTCCTGTTTTGGAAGAATCGGAGGTGAAGACTGGATCATTTCCATGTAGTCTGTGCAGTGAACGTTTCCCAACTCCAGTGGCCCTTGTGGCACACATGCAGATGCATATTGGCATGGACATGGGAAATAGGAATTTGGGCAGTAGTAACATTAGTAACCTGAACCAGGGGCCCATGCCCCAGAGTAGCAGTAGGGAAGAGGCAGAACACTCTTTATCCCTGAAATGTAAAATTTGCTTCAGGCTGTTCAATAGTATGGCTTGTTTGCAGCGTCACATAAAGATGCATGCTACAGGAAAACATGCTTTCTATCCTTGCAACATATGTGGCAAGAAGTTTGTTTCAGAATCTACGTACAAAAACCACATGGCCACACATGTATCGACATCATTTCATTGCGACTCTTGTAATAAACTATTCTTAAACAAAGAGTCATTTAAATGTCACATATGTGAGAACACTGAGAAGCAGGCTTGCTTGAAATGTGGAACTCTTTTGACAGAAGAACAGCGTCTAAATCATGATTGTAATGATATTTCAAAGAGTTCAGATTTACCAGGAAGATGCAGCATCTGTCCTGCAATATTCAGTTCCGTAAATTCACTGAACATTCACATGAGGATCCATGGGAACCAGATGAATCCTTCATCACCTAAGAAGATAGCTAAAATGAGCAATGGCATGTACAAATGCACCATCTGTGGCAAGCTGTCAGCAACCCAACAAGGTGCAGCAGCACATTCAAGATGTCACTTTTCTGCTCAACCTGTAAAAGCTTACAGCTGTCCTTTCTGTAAACGCAAATACAGCGCAGAGTCTGCCCTCTATACTCACATCACTGTTGAACACCCAGAGATGCCCAGCAAGTTCCAGTAGGACATGAAGTCCAGCCTTCAGCATTCTAACACACGGGTGGAACTTAACTGGGATCAGTCAGGGGATAAACAAATTTATCTTTACTTGTAACACACTATAAATGCCACAATATATATTTAGGAAAATCTGCATTTATTTCTGATAGAATTATCATGCCCATTTAAAAGAATGCTTTTGTACATCAGATTGAAATTTCTACTTTATTACAAAAATTAACTGTACAATATCTGCACAGTTTAGCAAAGATGAAGTTGAATGGCTCAAATTTTGAGTCCCATTAGAAGCATTTCCCTATAAATTGCACATGCACAAACTGCTTTTTTGGTAGTAGTATGTATGTATGTATATATGTATGATCAGTGTGGCAGAATGCAAGATTATATTTACTTTGGGGGAAAAATTTCAGGAGGCTAAGAATTCAGTTTGTCAGATAATTCTATTCCTATTACATGTCATATTTTGTAAGTAAATTGTTCGGTTAAAGGAGAAGGTTGTGAACAGTTTGAAGTGCACCTCATACAAATGGAGAAAATTCTACCATTAAATTCATACAAGAATACACGGACCAGCCAAAGGGAAGTATATGCATTATGAAAGCAGAAAACAGCTACGTAGAATCATACTTAAACTTCGAAGTTTGCCAGCAAGAGTCTGGTTAAAATTACACTGATATGAATTATGAGGGACTGGTTATATAGCAGGCTTATTAATAGTGCTACATTATCTGCTGTAAGTTCCAGAGTTACAGAGTGTAGAGTGGCAATCTTGAGTCAGCTTTGAAGAGCCTTCATTGTATGTCTTAATGTAGCGTAATGTACAGAGTATTACAAATGAATGGAACACTCGAGCGTATTGTGCATAAATGCAACAATTTTAGTAATACGAACTGAAGAATTGTTTTTCTCACTTTAAAGATAATGTTTTGAGTTCTCGGCAGAGGTTGAATGTAAACTTCATCTTTTTAATGCAAGAGAAGATGAGGGAATCTAGGTCAGTCAGTCAATCACTTGGGCACTTCTGTAATTCAGAGATTCATTTACAGCAGTGGTAGTTCACCGTTTTGTTGAAAAGCGTGTTGTACAGTGACAGATTTCCATTCAGCATACCAGGTAAACACATTGTATTCCTTAAACATGGCTTATGATTTTGGACAGTGTATGTTTTGAGCCCCACGTAGCAAGAACGGGAATGAATGACCTTAATAAGCAACAAATGGGCAATGTGCCAGTGCATGTCGTGACATATTTTCTCAGAAGAGTCACCTGCCTCAGACAGTTCCAGCACTCTGTTGTACTGGCAATATTTGTCAACATTTAGGGTCCATGCTTCCCAGAAGTAAAGTCTGCTGTTAGTAAAGCTGTGAAGAGATGGTAGAATAATTAATTATTTATTAAGAGGCTGTATGGAGATAAATTTCTCGAGTCTATCACTGCCTCAGAAAAATATGCATCATGTATGGAGGTATGCCTGCACTGACATGTCTTCTGTAGTGATTGAGAAAAACCCCAAACCAAAGAACCCATTACATTTAAATTGGTAATTTTCAAGTAAGATGCAGAAGTAATATTAAGGAGTGGTTAGTAATTTTTGTTCGAATAGGTGGGCAGTGGGTGTGCAGAGTGAATGAAAGACAGTAAGTGAGACACTGACCAAGAACAGGAGCAGAAATAACATTAATAGTGCAGTGGCTGCATGGTAGGAGGGGAATTTTATTTTATTGTAAATACCAAATGTTGAGTAAAATTTTATCTGTAAACACTGCTTGCTGTTATTTTACTAGTGATGTTCGGTACTTTGTTACAGTAGTTGAAGTTTGGCAATTTTCAGGATTACTTTCAAGGCAGCATGAATCCAGTTTCCCAAGTTATAAGGAAATGTACCATGTTTAATTTACTCAAATGGAAGACAAGGTATTCTGAAATCTGGTGCTCGAAATATGTGAGGTCATCTTAAATTCACGTAGGAAGTCCCAAACCAAATCGCTCTGAACTGAATCATGCGGGGCCAAACAAAGGCCCACATCATTAGATCATCATGCATAGATGAAAGAACATAGCATGATTAAAATTGTTTAAATGTATTTAAATGAAAAGGAAAAACATTTATGAATCGTTTATAAAGCTAAATTAGAAAAGTACAAATATACTCGGTGCCTGGTGGTGCACACAGATATTTTGTTCGTGGTTGTACTTGAGGACAGGAAGGTTGAAGAGCACTCTATTAAATGTCAGGCCATATAGAGAAGAGAGCTAAAAGCATGACCTGCATTTCTAATAGTATCAGGTGAAGTTATGTCATGAAATTTTAACTAATGGTGATTAACCAGCTCAAGAAAACAAAATTACAATGCAGCAAGGAAGTTCATTGTTGCAGAAGCAAATGAACAAAGGTGGAAGGAACAAAACAGAAGCTGATAAAACAAACTCCACCCAAAAATCTTTCAGTAGCCCCAAGCATGGATGTTTCCAAGGATTAGAAAAGTAAATTGTTGAGTCTGTGCACTTAAAGAGAAAAAGTAGAGTGCCAATTTACATGCAAGACAATAAAATATAAAGTGTGGGAACTTGCCAAATCACACATCACATGGCAGTATTTCATGGCCAGCATTGTTTGGTGTGTGCGTATGGTGTGGAGGAATCAGTGTACAGTCTTGTAGAAGAACTTTACTTTGCCAGAAATTGCCAGCAGATTTCGAAGATTAACTTGTTGCTCGTCAGTGATGTGTGATGGACTTTGAAAAAATAACAGTTGCATCATGAGCCAAATAGGAAATGCTGCCGAAATGCCAGTGTATTTTTGTATGCCATGCAATTAAACTGTAGATGGCAATGGGGCAAAATCTATGGCAATTGAAACAGGTTATGAAAGGTGTATAACAGTCATGTTGGCGGTCTGGCAGATGGTAGCAAGTTGCCACCGTACGTGATTCTGAATTGCAAAACATTGACTACGGAGCAACTTCCGAGAGGAATCATTGTCATATACCAACCCAGAGGTTGGATAATCAATGAACTTGTGAAGAATTGGTACTTAGTTGTGTGGAACAGAAGGCCAGGGGTTTTGGATGCATTTGAGAGACATTTAACACCAGCAATAAAAGCCGCAATGGCTGGTAGTTCCATGACCACAGACCTTGTGGTCATAACTAGGGGAATGACCTCATGACTACAGGTGCTAGATGTTGGTAACAAACCATTCCAAGATGACCTAAAGCAGCTGTTTAGTGAGGAAATCTTGACTGGCGACCATGCTTTGACCCCAGCTGACAGAATGAAGAAGCCCAGTGTGACTCTTCTTTGTCAGTGGATCATAATAGCATTACAGCACATCTCACCAAAAGTGACTGTGGAAGCTTTTAAGAAGTGTTGTGTATCCAATGCAGTAGATGGGACTGATGATGGTGTGGAATGACCTTGATGTGGAGGGAAAGTTAAGAGTGAGTGTGAGGAAGATGAAGGTACTGACTATGAAGAGGGAGACGGTTACAGTGACTGGTAAAGATAGATAGAATCTGTGACACTCTTTTAATATTAAGTATATGGAATTAATAGTAAAATATTTTTTTCTTGGCAGACATTTTATTTTGGAGGGATTGTCTTAGATTAAGCTCCTCTTGCATTCAGGTAATATAGTATTTGCATGCAGTGACTTGATCCTGGTTTTTCCTGTATGGTACTTTCTCTTGTTAGATTAATACTTTGCATTTTAATTTGCCCCTCAAGGTAAATTTGCTGTCCAGTGTACATTGTGTTTGTGCAGAGAGTTAGTAAGATTTACTTATATCTGTTCATACATCATGGTTTATTGTACTTTTTTGAATGCAAAACATTTTTACCTACTTTGTATGGTTTTTAGCAGAGATATGAATATAGTGGAATCCTGACTTAAGGTTTTATAATTTAAGATTTTCCCATATTTTATGTTCATTTTTTGTTGGTCCCAGCCACAACCCATATACATTGTATAATTTTTCTCGACATACGGGTTCTCATTTTAGGGTTTGTATTTAGAACTTCTGAATTTGGGTTTCATAAATAATGCCATTATTATGCACAGTGGAAATTATTTGATGTCAAAATTGATAGAAAACTATCACAGCAGTGTACTATCAATTCTCAAGAGTTACTGTGCATGTGATTGGTCAGAAAGCCCATGGCAGGTGCCATTTACATACAAAATTTGTACCTGACTCAGCACTGTCATTGGCTTGTCATGAATCATGTGTGTAAGCTGCCTTATGATTGGTCATCAGAATACACACTATTGACCAGAAGTATGTACTCATGTACTGTCTTGCACAATGAAAACCCAATTTTAGTTCATATTTTAAGTTTTCCTTCCTTTTATATTCCATTAAATGTATAAATGTTAAATGGATTTATCACATGCGTTACTATGTTTAATTTTAGAGTGAATATGCTTTTGTAACCATAGTAGCAATTTTCTGTTTGACATTGACACAACCCTGCATAATTAATTGTGTCTTCCACTGTTCATGAAGCTTATACCATATGCACCTTCCATATACCAATTTTTTTCAGTATTTTGCATAGTCAGTAAAATAAAAGGAAAAATAATTTTTTTAAGTTGTGTTGTAGTCTTTTACAATAAATATTACTTGTACTGTGCGATGCTACTTTGTAACAAGTGCAAATTTATATATACATTAATATTACAGTTCACCTGCAAGGTTTCAACTCACTTTAGACTCATCCTGAGGGACTTAGTGTTCCTCTGTTGGAAAATTGTGAAATAAAACTTATAATTCATTGGCATCCCTTCCTCCAAAGAAAACGTTAGTGTTAAGTATTCATAGTGTACCATTGATTTATGTGTGCACTGATCAACCTATTTGAAAATCTTTTCCTTCCTTCCTCACATAAAAGGCATTTAGTTTTCATTGTCTCGAACACTGTTATTTGTTTACAGTTTTTAATTACTGCATTTGACGGTAGCATTTATACATGCCTCAGATATTACAGTTTGTTTCATTATGGAGAGGTCATATTTATGTAGACCATTACATTTTCTATGCTTGTGAAGGTATTTACTTCACTGATTGCTTGGTATGTAAATAGTTTTTGTAAGTACCTTTCTAGGTATCTGGAGGTGTTTTGTTGTGTACAAATTTTTTATGTAGACCTTTTCTGCTTTAATGAAGTCTCTGAGGATGTTTGATATATTATTCCAGTTATCTGTATTGTGTAAATGTAAGTGCATTAGCACCGTTTACGTAAATTTTGCTCTTTGATGTGGCAAAAATTAGTTCATGAATTTCAATATGGGTTACCCTTACATACCATAGTTATTGTACCAAATATGTTATAAAGTTATGTAAAAACAAATGTTATTTGAACTAATTTAAAACAACCAACAAATTTTAAGAAATGCACTCAAAATGAACATTCTGCATATCATAATATCTGAAGCATATACATGTTGACTTGTATGGACTAGAAAATGGTAACAGAGGCAAGGTAGGTGATCTGTAAATGTTATACAGAACACACAACATACCTGTGGACAACACATGCATCATGTATGCGCGAAAAAATGTCAGAGAAAAAAGGAATGTCCAATGCATATGAACGAACATGATTGCATACCATATTGACCTGAATGTAAGACATCTCTGCACATAATGTGACTCCCCCCCCCCGCCCGCCATGATCTTCATTTTTCAGGAAAATACCTGTACATCACATGTTTCACTCTGTGAGCAATTACAGGGTAACCCCCAGTTTTTCAGATAATGATTTAGAAACAAATTATCATCTTGTATCAAGGTAAATGCACCATATTTATATAAAACAACAAACTGATTTCATAACAACAACTGAAGAGTAAAATCAGCATCATAGGCAAAAACAGTGTAGCACAGTCCAAGTACCATCATGATGTAGCATGCAAAGAGAAACACTGAATACACAAGAATAAAAGTCGGTATATCACACTGAACTGTAATAAGAATAACGTAGGGGTGGAACATTTAAATTCAGCTCGTAACAGGTTAAATCAGAACAATGCAATCATAAGAAAACCACAATAACAGCACATAAAACAGCTAAAATTCTTAAAGCAGGGGTCTTTAAAACACTGAAGAGGAAATGTAATTTACATGATAATTTGAATAAAACATGTTAATCCTAACAAAGTAAATTTGGGCAAGATAAATTCCAAGTGCTATAAAAATTTAACATAAATTTGGATTAACAATTAATATGGTGTGAGTGACTGTAATGACATACAAATTGATCTGTTAAACTACAAAGTGTGTTGTGTCATGGCATATTATAGCAACACCTACAATTGTGTGTTTTCAACAGTCTGAATTACACCCTGAAAAGTCCTTGAGACAAGCCTCGTGGTCACTGATAAGGTACAAACTGCTGCTTCCTGACCAAGGTGCAACAGCACTAGGATAAGGAGGATGTGATGCTCATGCAGCGGCTAGTTAGGAAGGGTGCACAGTATTTATTCTTAATAAACTATTCCCATCACTTGTTATCTAATTAAACCAAAATAATGCCCATGAAGACGACTTCCAAGTGAGTTGAAACATATTAGGTGACTTTTAGTGTGACTGTATTCATATAATGACAACATACTTGTTATATACTTGCATTTGACAATTTTAAAAACTGTTAAAAAGGGAATTTAAAATATTGTTAAGAGGAAATAAAACACAATTTCAGTTCAGCACATCATTCTAGATCTGCATTACAGATAAAAAGGCAAAGTTTCAATTTTTTCCAAATTGTACATGTCCCATGCAGCTGCATTATATTCAAAGATCATCAAAACCAACTTGTTGCCCTGTGCTCTTTTATTTTTCTATTTATTTGTAGTTAGATCTCCAACATGTTTCTTCCAGATTTATTGGACATATTCAGGGACTCGTATTCTCATGTGGTGACAAGTGTTTTTGCTATAATAAAAAAGGAGTATTGTGCAATAGGTTGGTTTGGATTCTTTGTGAATGTAAAGTGGTGGTCCCTTTCCATGCCATGAAGGCATGTAGGGCAGTAGTGGTATAACTCATTTCATTCTTCAGCACTAAATGGGGGTGATGGGATAACTTAATAGCCCAGTGCTTTACCCCACCACCCACTGAATAGTCCTTATTGGAGGACCAATACTCTCTTGCCTGTTCCATGAATATAACACAATATTGTCTGACCTGTATTCTAGTCACTATACTGACTGAGCTATCCCAGATGTGTTACAGAAACACCTTTGTAATTTAATCCTGCAGGAAGTAAATGTCCTTGTTCAGTAGTTGACCACTCGGATAGACTGTAGTTATTCAAAAATGAGCCATCCCTGTTGTGTGTATATAAACAATAGGCATGGGTATCAGTCAATAACACAACAATATCTAAAAAGATGTTTAATAAAGGATGAAGTGAACTACATGTTTCGGCCTAATGTGGCCATCATCAGGTTTTCATCCGAAAGTATGGTGGTAGTGCTTTACAGGATTGGTATGG
>Ga0136643_10006098_pt1 | contig 17187 bp, 22 predicted proteins | sample TergutLab28metaG_FD_96883 | JGI IMG/M metagenome (GOLD analysis project Ga0136643, IMG submission 96883) | Labiotermes labralis P1 segment gut microbial communities from Petit-Saut dam, French Guiana - Lab288 P1 (version 3) (version 3) | ecosystem: Host-associated > Arthropoda: Insects >... | reverse complement strand
TACCAGTTGAATGATTACTGCCCAGAGCCTTTAGAGTGAACTAACAGGTGCAGTCCATCATTTCTGTTTATTCTTACTACATGCACATAATATGTTAAAAGGTAAATCAGTCCCATTACAGGCGCGAGGTACCCAGAGGGTTCCAGGAAGTTGAGGTTCCCAGACTTCGTGACAACGGCACAGGATGGTGGTAAGGTTGTCAGCCTTACGCACCGGCCGATTTTACCCCCAGGAAATATGTATTTAGCATTTTGTATGTGTTTAGTTGGAACAAAAAGAAGTGATTGACTGCAAGAATATACGGAGTGGAGAGCTTCAAAATAACAGGTGGAGACTGAGACATAACTGCACTAGTGAGTTGACATGATAGGTGGTGTGTCTGCGAGTGTGTGTGTGTGTATGAGTGTGTGGTGTGTGAGTGTGTATGTGTGTGTGGTGTGGGTGTGTGTGGTGTGTGTGTGTGTGTATGTGTGAGTGTGTGTGTATGAGTGTGTGAGTGTATGGTGTGTGAGTGTGTATGTGTGTGTGGGTAAGTGTTAGTGTGTGTGTGCGTGAGTGTGTTTGTGAGTTAGTGAGAGAGAGAGAGAGAGTGAGTGAGTGATCGCGCGGGCGTGAATGATTTTGAGTATGTTTGAGAGATTGTGTGTGTGAGTGTGTGAATGAAGTAGTCCAGCTTCTCTGCTTGTGGTTAATCAAAAATTGGTGCTACTGGTGCACTTGCAAAGCAGGGAAACTTACAATTAACCTTAATGGCTCAGGAAGGCTGTATATTTTTCACTCATTAGTGAAATTTGTGTTATTAATTTTTAAAGCCTTGGTGTTAACATCCATCACGATAATCTCTGAGGAGTTTGAGAGCCATTTTTGCTTTCAAAGTTGTTGTTTTTGTCTGAATACTGATTTGTAATACATAAAAGTGTGTAGCGTAAACCTTTGTATTGGCCTGCAAAAGAAAAATGGTTGTTAGTCGCGGTTATTCACGGTTAGTCGCATTTAGTCACGGCTCTTCACGGTTAGTCACGGTTAGTCGCATTTAGTTGTCTGCCTGTCACCATGGACACCCGTGTTCGATCCCGAGTCAGTTTGATACTTATGGTGGACAGAGTTGCACTAGGATATGTTTGCGGATTCCCACCGCCATTGTCATTTCACCAGTTCTTCCTACTCATTTATCGGTGAATAAATCTGTATATTTTCAGTAATACAGTGTGTTGTTTAATTTCATACGCTGAATACAAATTAAATAATTATAAATGAGCTGTTAATTGGAAAAATAAAATATTTATTTCATGAATGATAGGATCGGGGTCAAAATGTCCCGATAAAATAAATTACAGAAATCTAACCTATAGAGACAGTTTATCGGTTGCACGGATGTTTAGTGCTCCAACACTGATGCATTACTCATTTCACTATATGAAGTGCTATATACTGCTTATGCACTCAACAAATGTACTGATGAAGAAAGTTTTGAATATCTTCCTATATAACGATATAGCTAACCAATTTTTTTTTTCGAAGAAAGGATTTTTAGACTCGTTCACAAAATTACAAAAAAACGGTGGAGGCAAGATTTTCCGCACCTGTCCAGACCGGCCCTGGGCCCAACCCAGCCTCCTGTAAAATGGATACCGGATCTTTCCCGCGGGTATAGAGCGGCTGAGGCGTGACGCTGCCCCTCACACACTTCTCGTGCAGTGGTCAAGAAAGAGTAGAGCTATACCCCTACTCCCGCATCTGAGCCGTACGGCCTGTACAGAGCCTCAGTGTCTGTACAGTACAGCTATACCTTTACTCCCCCTATTGGCCGTACGGCCTGTACAGAACCTCAGTGCTTGTACAGTATAACTATACCTCTACTCCCCCTATTGGCCGTACGGCCTGTACAGAGCCTCAGTGCCTGTACATTAGAGCTATACCTCTACCACCACCCCCACCCCTATTGGCCGTACGGCCTGTACAGAGCCTAAGTGCCTGTACAGTGTAGTTATACCTCTACTCCCCCTATGGGCCGTACGGTCTGTACAGACCCTCAGTGCCTGTACAGTACAGCGATACCTCTACTCCCCCTATTGGCCATACGGCCTGTACAGAGCCTCAGTGCCTGTACAGTAGAGCTATACCTCTACTCCCTCTATGGGCCGTAGGGCCTGTACAGAGCCTTAGTACCTGTACTGTATAGTTATACCTCTACTCCCCCTATTGTTTGTACGGCCTGTACAAAGCCTCAGTGCCTGAACAGTATAGCTATACCTCTACTCCCCGTATGGACCGTGCAGCCTGTACAGAGCCTCAGTGCCTGTATAGTAGAGCTATACCTCTACTCCCCGTATGGACCGTGCAGCCTGTACAGAGCCTCAGTGCCTGTACAGTAGAACTATACCTCTACCCACTTATGAACCGTACGGCCTGTACAGAGCCTCAATGCCTGTACAGTACAGCTGTACCTCTACTCCCCCTATGGGGCGTACGATCTGTATAGGGCCTCAGTGCCTGTAGAAGGGTGCATTTTACCTTTTGTTTACCTATAGAATGATGTAGCTAACTACTTATTTTTCGAAGAAAGGATTTCTAGGCCCGTTCGCAAAATTGTAAAAAGCGACTATTGGCTTCGTCGTGTCTGTTTGTCCGTCCATCCTTCCTTCCGTCTGTCCTTCCATCCGCATCGAACAACTCCGCTACCACTGGACGGATTTTCGTGAAATTTTCATGAAATTTCATATTTGTGTATTTTTCGAAAATTTCTCAAGCAATTCAAGTTCCATTAAAATATTACAACACTAACGGATACTTTGTATGAAGACCAATATACATTTTTTAATCACTTCCCGCTCAGTTCTTCTTAGAATGAGAATTGTTTGAGTCAAATTTTTTGGAGCAAATCAAAACACGTATATTATATCCAAAAACATTTTTCTTCCCGAGAATAGTGCCGTTTATGAGATAATATGAAAAATATTGTAGAAGCTGACGGGCCACATGACAATATAATATGACGCATGCGCATTGCATACTGGATAACTAAGGCTACAAACACACACTCACAAAATGTAATACTCCTCGTTTTTCCACTGCAACAATGGTTGTATGAACGTACCTCAATGTTACATTAAACGTACATTGCGTAAATTTTTATATAAAACATCAAAATTACCCCTGTCAACGCCTTGGGGATGTATGGGAGAAATAGAGGTATATCTCCACTCATTCTTAGCCTAGGTTATAGATGGGGCTGAGTGGTTAACTTTACGCCCTGGCCGTTTTACCTCCCGGATTCGGAATGAACCCTGGCACCCATTGAATAGGAGGTTGTATGGGTCTCAGAGACGATGCGAACAGTTTGGAGAAGGTAAAACTCTCTTGCCTTTGCCTGTATTGGAATGCCAGACCGTCCAGCCCCTAGTTTAGTGTATATACCGACAAAGTTACCCTCCCACCCGATATATTTGTACAGTATATATGTTAGTGGGCCCGGTAGCTCAGTCGGTATAGCGACTGAGCTACGGCCTGGACGGCCCGAGGTCGAATCCCGGTGGGGACGATATTTCACGCCCGTCCGGACCGGCCCTGGAGCCCACCCAGCCTTCTGTACGATGGGCACCGGGTCTTTCCCGGGGGTAAAGTGCGGCCGGGGCGTACTGCTGACCTCTCACCTCCTTCTAGTGTCGCGGTCATGGAAGAATAGTGCTATACCTCTACCCACCCTCTGGGCCACACCGGGCCTGTAACGGGAACACTTTACCTTTTTATGTACGTTGTTAAATTTTGGAGTGTAGAAGAATTTATATAACAGTCTTTGATAAAGAGAGCTTGCAAACACTGAATGTCATATTTGACATGTACAATTGACCTAATGGTGAACTAAATATATCTATCGAAACGTGCTGTCATTTCCTATATAAATTATACTGTAACAGAGAGGTGTGTGAAAGGCAGCCTGTCATACAGAGCGTCACAGCAAAAACTGGATAGCCCTTTATATTTTAAGAACTATAAACTTCATTGTGCACAACAAACATTACTTGCTTACTTGCTTACTTACTTACTTACTTACCTGCTTACTTACCTACTTACTTTCTTACTTGTTTACTTACTCGCTTACTTACTTACTTACTTGGTTACTTACTTACTAACCTACATACTTACTTACACACTTTCTTACTTACTTACTTGCTTACTTACTTACTTGTTTACTTAATTAATTGCTTACTTACTTACTTACTTCATGGAGCAGAGTCTTTCTTGAGAAGCTAACAGGTTCTCAACTAGTCAAGAAATTCCCCGCATTTTATGGAACATCATTCACCATTGTACGTCACCTGTCCCTATCCTGAGCCAGCTCAATTCAGGCCATGCCCTCATATTCCATTTCCTGAAGACCCGTCTTATTATCCTCCCATCTATGCCTGGGTCTTCCAAGTGGTCTCTTTACCTCACGTTTTCCCACCAAAACCCTGTATATACCTCTCCTCTCCCAATTATGGCCACGTGCCCCGCCCATCTCATTCTTCTCGATTTGAACACCCGAAAAATATTGGGTGAGGAATACAGAAAATAACCTCCTAATTATGCAGTTTTCTCAACTCCCTTGTTACCTCGTCCCTCTTAGGCCCAAATATTGTCCTCGGCACACTATTTTGAAACACTCAGCCTACGTCCCTCTCGCAATGTGGGCGACCAAGTTTCACACCCATACAACACAATAAATATTATAACTTTAAATTATTTTATAATATCGTGTGTTTATTGTAATCAATAAAAGCACATTATTTCTCTGTCTTACGTTCATTTGAGATGACAGCCCTTTATAAGCAAGATTTTCATCTTCCTCTCTCATTTCCTCTAAAATCCATGCGAGCGGTTCATCCTCTACCCCATATTTACGACGTAGGCCTAAATGGAAGATAATATAAATGGAACAGCTGTTTGGTTGTTGGAACAGGAAAACAAACAAGGAATGGAAAATTAATTTAGAAGAGAAATTTACCCTTATGGAAGGCGGAGCCAGGATAAAACAGGGACGAAAGAAAAGGCTGAAATCACTAGAAACGTAGGACAGTGGTGGCAACATCCAGTCCCAATGCACGATGGTGAACCGAGTGGTCACACGGTGACAAAAATATCCGGCAGAAATGTGCGGCGATTAAATTGTTTCGTGGCTCTGAAAATTTGTTAGATTATTATCAAAGTTTTTTTTTTTGTTCACCAACTGATGCACAATTGAATAGTCTTAAGAACAGTTTTAATTTTACATTAAAATTGATATTGAAAAGCTGCTACATGTTTCGGCGTAAACACCATCTTCAGGGAGGGCACTGTTTTGAGCCTTGCTAAAGTTACGGTTCTTAAAATCAATTAAATACATCGGTGGTGTGTTTCCGAACAGTGTCACATACATACATACACTAACAAAGACCCCAATATTTATATAAGCAGCCACACCAACGAATTAACCACATCGGTGTACGGGGTGATTCAAAAAGATGGCCTCAATTTTGTACATCTACATTTCCTGAACTATATAAGATATGTGATTGATCTACAAAACAATTGAAAGAGAACCTCCTGAGTTTTTAAATACCACCCCTAGAGCACTCGCCTATCACAGCCGTGCAGCAGCGTCAGTTGAGAGCAAAATGGCTACTATGCAGCACAAGATTTTTGCGTTCGTGAATTCATTAAAACTGCTGTGCAGCGTGCGTTTCGTCTTCGTTTCAACATTCAACCTCCAATGAGGAAGAGAATTTGTCGTTGGAATCACCAATTTGAGCAAATAGGCTGTCTGTGTGAAGGCAAAAGCTCCGGCCGACCACGTGTATCAGAGGAGAACTTGAGACGAATTCAAGAGGGTTTTGAGCGTAGCCCACACAAGTCAACCCGTAGAGCGAGCAGAGAACTTGGAATACCGCAACCAACTGTCTGGTGCGTGTTGAGGCGCCGTTTACTGTTCAATTGAGTTCATCTTTTTGAATCACCCTGTATTTTAATTGATTTTAACAACCGTAACTTTAGCAAGCTCAAGCAGTGCGCTCCCTGATGTTGGTGTTTTACGCTGAAACATGTAGCAGCTTTTCAATATCAATTTTAATGTAATTTTAAAATTCTTTTTAAGACTATTCAATTGTGCATCAGTTGGTGAAAAAAAACTTTGACAATTCTTAATACGCAAGGTATGCACGTGAAAATTGGTAGATTAATTTGACCCCACCCTACCAGCTGAGAGTTGTTAAACATTTCCTCTCCCTACACTACCGAGGAATCGTAGTGTGATTTCCGGCAGGGAAATCATATCCCCCCCCCGCCCTTTCGCGGATACGTCATCACCAGCTGTGGTGCCTCTCCTGCCCCCCCCCCTTAGTCAATAAGTACAAGATTAAAGCAGCCGGGTCATGAACCTGACCACCAACTTCCATCTACTGCCGACGTGAATGAGTGGAGTTCTACCTCCACTTGCCCTTGTGTTTTCATGGGGTACACAAAGTCGAACTTTATTATTCCTTTAATTCTAAGCCTCTCGCTTATGGAATAATTTATATCGCCGACGTCAACTGGGGCACAGGAACTTTAAACTAAAAAAATATTTCAAATTTTATTGAATTAAACCGTCCTTGCACAACACAATTGACAGTTGTATTCTACAACTGGTTACATCAGCAACATGTTTCGGTCTTGCTTGGCCATCATCAGGCTGACAAAGATTAGTATCAATTACGGTACATAATGTTGCTGTACCGATGGGATCCCATGGTTTACACTGTCTCTATGTCTTATATTAAAACTGATTAATGGTTAAAATATTAAGCAATAAAATAATATTATTTAAAAGGTTGTTTACTTACAGCATCCAAGCAAGTGGGGGAGGGGGAAGGTTTCAACCCGGTGGGTGTGGATACACAGGGCCTGGTTGTACGAGGGTGCCTGAAGGCGATTGTTCGTAATGCTACTCAGAGGGCTTGGTGGGTTCGAGTGAGATATGCAGTAATTCTGACGCAGTTTCCTCGCGTTCTGGTTTCGGTGACGTTGTCTGTCTATCTGTATTGTTACACTTGTGTTGTCAGTGTGTGCACTGTATATCACTGGAGTGGAACTTCACGTTCTGTAATGCTGGTGAAAAACTCGCAGGTATCTCTGTAGTAAAACTTTGTGGTGCTGCGAGCTGGTGATGGACATGCTCAAGTCATGTGTTGGGATTCTTGCGAGTCTCCTTGTTGCAGTAGTGGCCCCTTGTATTTGTGTAAAGAACAGTATCATCTTATGGTGTTTCAGTGCACGTGAGCAGCTGAAACACCATAAGGCGACACTGATGGCCAAGCAAGGCCGAAACATGTTGCTGATGTAACCAGTTGTAGAATACAACTGTCAGTTGTGTTGTGCAAAGACAGTTTAATTCAATAAAATTTAAGAGTAACTCAATCTAAGGGGTTCACCAGTTTGGGTGCTTCTTTGTCTAAAGATGGAAACGGAGTTAGCTTCCAGAACATCTTGCTTATGTAAAAAATTGGACAATGGTCAAGTCCAAAAATCAGAGACTGACAGTTGACTTCAGCCATGCTGTCTGGTCTCTTTTGTCTACACTTGGCAATGCCGGTTCATTACCCCGTTCACAACATCCCGCCACCTGTCCCTATCCTGAGCCATGTTAATCCAATCCATACCCTCCCATCCTGTATGTTCGTGCCTAGATTTTTGCAAGTGATCTCCTTCCTTCAGATTTCCCCACCAAAAACCTTGCATGCATTTCTTCCTACTCCCATACATGCCACATGTCCCACCCATCTAATCCTTCCTCATTTGTTCACCGAAATAATATTTGTCAAGGTGTGTAAATCACTGAACTCCTCATTGTGCAGTTTTCTACAATCTCCCTTTAATTCCTCCCCATAGGCCCAATCATCTTCTTCAGCACCCTGTTCTCAAACTTCCTCAGCCAATGTTCTTTTCTTAATGTTAAAGACCATTTCATACCATATAAAAAAATTATAGTTCTGTATAATTTAACCTTTTTCTTCTTAGATAGCATACATGGAGATGAGATTCTGGACTGAATGATAGTAAGGACTCTTATAAAAGTGAAGTACTTTGAGTTGAGTGATTCCTCTATATTACAGTAATGATAACAAACAATAATCAAATGTCAAACACAAAGATATATTTTATGTAATAGTATTATATCAGGTATTCACTTTACATTGATGCCATTAATTTTATCTTTTAATTTGTGTGTGCAGCTTGATGATGGCCTCATTGCAAGCAAAAGTGTGTTGCTATATATGTAATATAATATTTTATTAAATATATGTATATAGTTTTGTGTTGGATGGTTGATGATGGTTTTATAAAAGTAAAGTACTATACAAACTAGAAAATTCCTTCAATTAATGTAGGGGTAAAGGTAACATTCACCCTAGAATAAGCCATGAAGGCCCAGAGGGGGAGTAGAGATGTAGCTGTACACTTGAACCTCAGTGCTAGATGGGGGTTGGTGGTCAACGTCATGTCCTGGCCACTTTACCCCTGGGAAGGATACCCAGTACCCACTGTACAGGAGGCTGGGTGGGCCCCAGAGACATTCTGGACAGGTGTGGAGATCTTATCGACACTGGGAATCGATCCCTGGATTGTCCAGCTGGTAGCAAGTCACTGTACCAACTACACTCCCATGGCCCACTTCCTTCAGGTGTTATTTGAATTGCAGATAATCATCCATAACATGTATGCCATAATGTGAAACATGTTGTAAAACAAGATACATTGCATTTTATTGCATTTTACGAGGCTTATTCAGACAGTAAGTACCATTTCACTGTAAAAAAAATTGAGTAAGGTTTCATATAAAATTTTATTGTTATCAGACTCTACATTCTTCAAACTATTTTTCCACATATTCGCCGCCATTATTGAGGCACTTATCATAGCGGGGCACAAGTTTTTGTATACCTTCCACATAGAATGCCATCACCGATATTCCAAATGACTGCTGACAGTGTCATAGAGTAGAGTCCTTGAAATCTGAGGAAAATGCAGGGACAGATCAGAAACTGTGAAATGTCTGTCGTCACACACTCTTTCGCGTTGACCTTACGCACCAAATCATCATACACCAAAGATGGACGCCCACTTCGCGCCTCATCATGCACGTTCTCTCGTCCTTCATTGAACATCCGAACCCATTTCCTAATCATGCCATCACTCATCGCATTGTCCCCATACACTTGACAGATCTGTTTATGAATCTCACTTGGTAGCAAATTCCTAGCATTCAAAAATCGAATTACAGACCGTATTTCACAGTCGGCGGCCCATTCAATTGTCTTAAACATGTTTAATGTACAGGAACAAATATAAACATAACACGAATTTCACGAAATAGCGTCTGTGGCTTCTCAATTGATCGAGGAAGCCACTGCACATGCGCAAAGTGACAGTCTCGAGGATGCGCGAGAGATATGCTCAGACGGTACTTACTTTCCGAATAACCTACATATTATGTTCTCAGATGTCAGGGAGGATGTTGAAGTTGGCACATCAGTTCCAACGGACACTGGAAGAAGCCCGAGAGCAGTGCCAGCATGAGATTAACAATCTCAAAGAAGCCAAAGACCAGGCTATTTTGGCAGCCAGAGTGGAGACACATGTTGCATGCTCCAGGTAATGTAAGTCACAAATCGTGCGTAGTATAAAGACTGCTTAGTTTTGTGAACACCCTGTTGGAATTTTTTGTAGAAAAGGAGGCTGGTTAATTGTTCAGGCTTGACAAAAGCACCAAGAGATTCTTCTCTTCTCCAAGACATTCAGACCAGCTCTAGGGCCCACCCAGCGTTCTGTTCAGTAGGGTACTTCTGACTTTTTCCCTGGGGCAAAGTGGCCAGGTTCATTACCATATTCACAAGTGCCTGCCACCTGTCCCTATCCTGAGCCAGATCGATCCTTTCCATGCCCTCACATCCCATTTCCTGAAGATCCATCTTAATATTATCCTGCCAGCTGTGCCTGGGTCTTCAAAGTGGTCTCTTTCCCTCAGGTTTCCCCACCAAAACCCTGTATACACCTCTACTCTTCCCCATGCATGCTGCATGCCTCACCCACCTAATTTTTCTTGATTTGATCACATGAACAATATTGGGTGAGGAGTACAGATCATTAAGCTCCTCATTATGTAGTTTTCTCCATTTCTCTGTTACCCCATCCCTCTTAGGCCCAAATATTCTCCTCAGCACCCTCTTCTCAAACACCCTCAGCCTACATTCCTCCCTCAATATATGAGTGACCAGGTTTCACACCCATACAGAACAACAGGAAAAATTATGGTTCTATGTATCTTAATCTTTAAATTTTTGCATAACAAACTGGAAGACAAAAAATTCTGCACTGAATGATAGCAAGCATTCCCTGAATTCAGTCTGCTCGTAATTTCTTCCTGAATAGAATTTTTATTTCTTAAGGTTGTTCCCAAATGTTTGAACTCGTCCACCCTTTCGAAGGAACTATTATAAATCTTTATATTGTGACTTCGTCCTCCATTCTGATCTCAAATCCAAAGTACCAGTAATTGTGATACATTGGTTTGGTCATTGTCTACAAACCTACAAAGTATCAATCTGTTTTAATCTTCTTACATCATTGTTTATTACATCAGTGGACTAAAAGGCATGTTTTGGTGTCGTGTAAAAGAGCTACTCTTTATGGATATGTCATTGTACAGTGTGACAATCATTCTAATGTTGTACTAACGTTTTCTTGTTTGTGTGGGTGCCATGTTAGCTATGTGTTTTGGTACCAAATTAAAAGTTCATGAGTGTTGGTTGTGTTTAGTATTCAAACTCGGTTTCGTAAGAATTTGACCAGCTGTTTGGAGCAAGGTAATGTCAGTGTCTGTTTTGTGCTGGAAATAGCACTCTTGATAATAATGTGGTGATAATTTATTATATATGCATATTTCATTGCTCTAATTTATCATCATCAGGCTTTAAATATTAAAATCATCATCATTTGGCACTATAACCCTTTGTGAGTTTTCGCCTTCTCAGCCAATCTCTCCCAGTTCTTCTATCCTTAGCTATTTCCTCCCAGTTTTTAACTTTCAGCTTTTTTAGATCTTCCATAACATCCTCTTGCCATCGTTGTCTTGGTATTCCTACTTGTCTGATTCCCATAGGTTTCCAATCTAGTAGTTTCCTAGCTGGTCTTGCTTGGTCCATTCTTTGAATATGCCCCAGCCATTTAATTCTTTGTACCTTGATGAATCTCACTATATCTTCACCTTCTATTAATTTATCAATCTCCATGTTGTTTCGTATTCTCCATATATTGCCAATATTGACAGGACCAAACATTTTCCTTAGTATTTGCCTTTCAACAATGCGTAGGTTGTTTTCATCTTTTGCTGTTAATGTCCAAGTCTGATGAGTACATAACAACTGGTCTTTTAAATATTGAAATACAAGTGTGATATGCATACTATGCATATTTATATTTTGAACCTATAGCAGCTTTTTTTCAGTTGAGTTATTTAAATTACAGTCATGCTTTGCTTAACGATGGGGATACATTCTGAGAAATGCGTCGTTAGTCAATTTCGTCGTCGTGCGAACGTCATAGAGTATACTTACACAAACCTAGATAGTACAGTATAGCCTACTAAACACCTACGCTATATGGTATAGCCTATTTCACCTAGGCTACAAACCTGTACAGCATGTTACTGTACTGAATACTGTAGGCAATTGTAACACAATGGTAAGTATTATAATATTATAATCGTATGGTACCACCATCATTTATGCGGTATGTCATTGAACAAAACGTCATTATGCGGCACATGACTGTACTATTTAAAACCCTTTCTTAAAATAACTTCTCATAGCTGCCAACATATCATGTACCATATTAACACGTTTGAATTTAGTGTTTCTTTTTATATTCCCCTTAAATATCCACCTGTATGTGTGCGCATGTAGCAGACTCACCATAAATGTGATTATGTCACACTTCTCTGAACACTGTAAATATGTGAATTATCATAATTTCTTTAGGGCTGTGTTTGAACCACGGGCAGGAGAAACTGCACTACCTGTGCACGTAGTTGACCCCATTGAAACTGTCGGATTGCAACCAACCTCAGATGCTACTGAGAACAAAAAGGTTAGTTCAAGACATGTATCCTAGGGAGTCATGAAGAAACATAAAACCATGAATGTTCATAATAATGGATTGATGTCATGTTTACTTGTTTATTTTACTTCTTTAAGTATCAGAAAACTACTGTCTGCTTAAAATAGTAGGGAGTCCAGACATTTTAGCTGATACTTTGCAGTTTTGCATATTTGGAGGGTCCCCCTAAGAATTAAATTACATCACTTAGATCCTTCAAGGGTATGGGGATCAGATTTTTTAGTCAAGTTTAACAGGTCTTTTAGCCACACTGCATCATGTTCAAGGAGTTGAAGGAAAAATAAGGAGCAGCTCCCATCATAAGGTTTCTGCAAAGAAAATAAAAACACAAAAAATGCTCAAATGTTTTGTTGGGGGGGGGGGGGGGGGGGGCATTAAATTATTCACAGATTTTTGCTTTTCTTGGGATTTGTGGAGCCTAACCCCCAGAAGAAGTGAAGGATGTGTCTGTAGTGGATTGCATGTTGTGGGTTTCAATTCCTGGCAGGGACAAGAGACCCTCCTCTTCTCCAAGATATCCAGACTGGCCCTGAGGTCAACCTTGTTCGGTGGGTACCAGAGGTTCCTCTTCTTGCTTTTCAAGCTGACCACTCAACTCCATCAAATGCTGAGGTTAAGAATGAGTGGAGTTATGCTTCTTTACCCCCTATGTGCCTGCATGGCATGCACAGGGATGATTCTACCTCTATCTGAAATTAATATACCAAGAAAGGACCCCACTGTGGTCAGTTATACATTGTAGAGCACAGTCACTGTATTTAGACCATACAGTGATAGTTCTGTCTGTCCTACGTACTTTGTGCTGGTCAAAATGTGCTAATGTTACTGCTCAAATTGTTCATTAATGGTTTACACATATTATATGATGTTCTTAACAGTACTTCACCCTACCATTTTCTTCTCAATGTATGCGAGGGCAAGTTATGTCATAACTGCCAGTGTCCTGTTGTGACTGTGTGTTCAGTGATAGTAAATTATGGAGAAGAAACATTAGGAATAAGTTGTAGAAATGAGAACCTAAGCTTCTTGCCTTTGGGTGTACAGTCACAAAGAAATAGTTAAATGTGTTAAAACTTCTGTTGCGTAACGTATTCGTAATTAAGCTTGTTCCATTCGTTATTTTTCCATAGGCACTCCTCATATGTCTGTGTCCATTCTTTCTCTGTTCTCATTTATGTTTATTTTCTCTCATGATCTTGTCATTGTTCATTTATTTAACACCTACATGTAACACATTTGTGCTGCTGTATCTTTAATTTCACAGACTTCTGTTGTAATATAACTGTGTTCCAATTTGACGTTCAGGTGACCGTGCATCATGATAAATTCTTATAATAAAACCAACTAGATGCATTAATTTCTCAAATTTATTTTAGTAATAAAACTACATGTTTCGGACAGTTCCTCTGTCCATCATCAGGAGTTTTTCACTGTACACACAGCAATGGTATATGTCATACAGGTTTGCTGACAGCTGTCCTGATCCTGCTTGCAAGCTGTCAGCATACCTGTATGACATATACCATTGCTGTGTCTACAGTGAAAAACTCCTGGTGACGGACAGAGAAACTGTCCGAAACATGTAGAGTTTTATTCCAAAAATAAATTTGAGAAATTAGTACATCTAGTTGGTTTTATTATAAGAATGTGTTGCAATTGTATGTAATGTTAACTCCATTTGGATATTATATTGGAAGAAAGTAGCTGTTTCTGTGTTTAATCATTTAGCAAAAGAAATGTAAAACAAGCATCTCACTCTTTAGTACTTTAAACCCTGTTTTGATTAGGTCTGTCTAGGGGCTGTGCAGTTACCAACCGCTGGCATACAGTTTAAAAGAATGGGGACAGTGAACTATGTCCAAACTGTCAGATATGCAGAATGTTTGTTGTGCCGCCGCACACCTTACTGTACAACATTTTGCTGTTTGCAGTGTGCCAATTGTAACCGTGAAGCATATGCGGAACATTTGTTGTGCTGCCGCACACCTTACTGTTCAACATTTTGCTGTTTGCAGTGTGCCAATTGTAGCCATGAAGCATATGCAGAACGTTTGTTGTGCTGCCGCACACCTTACTGTTCAACATTTTGCTGTATGCAGTGTGCCAGTTGTAACCGTGAAGCATATGCGGAATGTTCGTTGTGCTGCCGCACACCTTACTGTTCAACATTTTGCTGTTTGCAGTGTGCCAATTGTAACCGTGAAGCATATGCGGAACGTTCGTTGTGCTGCCCCACACCTTACTGTTCAACATTTTGCTGTTTGCAGTGTGCCAATTGTAACCGTGAAGCATATGCGGAGTGTTCGTTGTGCCGCCGCACACCTTACTGTTCAACATTTTGCCAGCGCAAGGACTGGGCAAGTCATCAGGTGGAGTGCGTGCGTAACGCGACAGAGCCAGGCTCCATCATGCTGATAGTAGAAAGTTCAGAGCAGGTTCTTGCAACTCAACCGGAATAAGTTGCGCGATTTATTAGGGACCTGTTCCTTTAATTGTGTTTCGAGTGAGACCAACCACAGTAACCAATATCTGGTCACTATACTGACTGAGCTACTGTTGTGTTCATAATGAAGGCGGAAGATTTATATGGGATTTGAGGTTTTCACAGTGATGTATATCAAGATTACAGTCTTCATTAATATGATGTCCTGTAGTTTGGTATATGGGTTTCATGTCATTGTGCATTTAATTGGTAGTACACATTTACCTTCCATCCCATGAAATACAATGTTCATTGATAGCTGTATGTACATCTGTAAATCCAGCATCTGTTTCACTATGACCATAATATTTTATCATGTAGTAAGGAATTCAGTGCACCTTGTTTACTCAAATATAAGACGAAGATTGTCAGACAAATGGATGGGGAGGTGGGGTGGGGGGGGGAGGGCACAAATTTAAGCATGCACTGTTTAGATACTCTCCTGAAGACTGCAGATTGTGAGGCAGCATTGTCTTATATTCAGGTAAATACAGTGTGCAGTCACCACGTATTATTACTCGTCATTTTTATTTTTTGTACACTTTTTTTGCATTGTGTATATATGCGTGTGCATGTGCGTTGAAGTTGAAAATACAGATTTGAAGAATAATAAGGATTTTGTTTCCTTCATAATTTCTGAATCATCTGACATGACATACCGACATACCACAGAGTTGTAAATCATGTCTCCATCCCCTTCTAGTCACATAATTGTTAACACTGTTTACTCACCTGAAGTGATAGTTGTGTGGTGAGCTAAGCTACTTATCCCTACAAGTTTTTATGTAACTACTAAAAGTTATAGTGCCAGACTGAATGGTTTTTCTGCTGCATAGAGATTTCTGCACATCTGTGTTTGACCCTGCTCATATCTACAGGGTGGGCGAGAAGTCACCATACACTGACCAATACACTACCGTAATTTGATTTGGATCACTTACATATGCCTTGGTTACATGTCCAGTGAATCCATATGTGCACCTTGATGCTGGGATGCTGGACTCAAATGGATGTGCCTCCATGTCCTCTGTGACCTACGTCGGAGCATTTTTGGAGTAATTGTGCGAAAGGAGTCTTCCACACCTCTGCGCAAATCTTCGTTGTTGTTGTAGCGACGCGCAGCCACTCTTCCCTTGATAATACCCCACAACGAATTGTCTGGTGCAGTAAGGTCAGGACTGCGTGGTGGCCATGGCAATGGTGCCGGAGATTTCGGTGAGCCACAGCCAATCCAGCAGCCTGGAAAATGTTCGTTCAAAACATCGCGCACAGAAAGAGCGAAGTGTGTGGTTGCCCCATCGTGCTGCAGCCACACGTCATCCAGGAGTCCTCTGTCTCTCAGCTGAGGTATGAGCCACATCTCCAACATTGCCGATTAAGATGCCCCATTCACCAGTCCATCGAAAAAGTAAGGTCCAATCAGATAATCTGATGTCATACCTGCTAACAAATGTTTTAGTGGATGCGCGCACTAACATAAAGCAGCAAACATGAATGGTCGGGCCATTCCAGGAGCTTATCTTTTCCGTCTGTATGTGTGTTTCGGCTAACGAATGTGATTCCGGAATGAATTATCTTCGTTAGCCGAGGTATCACTGTATTAGACTGCTGCATTGGATATCTCCAGCTTTCTGGGCAAGTGTTATTATGTTGTAATTGGACTGGCTGATTGATGGTATAGAATAGAATTTATTTATGTTCCATAGACCGTCATTCACACATCATGAATTTCAAAATCCAACTTACACCATCAGAAAGTGTGCCAGACATTTCATGACATTTCGCGAGTAATCTTATCTTGGTGTGTTTGATTACAATGCATTATCTGATATCTTAATCTCACAGTTTGTTTCTTAAGTTGCTTGTGAGAGATGTAGATTGTTTCTCTGTGAACCCAAAGTACACCATGACACAGAGGGATTTAGTTTTGCATAGTTAAATGCTATTATTTGCAAATATAAAGTATAGTGTAATACAGAGTTTTTATTATGGAAACCTACCTAAGGAAGAAATCCTATATAAAGTGTTCTGGCAAATTTAGAAGTAGGTCTCCCAGTGTTTCAGGTCCTTCAAAATGAATGAAATATTGACTGGTAAACAAATTTTGAATAACATGCTCCTTGTTGAAGAAGAACTCAGAGCAGTCTTGGTGTGTTCTTTCAGAAGAAGCATTAGATGATACCGGTGGGCGTTCAGAGTCATTTGCAGGAAACCAGTGGATTAAAGTCAATGTATCCACAGTAACACAATTGCCTTTTACAAAACCATACAAATGTACAGTTTTGCAAGAAACTCCTGGAGGCAGACTGTTGCTGAGTGTGGTATAATGACTGATTCTGTGAAGCAGTATGTAATGGTGTATTTCACCCATTGCAAACTTACTTTGTAAATGACATTACTGAAGTGGTTACATATACAGGGTGTTTCACGACTTTAGGGCATAACTGCAGGAGGTGATTTCCTAGGTATTTGTGATCAAAAAAGTTCATATAAACATGTGTCCGATTTTGGACGGTTACGGAGTTATGACCGTT
>Ga0136643_10006097_pt1 | contig 17195 bp, 4 predicted proteins | sample TergutLab28metaG_FD_96883 | JGI IMG/M metagenome (GOLD analysis project Ga0136643, IMG submission 96883) | Labiotermes labralis P1 segment gut microbial communities from Petit-Saut dam, French Guiana - Lab288 P1 (version 3) (version 3) | ecosystem: Host-associated > Arthropoda: Insects >... | reverse complement strand
TTTCTTTCTTGGTTTCCCTGTGTCTTTAAAGCAAATGCTGAGATGGTTCCCAAGTCCAAGTTGCCACTACATGCTTCTCATGTATCCCTCCCGATGTAAATTTAGTAGCACAGCTTCAAGTTCATGTATATGTGTTAAAAACGACTGCCACCGGGTGAAAACCCAATTGCAGTTAAATAAATATTATTATTATTATTATACGAAAACTAAGACTGGAATTTTAATAGAATGATATGGAAACATGCAGAATGTTACCTTATTCTGCAGTTATGTTTTTGTGTTTGTAGGGTGTGGGTTAATGAGAAATTAAAATGAAGTGGGCTACGTTTACTATCATTACCGCCCCCACTCGAGTATCTTAACGCATGTAAACTACAGTCTGTTAAGTCGATCACGCGACAATGATTTGAACATACATCATTTGTGACTACAGAAGTGTTTTGAAAAAATAAGTGTAATTCAAATTATTTGACATTAACTGTACACCTAGAGTATCCTACAAAACTGCACAAGACGTACAGGTAGAAATAAGTGTAAATAAGCCACTTTAATGTTTTATTATAAATATAAATATTAAATTTGTTTTTAATTAGGATTAGAGCCAATATTGTAGGGAAATCTCTAACCAATATTGGTATGAATTCAGTTTAAATAGAATATGTGCACATGGATGATAATTTATCTTAAGACTACATGCGTATGTCGTTTCTAAACAGAGGTGTGTGAAAGCTGTAGCTGGTATATAGAGCGACATTTTATTAGATCTGAATTGGGTGTACATGTCGATCATATGCTACACGAAAATGAAACTAACGAGCATGTGGCTAAATTGTAATACAGCTTCCTAATATTCGTCTTTCTGCTATTCTGACGAAGAAGCATAGATAAAGAAATAGGCCTACGTCATTTCCTTATTTTTGATGTGGCAGTGACACTGTGCCTCTTTGGAACTACTGCTTCTAAGGGGATCAAGGTCCATGAAGGATAAAGGTAGATAAATGAATATGGAACATTGGTGGCAAGGCGGGGAATCTAAAGCTTTCGGAGAAAGAAACTGCACCAGTGTTACTACTTCCAAAAAAATCACACGTGAATCGCTGTAGGTGTGCACCGGGTGAGAGGGCAGCAACTATCTTCCTGCGGTGTCCTTCCTCCCGAAACTACTCCTTACTGGCGTCTGGAGGTTTTGTGGCTGTCTTTATGACATTAGGTGTCCTCTAAACGAGTAACTTCGGGGGCATAGATGAAGCGTTATATTCAATTATAATGCCCTTTGAGTGTGTTGGACATTTGAGAGTATTGGGCATTTGAGTGTATTGCGCCTTTGTCATGTCGTGTCTGAATGAGAAAAAATCAAACTGCAAGCCAAACCAATATTCCGTGTTCGTTACGCGGCACTATTCAGGTACCTGCAGTGCCGATGACCACCATATCACTTCGGGACAAACTACCCATATTGCCAGCTACTGGATGAATTCCCCTCAGACGAGATATAAGCCTCATTTAACACAGTGAGGTCATTCTTGCTTGTTAGTAATTGGAATCGCTGAGTCATGTGATTCGCTTGAAGACAGGTCTTAAACACTATGCAACGAACATACACTGAAGTAAAAACGATGGGATTGCCCATTGATTTTTACATGTTTGAAGGTTGGTGTTCTCGCAGTCAGTGAAGAACATGGATTGAAGTTATTTGAAAGCAAATGCCCCAAAAGATTATTTGAACCACAGAGACAACAAGCAGCAGAAACAATGAGAAAATTTCATGATATGGAAGTTAATGATTTGATATCACACATCGTTCATGCAAATGATATAAATCATATTACGTTTATTTGGAGCTATTTGTACATTTGTTGAGAACAAGTAGATGATTAATTCTCCAACATATTTCGGTTAATATTACTAGCCGAAACATAGGTGCAATTATTTGTCTTCATTAAACAAACACTCAATGCACAACCTCTCATACACCAAGTCACACTCTTTGACTAACATTCCGACGCGTTTCGGCGCTCGTCGGCGCTATCTTCAGGGCGTGCCTACTTAAATGTAGATTTTTGTTAACTAGTAAACTGGCTACTAATAATTGTCCGACCGTGCGGTGTGGAAATGCAGTCTTCACTCCGATACACAATTTATAAAACTTTATGGTGATCGCCTTCACCATTAAACGTTAAAATTTCGTTGTCACCACTTCAGACAGGTGACTTTAAAGAACTATTAGTGTAACACAATTTATATTGGTTTAGTTGCTCTGTTGTGGTATTATTACGGTGGTTTAAAAAGTAAAACACTTAAAAGCGTATAAAGGCTGTTGTTATAATACCTTGTTAGACGTGGAATGTGTGCGTGATTGCGTTTGTCTTTTAAGGCTTCCTTTATGTGAACTACAATAACAAACAGAGTGATATGGCGTACGAGATGAGAGATGGTGCATTGATTGTTGGTTTTGTGAAGACAGATTAATACGAATATGATGCACGGTATGTAGAATATTAAATTAATACGTGACATTAGTTACAAATAAATATAAAGTTGTGGAAGTTAATAATTTGTGCGCTTCATGAGATATTAATAAGTAATCAAATGAAACAACTGAAACACTCAGGACACGCATTCCTTATCGGTGATCCTAGAAATGTATGTAACCTTTCAATAGGAATGCATCAAGGGAAGACTAACTAATTCCATGGAGCAGAGGCCTTTTTGAGAAGTCAGCAGTTTCAAAGCTAGTCAAGAAATTCCTCACATTTTATGGAACCCGAAAATTTGTTGCTGCATTTAAAAGCGCTAGCCATCTGTTCCTTTTCTAAGCCAGATCAATCCGGTTCATGTCTCCCATTCTACTTCTTGGAGATCCAATTTAGTTTTAAACTCCCATCTACGCCCAGGACTTCCAAGTGGTAGCTTTCCCTCAGGTTTCTCAAAGACCCCTTAAGCAACCATCCCCCGACGTGCTACGTGCCCTGCTCATCTCATTCTTATTGATTTGATGACCCGAATAATATTTGGTGGGGAGCACAGATCATGAAGTTCCTCGTTATACAGTTTTTTCCACTTTCCCTGTTACATCATCCCTCTGAGGCCCGAATAAATTCCTCAGCACCCTATTCCACTTGCCAAAACCCATGTCCCTTTTCCATGGCTTACCTCGTACAAGGAGATGAGCCCAAGAATGAGGTATTTTTGCACTGCTTGTAACACGGTAAGCTTTTAAAGTGCGGAGTTGCTAGCGCATCGTCCAACCTGCAAGCTGAAGAACCACCCATTGCTGGCTATCCGCGATTTATTATTCACTATATTCGCAGCTACTTTCATATTAGGAACTACTGATAAAATATGAGGTTAATGACTGTATGATCCTGCTATTCAAAATGGGAAATGTTACAGGTTTTGGGGAAATTCAGAACAATCAATTAATTTTTAAACACAGTGAAGTGCATAAATATAAGCTGTCATCCACAAAGTAACATTATCATTATGCTTTGTGTACGTACATGTTAACTGATATAGTGTATTATTAGTTTCTATGGGGAGACACGAAGTTAGGCCCTTCAGCTTAAAAGAAGGATCGTCATAAGCGTGATTAGTGCATATAGACATGAATATTTGCTGGGGGGAAGGGGGGAAGAGAACTGGGTCTGTGGAGATACATTTGTCTGTTCCAATTTTCATCTGAATCACGAATGAGAGTTTGGAGGGTTGAGGGTGGATGAATTTGATTTGCTGGGGTGCTGACACTATTCGAGAGGCTGTGTCAGACAACTGAGGTGTTCCGACTCTCCGAATTGTGGCGCCGCTCTCAGCCAGTGGCGGTTAAGCTAAAGGCTTAATGCGTCTCGTGGGTCGTTTCTGGCGTAAACCGTCGAAGCTGAAACAAACTTTCTGATTGAAAGAATTGTCGATCTTATCGCATGTTTTTGCACCTACAAGTATAATATGAAACCAACGCATAATAGAGAAGGTACGAATATACTTCCGCGACTTGAATGTGCGAAATCATTGAGTGGATCGCGATGTTTACTTTCAGCTAATAGACTGACATTTCGCCAAGACATTTCCTAAAATAATAGTTATTAATTAATTAATTAATTAAATTGCTTATTTTCTACGTCACGTCCCTTTAATACACTCTCACGTAACGTCTAGTCCTATGAGGATATGCAACTAATTTAGCCACGTTTTTAAATTAGTTAAAACAATTAGAAAATAACAATAAATATCGATCTCTGAATTTAAAGAAAGGAATTATAACTTAATTCAGGTTATAGTGATGAAGGGATGCGAAATTAGAAATGTCTTCTTTTATTTCCATCCCAGGTGCCGTATGGGTACTTTACCTTATGAGAGTCAAACAGATGATTTAATGCGTCTGAATTTAAGTTTTCTTTAGGTAAATAAAGCTATGGACATAGATTCTTTAACAAAGTTTCCAGCAAATAGTGTTCTGCAAACCACCAGACAGGCAGGAAAGTGGGAAAGTCGGGAATGAAGCTTACAGACAGAAGTAGTGAAGATTTGTGGTGTTTCATTAAAGTTAAGTGTCAATATGACTTTAGACGTTACGCGTACAAGGTAAGCAATTATATCTAAAGCTTGATTCGAAATGACTGAATGCTTTATGAAAGGAGTAATTTGGGAAGTTAAAAATTCCGAAGTTCCACTGCAGCCGACATTAACCAAATTTCTAAAGTTATTTTTGTTATTATAAAACTAAAAATAATTAATTCTAAATTATATAAGCGACGTCAAATCGTTGGTTAGAAAGTTAGTTCTAAAGTCACTTCCAATGTTTTCTAAATTAGAGAGTTTACTTAGAGTCGAAGAAGATGAATCTAGGGATATGCAATAAATATTAGGAAAGAGCTGAAGAAAGGAATATGTAGCTGTACCATGTTTAAACGAGTTTAGAATTGCGGGAATGTAATTGAAGTGACTGAGCAAAACAACGCAGGCGGTTTCGTGTCTAATAAAATTCACCCATTTTAAGCTGAGTAAATTCTGTAAGGTTCAGTACCAAATCTTCTCTTTCATGTAGAAGCTCATAAGGTAAACTTAATAAATATGAACTTCGTCTGAGCTTGGCCTCTTCATTAATTTATCCTGCAACTATTGTTTGTCACGTTCCGACCCTAGTCCGAAGCGTACGTGGGCCGATCACTCAGCGGCTGTTGGTTATTCGAGAGGAAAGGACAGGTATTACTGGTCAGACAAAAGCAATGTTACTGCATAACTCCTCTCCATATCTATTGAAACAGGCTGCATACTTCCTTACACGAAACTCACAATTGTCTAAATCTTAGTAAGGAAACTTCAAGTAATTCATAAAAATAAATATTACAGACAGGATTTAAACACTGAAGCACGGCATTCATTCATATTAACATTGCATGCTTCAACAATCATTCACCCTTCGACTAAGAAGCGTAGGAAGGGAAAGAAATTATAACAAGGTACGCTGTTTACCTAATTCCATTTTCTTTTCACAACCTGGAAAACACGCATCCCGTGCTGAAATAAAGTGTTCCCCTTACAGGCGCGGTGTGGCCCAGAGGGTGGTTAGAGGTATAGCTCTACTCTTCCATGACTGCGGCACTAGAAGGGGGTGAGTGGTCAGCAGCACGCCCCGGCCGCACTTTACCCTCAGGAAAGACCCGGTACCCATTTTACGGAAGGCTGGGTGGGCCCCATGGCCTGTCTGGACGGGCGGAAAATCTCGTTCCCGCCGGGATTTGATCCCGGACCGTCCAGTCCGTAGTCAGTCACTATACCGACTGAGCTACCCGACCCACACCTGTGAAGAAATACCTCCTTTTTATTCAGAATTCCAATGTCTGTTACAGTGTACATAAAAGTCATATTGGAAGTCTATTATGAGTAATTTTAACGCTGTACCAGCTTCATACTCCATTTTCTAGGTGGTCATATCGTGCCTCAATATATGCGCTTATGCTAACAAATAGCTCGATGGAAGCAACTGAGTTTGATGTTATAAGGGATGGTTTGGAAACAACGTCGTTAAACATGAATATCAATCACCTGTGTCGATAAGACCCCGGCAATCCGTCACTGCTGTCTTTCACCGTGCATTAGTCGGCCCTGGACGACCACTCGAACGAAACTGTGGACTGCTCGTCCATGAATATGTAAATCCTTTCGTCGTCTCCAGCCAGACACAGCTATTGAGTGACCATCCCCCTTATTTCCACCGACCATAGACCAAAAACCAAATCTCACTTCCCTGTCTCACATCACCTAGACTCTACATTCCCTCGCAGATCTTTGGGACTGTCAGTGTACACCAGTGAACTAAAAACTTGACGTGTGGAAACAAGTGTCGCAGTTCTTCGCAGTGTTTGTAGCCCATCCACAGTTCTTTGTAACGCACGCCACTTTCCGTTCACCATTTGAGATTTCTGCACTCTGATTCCAAACCTTAGCGTGCGATCAGAACAGGGCAGCGAAGGGGTATAGTGATGTGTCTTGTAGCTTAATTGACTCTTTCAAGAGAAAAAAAATCTTTACTAATAAGATTGCTATTTGTGTGCGTGAGGGCGAGTGCGAGCGTATTTCTTCCCACCCAATTTTTTATTCAGTGAATTGATTTTTGCCGTATTTCGAATAAACGTGCCGACGAACTTAATAATTTTTAGATTTCTAAAACTAATATTAACAGCTTAATTTAAGAAAAGTTTCAAGGAGCTGGGAGAAAATTTAATTAATTGCTTACCAAGGTAAATATGTGTTCGCATAATAAGATATATGACTCTTTGTTTAAGACAATGCTTACTACCAACTAATTGCCCTGGTTAGTATATACGAAGTTATTACTCCAGCATGTTTCGACTGTCAACAATAGCCATCTTCTGGGAATATCATTACGCAAAGGAGTATTTGGAGTTTACTGTAGTCCGTGATAAGTGGTAAAAATACAATACAGAATCCATTAAGTACAGTATCCACGTTTGTGTGGGCGAAATTTTCCGAAACTTTCCAGTCCGGCTCCGGGGCCCATCCAGCACCCTGTACAATGTGTACCGGGTCTTTTTCCAGGTAGCAAATCTGCCGGAACGTTGAGTTGACCACCGACCCGCATCTAGCGTCGAGGTAAATGAAATAGTAAAGCTACAACTCGACTTCCCTTTAGGCCTTCTTGGCCTATTCTAACGGTAAACTTTACATGTTTTACCTTTTTATCGTAACAATATAATGTCTGTAAAATACTTCTATTTGCCAGTACGCTATGTCTAGAATTATATGGAGCGAAATGAGACCGGTGATATGGCGTTCCTGGGATGTGCTCATTCAGAACTTTGTTACGATGAACAGGAGAGAGTCTTGCCTACCAATCAATAGGCAGACGGGACCAGACATGTCTTGTTTTAAAACGCGAGAACAGAAACAGGGAAAGAGACGGAACGTTCTCTTTCTCTGTCTGAAATATATAAGCTTACTACACAACTTAGCAGCTCCAGTAGACCCTGCAGCTGCTGGACCCCAAAATCAATCCATCCATTCCTTCCAATGTGTTACCATGGAGATGCTGGGTCCATTTAGTAAATTATCTATCTATATAGGCAATACGAGATCAATAGAGACAAGATGTGAAGGCTAAGGGACGAAGAGGGGCGTGAAGGGAGTACATGAAGGGGTTTAATTAGAGGGGAGAGACGGTTTGGAAGTGAGGAGGGAACCGAGTGTTACGGAGGGAGATGTATTGAGAAGCTATAGGACGATTCCAAGTTGCGAGACAGACTGACATTTTCTAGGGAAATGACAGACGCTGATGGCATTTCGATCCTTCGACGAAATCAAAACTAACGAAGAAATTGCGTGTCATAAATGAGATTACTGATGGTCAGTGGATGTGTGTTACGGAACGTTATATTAAACTGGGTTATTGAATTTTAACAATGCTGTTTTAGTTGCACTGGTTCATAAAATCTCACGTTAATACGGATTATCCTTTTAAAGAAGAACAGTAATCTGCTTTGCATAATGCATCAGCCTGTACCACGCTGTGAACACTTAACACCACGGTTCTAAAAACCAATCAGTTACTGACGCATACAGCAACGGTTGCTGGCTGTTCTGAGATATATACAAAACTCTCAACGCAAAGCGAGAATCATGTAGTATTTTTGAATGTTAAACCTGGTGGTACGTAAGGAAAACGCTAGGCTTTGAAACGTTATGTCACTGGGAGATCACGGCTTATTTTAAAATATTTTTAGACCATTCGCAAGAAGGGAGTAGGAAAAGGTATGAAGAAAGTCGGCCGGCCTTCAAAGTACGTTAAACTGTATACAGCATGTTGACTAACACAGTGGAACAGAATCCATTTTATCGACTGGTCAAGAAACTCAAGTTATGAACTCAAGTTAGGCTGTGTCGTCGGACGTTTCGAAGGATTATATGCCCGTTATCTTGTTGGACTGCATGGCTCTGAAGACGAGGGTAATCTAATTCTTCGAAACGTTGGCAGTTCTTTACCGAAAGGCACAGAGTAGCATTCCAGAATACCCAAAAAATAAGCATCTCCATTGATAGTTTCACGTCTCGTGAAATAAAAATGATCGTTACAGTGTCGTTTACTGAGTCAGCTCTAGACTCTAATCTACACTACTCCAGTTCAGTCCAAAACCACTTGTTTCCTCTTATTCTCCCATCTGTGCCTCCAACCTTCATGTGACTGCTGACCTAATGACACGGATAAATCCTTTGTTGGTTTAACCTCTTTTATATGTCGCACTCATCCACCTTGATTTCCTCACTCTACTGCTACTACTACTACTACTACTAATAATAATAATAATAATAAAGTTAAAGTTCACCCTAGAACAGGCCACGAAGGCCCAGAGGTGGAGATGTACAACTCTACTCTTTCTTTGACCTTGACGTTAAGATGGGATGGGTGGTCAACGCCACGACCCGGCCGCTTTACCCCCGGAAAAGACAAGGTACCCATTATATAGGAGGTTGGGTGGGCCCCAGGGCCGGTCTGGATGGGTGCGGAAAATCTAGCCTCCACCGGGATTCGAACCCCAGACCGTCTAACCCGTAGCGAGTCGCTATACCGACTGAGCTATCCCGGCCTATACTACTACTACTACTACTACTACTACTACTACTACTACTACTAATAATAATAATAATAATATAGTAATTTATGGAAAATAGTTTAAAAATTAGAAAATTCGTCGTCACTCAAGTTTCGCGTCATCCAGTTACTTCCTCTTCTTCTGACATACTTTTATGATAATGCGATATTTTGGCAGCTTCCTGTAGTTCCGTTAAATGTTACAGTTTTGGGGAGTTTGAAAACCGAAATTTTGGGTTAAAATTCAACTAAGGGTTGTAAACTTCTCGACGTTATTCTGTCGGATAACATATGACTTAAAATGGTCTTTTGGGGTTCTTTTGAGATTCCACAGAGATTTACTTCCTAGAAATTAACTCTTGAGTCCCGGCAAGCTAGAAGGTCCGAACTGTTGAACCACACACATAAGTATAAGAGTGCAATTTCTCCTCTTTAAAACATGTTCCTTGTCACTAAGTTTATTTCATGTTGTTTTCTGACTCTTAACTGCTATGAAAATGAATTATGATGCCACAATTCAGCGTAGAACAGTTTTACTTGTGAAGCTGACCCTTTTCGTTCAGGTTAGTGAATTATCCAGTTTTTTGGAACACTAAGTTTCAATTCAGTGCGTTCAAAATCTCGCCACCGGAATATATTCTGAACCAGATTTATCCTGCCAGTACCTGTATAAAAATTGAAATATACGTAAAATTATAGTTCTAAATGTTTTTATCGGGTGCAGCTTGATCCGTCACACTTTGAGATACCTATAAACCGAGACACTGACAGAAGCGTTGAACAACAATAAAGTAAGCTACAGGGTGATTAAAAATATACAGGAAACCCAAATTTTTCTCAACCCAACGTTTCAATGGCAGTTAAATCAAGCCGTATGAGAAGGACAGGTTGTGTAGCAGACATAGAAGAACAAAGATCACTTTGCAGATTTAAATGTACGTGGGAGGTAATATTAAAATGAATCGTGTAGAAGTAGGTGCAAGTGTGTAAACTGGATTTATGTGTTAATATGTTCCATATTCCATGTATTAATTAGACGTATGAACAGTACAGACAACCAATAAACACGTTTTAATAATTTAATTATATATTTTCATTTATAATATATTCAACAACATGTTTCGGCCTGTAATCCGGTCATCTTCAGGGTGATGTTTTTTACACAAGTATACAATTGCTGTAAAATGTGTTAAAATTATTCCGTGATATTAAAAAATGTATAAATTTGAATAAATTTTATTTTTTAATTAAAATGTAAAATAATATAGGATAGTTATAAAATAGTGAAAGTTAAAATTATTTATTGTTTGCAGAGTGATGTAAACAGCAATTATATGGTGATAACTGCGTATACACCGCTCTACAAACAATAAAGAATTTTAACCTTCACTATTTTAATTACAGCCATTATTACATTGTATTATTTTACATTTAAATTCAAAAGTACAATTGTAATAGAATTTATATATTTTTAATATCATGCAGAGATCGTGACACATTGAATACAAATCTATTCTTGTGTCACAAACAAAACCCTGAATATACTGGCCGTATTACTGGCTGAAATATATTGGTGAAGGTTTTATCAATAAAAAATGTAGTAAAATTAAAATGCATTTGTTCGTTGTTTATACATTTTATAAATCAATTTTTATGATAAAGGAGACAAACCCTTGGCGGCATTTTCTAAACAAGGTAACGACTATCGTTTGCATAAAGGCAGAACATTTCTTGTCCTGTGCGTGTCCACTGACTTAAAATTGCGTTACAACCTATCGCTGTGATCCATTTCCAGTACCATAATTTCTCTACTAAATCTCCATTGATATTGCTTGATTCAAGGCTTCTTGTCTTATTTGAGACTGCAATCCGAACTAAAGTAACTCGAGAGTTCGAGACTGCAATCGTCCTCGTTGTTTACTGCGACAGATAACTGCAATTCTTGGCACAGTCTTACGTGATAATGAAATGGAAAGTTAGCGACTACTTGGTTAAGTTGCTTGCACTGGGTTTCCCGGCTGTTGTAGATAATTATTTAGTAACATGTTAACCCCGTTGTGCCACAATTAAATGTGCTGGCCATTTGTAACACTTGCCTCTAGTGGTTCAGAGCTACATAGTTACATAAACATCTTTTCATATTATTTAGCGAAAGAGTGACAGAGATAGCCAAATCACAACCTTAGCTAGAAAGAGAGAGAGAGAAATAGGAAAAGTTTCTGCAGTCTCATGCTGTAGTGTAAGGAAGGGATAAAGCCATCATTCAAGTTTGTGGTTTTGGGAGAATGGTGGGAGTAGATACAGACGAAAGGGGAGTGGGTACGACGCAACGGAGTGGTAGGAGGAGAGAAAATCGGATTTTGATATTCGGGATTATTCTTCCAGTTGTGCAGGGAAATTTTGTGAACAGATGTGTTTTATTTGCTTCAGGAATACTCGTATATCGGTGCTTAGATATAGATTTGTTAGAAATAATACTAACGGGGTGAAAAAGGAACAAGGTTGAAGGAAGAGCTTAAGCCTCAATACGCTTTATAATTATGATCCGTCTGCTCGGAGACCATAGAAACTTCCTTAAGCCATACATAAATATTACTCTTGTGCTGTCATCTGGTGTTGTGTTAAGAACTTTATATAACATTTTAACTGCACATATAAATGCAACGTGTTCTGGGAAGAAAGTGTCTCTCAGTGTGTATGCCTCATTTATGAAAACTGACTTCAAATTGTGTAGTGGGGCTGACAACATAGGAAAATAAATATAATTTTTAATAGCTTCTCTCTTGTCCAAGTTTATCAGTCTGTCAGTCTCCAATGTCCTTAGAAAAATTCAGATACAATTACGACACATAGAAGTGTTATTTGACGATAAATTAGACTGAGAGATTACCTAAATAATAACGTAATGAATGTTGTTTTAGAAACATTTGCAATTTTATTGTGTTTGAGAGCATCGTACTTATTTTATGTTGTTCCCAAACGTTATAGTAATATTCCGTGACAGATAAGTTTCCATTAAAGTGCAGAAAATTTAAAGACGCTGCTTATGATAAGGGAGAAGGATCCTTGGAGGATGATTAAGGTACTGGGTGGTTTAAAACATATGATAATTTAAGACAGTTCCAAGGTGACTCTCTTTTGTCTGACATTTTTAAGAAGGTTGGTTGTTCAATACTCTTGATGCTTACTACTCTTTGCACGAAACTGTAAAGTACCAGTAAATCTCATTTTAAATTATACTAGCAATAGCATATCCTACGCGGCTCGTCGTTGTGTAGGTTTCGTAGGCCTTACTACTTCATAGATCCAACCACTGTGTTCAGCACCGTGTCGTCAAAATCCACCAGCATACGAGTAAAAACTTTCCTTAAAACAAGAGACCAAATTTCACACTACGAACAAAGGTTAATTTATTACCACATTTTAAATACTATGCTACACTAATAAGCCAATATACGTAAAACACATCAGTTTATTATAAAAGTTGGCTACATGTTTCTAACCCTATAGGGTCATCATCAAGTCTTCTTATTGAATCACGTAGCCAACTTGTATAATAAATCGATACGTTTGACATGTATTGCATTATTATTCTAATACTTCATAACACATCGGGATGACTTCGATCAAATTAAATACTACGCGACAGAAACAGACGTAAACAAGATACTCTGTAAACAGCCGGCTAGCAAACATTATTCGTAATTAATCTCTTTCTAATTTCTTTATGAATGGAATTGCATCCTTCCTAGTAAAATATCTAGAATATCGTCCCAATGTCCAGTTACATATTAGCTCCCCTCTATGTTGTCATTTTGACGTGCCCTGTGCTAGCGGAGTCTTGAAAATACACTCCACAGTTCACTCAGAAATTTCTCCTAGGTTCAACCTGTTGACTAGGGGCTAATACAGCTCCTGTGTCTTTCGTTGAAATATTTATATTTTGGTCCAATAAATTAACGTCACTTTCACAGGGCGTAACTGGTGCTGCCTTTTAAATTTAACTCTTTTCTTTCCTGTACCTTCCTAAAGATATATTCCAAGACAAAGTTTAAAATAACTAACAATAAAGAATCTCCTTTCTTAGGCCTTTATGCTTCAGCCAATTATGAGTGTTGTGTAGTTGACACGCATTAATTTTTGTTGTTGTGGTTTTCTTTCTTTTCTTTCTAGCATTCTTATACGTACTGTATGCTAGTCATAAGCTTCATTTTATCATGCTTAGTTCTCGCCTTTCTTAAGTCCAGGCATGGGAGGAATATAATTTCCTTCTATTTCTTTTTGAGTATTCTTGTATGTACTGTATGTTAGTCATAAGCTTAATTTTATCATGCTTAGTTCTCGCCTCTCTTAAAACCAGGCATGGGAGGTATATTATTTCCTTCTATTTCTTTTTGAGCATTCTTGTATGTACTGTATATTAGTCATAAGCTTAATTTCATCATGCTTAGTTCTTGCCTCTCTTAAGACCAGGCATGGGAGGAATATAATTTCCTTCTGTTTCTTTTTGTTTATAACTGGACGCGCTAAGTGTTTATCGCGCGAGCAGTGTGTGGAGTAACACATGCAACAGTAGCTGCTTTGTTCTGCAGTAGCAGTCCGCTGTGTATCTCGAACAGTGACTGAGCAACAGAGAATGAAGCTGGACGATCAGTGAATGTTAACGGTAATGAAGAGCGCGCTGGCGAGATTTGTCACCAATATAGTTCAGGTGTAACTGCAATTATTTCCTACTCACGCACAATAAAACTCCAGTACACTCTACTTGGGGATTACTGGGAGTGTGTGCGGCCTGCCCTACTCCCCGTCTTAACCTGAGTTCCGAGCTCCGTCCCTCCTGGGAACAACACCCAAGATACGTTCCCCGCCGGGTCCACGCAGGATACAATATGAGAAATATATTTGCCTCTACAGCTGTAGTACGAAGAAATAGAATACTAATTATTTAATTGCTAATTTTGAGTTCTTTCCGGCTTCATCGTATAGAGAATATTATATGACCTGACACAGGCATAATATTTGAACTGCCTTTTCTACATCGTATGTGAAATTCGCGATATACAGATAATATTTATTCCAGCTTATTGCAAAAGAATCTAAAAGGTATAATATGCTTCCGCGTTTCTGCTTCTTCTTCTGCTCTCTCTCTTCTTTAAATAACCTCGTTCTTTTCAATTACTTCAAAGTGACATACAATCAAAGTGGCACATTCTTTTCTAAAAAAAAACCGCACAATTATAATTCCATATATTATGACTTCTTGTGTTCAGGCTTTGTAACCATTTCAGTTGTATCCAAGTTGACAAAATTCTGTACCTTGCATTGATATATAAGGGTGGATTTTCTGTAGTATTTTATTTCAACCCGGCAGGGTCAATCTCCGCGTCCTGCTCCTTTGAGTGAAATATTTGAGACAATTTTCGTCTCTTGAGGGGAAGTCCATCTTGTCAGTTGGTCGAATAACTTTGTCAGATCAGATTATTTGTCTTTCTTACCTCTCCCACCGTATCCTCCCTCCTTCTCTTGTCCTTTTTTCCTATACCACGTTCTCGTATTCATTGGTTTAGTGCTTCTCATTTTCTTCATGATAAAATTAAATTTTGGGGGCTTTTTTGCTAAGCGGTTGGAAATCTGATCGATGATCGATGAGAATATTCCAACATTAACATCCGTATCGGGGAACACTTCGAGTTTAAGTACCGATGTGACAAGTGCTTGTGCCTTGTGCAGAGGCGCACCGTGAAGTTGGTGGAGGAAGTGGCACGGATGATTAAGCTTGCATACTTTTTTTGTATCTGTGACACACATCTTTCATAAACATATATTTGTAACACAGCAAATGTTACAGCTATTCCATTATAGGCCTGAGCAGGCCCTGAGGTCTCCAGTAGGATGAGGTTCTCAGAATTTCTGGACAGTCGGTACGTGGAGGTATTAAGGTTGTCAGCCTTAAGCACCGGCCACCTTTACCTCCCAGGAGATATTCCTGGTACTCAGTTCACTTAGAGGATCAGTTGACTCCACGGCCATAATGCGGCCGGAAGAAAAAAGTCGATGAAAAATCTCAATGGCCCCATCGGAAATCGAGTCCGCGACCTTGCTGCTTGCAGCGTAGTGTCAACTGCGCTACTGCGTGCCCCCCGCCCCCATTCGTGCCGCACAACCTGCATAATTTATATATTTCTGAAACAGTCTGTATATTTCACGTGTCTGACATACAGTTGCATATTTCCGACAGTCTTTCTACATGTCACGCATTGCTGACAAAAAACTTGAACAAAGTACGTATTTCTGATAGAAAGTAGAGTAAAATCAGTCCCGTTACAGGCCTGGACAGGCCCAGAGGGTTCCAGGAAGTTAAGGTTCCCAGATTTCGTGACAACGGCACAGGATGTTGGTAAGGTTGTCAGCCTTAGGCCCCGGCCGCCTTTACCCCCAGGAAATACTCCTGGTACTCATTTCTGTTAAAGACTGAGTCGACCCCAGGGCCATAGTGCGAGCGGAAGGATTTTATGTCAATGAAAAATCCACTGACACCAGCTGGGATCGAACCAGCGACCTTCCGATTTGTAGCACAGCACCAGAAAGTAGAGTAAAGAATAAAATTTATAACAGAAGCGCATTAAAATCCCGCAGCTGCGTTGATGAAGACTACAATCTTTGACATACTGCCCTGGACACATAAAATATATATATATATATGTATATCAATGTTTCGGAGGAACTTGCGGCCTCACCCTTCAGGGTGATATAAACAGTTTTCTTGAGTTACTCAGGTGAGATGGAACAAGATGGTGCCAAATGCTGGCACGTATATGCCATTCTACATGGCGCCATATTCCTGAAGAATGGTATTTGTCTATTAAGTTCTAAATTACACTGTAAAAATAAACTTAACCGAGGTTGAGTATACACCCGCAGCATTACAGTCTCTAAGCGGAATAATTCTAAAAACAGAAGTCGGTCTTATTAGCATTACGTCTTGTATGTGCCGTGTATACACTACATCCTGCCTGATACATACGGAAATAAAATGGCAGTGTTTGTTGCATGTGGTGATATGTCTGACTTGTATTTGGAGGGTAACCTATTCAGTTTCCATTCGAAATAATTATTAGACTGGCTGAGTTTATTCGTTGTTTTCCTGTGTCACTTCAGACAAAGACGAGATATATTTAGAATATGTCACGACCACTTCAATTTATCAACCAACGAGTGCACATATAATTTCACATAAAACACTTTTAAAACAATACCAATCGAATGGTGAATACTATAATATAACTTTAGCAAGGACCTAAACTCCCTGATGATGATCTGACAAGATCGAAACATGTCGGAGTGTTTTAAAGTGTTTTAAAAGTGTTTTATGTGAAATTATATGTGCATTTGTTCGTTGATAAATTGAAGTGATTCTACAAAAATGCACGGTGCTACAATAAGATTTATAGGTCACGACCAATTTCTTTCGAATCTTTTACAATTCGTTATTCATTAACCGGACATTATTTGCCAGACACTCTGAGCAACAAGCAGATTCGTTAGATAAACAGTGAATAAATAGGCAAACACAGGGAAAATCACAATCAGTTACACACGCGAAAGTTGTAGGATGTTTAACAACGTATGATATTGAAGTGACCCATGTTTATCAATCAAGATTTTGCATTTAGCTACAGGATATTATAATAATAAACAAAGACAATTCCGGTAGATTCGATGTTTCCAAGTCGTTGACGTTAAGGACTCTGGTCTTCTGGACTGATACGCTGAGTGTCAGGGTTAATGAATCTCCAGCAATCCTCAACATTTGAAAATGAAGAAGGTATGTTCTTTCGAAACGTCGGGAATAAATACCACTTCTACTCACCGTAAGAGGACTGGGATAGCGTAGTCGGTATAGCGACTCGCTGAGGGCTGGACGGTCCGGGGATCGAAAGCCGGCCGGTGCGAGATTTTCCACACTCGTCCAGACCGGCCCTGGGGCCCACCCAGCCTCCTAATAAATGGATACCAGGTCTTTTCCGGGGGTAAAGCGGTCGAAGCGTGGTGTTGACCACCCACCACATACAGCGCTGATGTTAAAGAAAGA
>Ga0136643_10006093_pt1 | contig 17198 bp, 6 predicted proteins | sample TergutLab28metaG_FD_96883 | JGI IMG/M metagenome (GOLD analysis project Ga0136643, IMG submission 96883) | Labiotermes labralis P1 segment gut microbial communities from Petit-Saut dam, French Guiana - Lab288 P1 (version 3) (version 3) | ecosystem: Host-associated > Arthropoda: Insects >... | reverse complement strand
CAGCTGATAATGGAATACCACCCCATTGTGCTGCAGCATAGGTGCATTAACTTCAGCAGCTATGTCTGAAATTTGAGCTCATAGCTCTTCCATGGATTATGGCACTGGTGGTGTATACACATAACCTCGACATACCCCAAGATGAAGAAGTCCAAGGCTGTCTGATTTGGAGATCAATGTGACTAAGGTATCAAACTCTTCTCACTCTATCCAATTTCCAGGCAGCTATTCATCCAGAAAAGCGATGAACTCCAAGTGCCAAAAATAACAGCATGGAAGCTGCTCCATGAGAGACTTTGTTTTAAGCCTTTCAAGTTAAAGTTGTTACAAGTACTCGCAGAAGGCAATACAGTGAGAAGAGTAGCCATCTGTAAAGATTTTATTCCTAGGTTGGACAAAGAATAAACACTTAACTTGTACTTTGTTTGTAGCGATGAAGCTGTTTTTCAACCGCATGGTACTGTCAGAAAAACCAATATGAGTATCTTGACAGCAATAATTGCAATGCCAGCATATTGAAGACTACGGTTTATTGTATATTTTTCTTTGCATAACCCACCATAACACGCTTGGAACATGTTGCAAATGTGGTTGTACCCCATTTCAAGGAGGAATTAACTGGTTGATTACCTTACCAGCAGGATAGAGCCTTCCACATTGACACTTAGGGGTCAGAAGGCTTCTGGATGAACAGCTGCCTGGAGTTGGATAGGGCAAAAGGGCTCGATACCTTGGCCACCACAATCTCAAGATCTGATAAACATGGAATTCTTTATCAGGGGGTATGTCAAAGACTACAAATACACAACACCCATGCCAAAATCCATGAAGATCTACAAAGGCAGCAAGACAAGTTGATGTACCTGTGTTACAGAGTATCAGGTGGAATTTCAGTATTGCATGGACAAGTGGCACAAAAGTCAAGCTGCACATGTTGAACACTTGTAATATAAACTTGACGTTCATCTCCGCCTGTTTCAAGTCAGTACACAGATGTAGTTCTAGATGCTCTGAATTAGTAAATAACAATTCATTTCTGTCCCATTCATTTTGGACCACCCCCATATAAACATATATCATACAGGTACTACTGAAAACACCAGCACTCAAATAGGAACCTGTGATTCAATAGAAATTGTAAATATTAGTCCAGGCTGCTATTAAAACAATTACGGCACACAAAATATACCATGAACCACGAAACTCTCAATTATCTTGAATAGAAGGGTGAAAAACAACAGAAAATGTGAAGTATTGTATAAGAAAAGTGTACATACACTTGCAGTGACACATACATGATATCTTCCACTTTACATGCTCGTACTGCCTCAAAAGCCTGCCAACAGTTTCTCATGAATGGCTTAGTTCTGTGCAATATAATGATGTTTTTCATTTGATTTAAGAACACGTTTTGTCATCACTGCATACTTCCTGTGGCTACCAGGTTAATTGTTAACTGTGGCAAGCCTCTTACACCTAAAATAAAACTTACATTATTCAGACTTCAGTACAAATTTACCAGTACTTGCAATTCGTAAAACAACAGTGTTAAAGAATTTTGAATGAATATTCAAAGGCCAATTTTTATGTCACTTAGCCAATAATTTAGGCCTTCACATGACTATTCTATTCTGACATAGCATGATGCTTATTACATAAAATGAACACAAAAATCATATTCCACTCCCAAAATGAACTCGATATGTTTCTATAAATACATGGTCATAACCACTTTGTTAGCAGGAACAAGATGTGTCACAGAGGCAAATAATGTATTTTACAAGCACACTTATTTACCAGATTTAAACAGCATCTTCATATTGATCAAACATTGGCTAAGTTACTGAAAATGCTCCCCATTCCTTTGAATTCGTAACTGTGCTCTCTTATTGCAAGAATTCCTGGTATTCTGAAAAATTCCAGGCACACGTTGCACTACTGTAGCAGCTGCTTCAACCAAGTGCCAAGGCTCATCCCACACGTCCATTATGCATATGAGTAGACTATGCCCTTCAGATGGTCCAACAGGTGGAGGTCAGCAGTAGTGAGATACAATGACTGCAAATCAAGTCCCTTTCATCCTATCCATTGACTGCATAATGGGAGCCAAAAAACTGCTTTATGTCACAAAGAAAATGACAGGAGATCCAGCATGCTTAAACCACATAGCTTGAAATGTTACCTACAGTACATCCTCCAGTAAGATGAGGTAATCCTTCCACTGCCATATCTTGCTAACAAAGTAGCTGCAACCCTATGCCTACAGAAAGCTTCTCATTTCATTTTGTGAGTAAACACATTTGATACAAGTGTTGTGTGTATTTAAAAAACACTCTGAACAATAGTGAAGAGTTACATCACCAGTAAACATTGTCCAGCTTTGTGTTTGCCACTCTGAGTAGAATATGGACTTCACAGTGTGACTCAATAACTCTTATTATTTATGCTGGACTGACAATTTTACAATTTAAAAAAAAAAAAAAAAGAAAGAAAAGAAAAGAAAAAGGAAAACAAGAAATTGGACTTAGTAATTTTTGTGCACTCAACTAAATGGCCAGACTGAACTCACTCTGACAATTTCAAAACGCAAACTAAGAAACTGGATCTGATACGGGTAATCTGTTAAAACAAATGGACCTTAAAAGGATTAATAAACGGTAAATGATACTATTATCAAGATATGAGAACAACCTTAATTCTAGTATGCTTTACATGGGTGCTTACAGTTCTAGAAAAAACTGAGTTAGACATATACCCTCCTAGTATTTTATTGCTTTCATTTCATGGTAGAACTTATGCAGGGCGAAAAATTCGAAGCAGGTAAGACACACCCTAAACCATTATTCCTGGAAACTGTCAATTCAAGTGCAATAGAGCAAAGGCAGATGATTTACATACTTTGTGAGATCTCAGTTTCTCATGCTGATGACTATGAAAATTACTATCTTCTGGGATGTGTCACCATGTAGTCTGGTAGACAGTGACAGGGAACATGCCCAGAGTACACCAGTCAAGGATAGATGTCACCGATTAATATAAAACACATACCCTTTGTAAATTAGTAATGGGAGAATGAATATGAAAGATAAACTGGCAAGGACTGACCAGAAGCAATTGCAGTCTACTTTAAGGTAGCTAGGAACTTTATGGGGGGAACAGAGAAAACCACTAAAATCCTCAGTCACACAAATATCATCTGGGCTAAGACTGGAAACCAACATAAATGCAGATCACTGAATTCTGATACCCTTAAAGAAAGGCTATTAAAGAATACCAAGATGAAGTGACGTGAGAACTGCACTGAGACTCACGAAAATTAGGCAGGTCGCAAGATTCATAAAACTGACATTTGTGCACATGTTAATTGTTGGCTGCGTTCATGGTGTTGAGAGTACTGCACAGACAGTATGCATCAGCTGACTCAGTGACACTTCACTCATCATCCCTGTGAACTATACACAGACATTGATGAAGGACTGGAAGCAACAAGTAGAATGCCTATTTCTCAATTAATTCACTGTTCATATGTAATGACCACAGAAATGCTGTTACATTGCCATATATTATAAGAATTGTCTGAATATGTTACTCAAATTGCATGCAATGCACTCCAATCTGTAACAAGATATAAGAAACAACTTAAGAAATGCAAACACAGCATAAATACAGTGGTATATTTGCTCCTTTTCACTTACCTAAAAAACTGAGACACTTAAATAAAAATGTCTAAAGGGCAAAAAATATATGTGTCAGTTTTCTCCAGAACTTTCCACAAACTATTGTGATGCTCTCACAAGTGTGCTTCCAATTAAGTTACTTGAATATTTCATGTTGCAGAGAAGCAAAATAAAAAACTGACATCATATACAGTTATGTGTTGTTACCTTATGGCACCGGAATTATTTTTTTTAAATTTTAGCACAACCTGTATATAAAATGTGAATAACACAGGAACCAAATACGTTAGAATTATGAAACAAACTGCATTTTGAAGAGAAAGAAAACGGAGAGTATACGCCATGTTTAAAATATCCGGTACCTATATTTGTTGAATAAATATATAAAATGCAACTTTGGAGGTTAGCAGTGCGGTACGTCAACTATAGTTGATGTTAGGCATCTAAAGGTTAAGACATAAGGTATACATAGCAATGTGTTGTGTTGCCTAAGTCACACTGTATGTGCTTGGGCATCTATGTGCTGGGTCGCTGAGTCACATTGTATGTTGTATTGCTGAAGTCATAATGTGAAGGGAGTTGTGTGTTATATTTTCTGAATTCATTAGTTTTGTGGATTTTTTTCCAACATATGTACTGAAATCTGACACACTGTAACACACTACATTTCAAGGACAGGATCGGTCTCCATCTTCAAGCTAGCTTTTTCCAAAACAAAACGATCCTACATAATAATTACTTACATTCTTGATAGCAATAGGCTGAAAACAAAATCACTAATACAATATATTTCTGGACAGTTTAAAAATGATGTCTCAGGGAGTTACACTACATATCAGATGCAATAATACACCACTGGGCATGGTACATGGATACACAGTAGAACCTGTCACAATATGAAGGTGGTAGTGGTTGCTGGAGCAGTGCTAGTAGTAACAGTTGTTCATAACACTGAGGGAAGGAATTGCTGTCGCCAAATGCTGGTAACAGTACTGCTTTTTTAACAGAATGCTCTTGTCTCAAAATTACAATTATTTTCCGCTTGTTGTAGAAGGAGTTGTGCACTTTTTTACCCTGATTATGTAAAGCTAATCATCACTCTCCATTAAAATCTGAAATACTGTGGATCAAACCCCTAAAGGCACCTCAGCAATCCCTCGGGGTCAAGAACAACTGTTATTACCAGCAATATTCCAGCAACCACTACCAACTTCATCCCATGACAGGTGCTACTGTTTAGCGGAAAGTTATATCTATAGTGCCCACTAACATATTTCATGTATCAGACATTTAGTGAGACATGCACAAACATAGTCTATAAACTGTTATTGAAATATGTTGTATTCACTAATTCTGACAGCATTCTATGGTTAATCAGTATGTAAATACTTATTACATAGAAACAATTTGTTTTGGAAACAGCAATCCTAAAATGGGTAAACAATACTGTCCCTGAAATGTAGTGTGTTAAATTGCAATATATACAATAGAAAAGGTTCATAAAATTAATGACTTCAGATGCCAAGCACTATTGTCAGAAACCAACAGAACAGTGTTGTGTGTTATGATACTTTAGTCACACACTGTGTTGCTGGAATCATACTGTACACACAGTCTTATGTCATGTTGGTTAAGTCACACAGCACACCCAGCTGTGTTATGGGTCATTAAGTGATGCTGCATATAGAGTTGTTTTTGTATTACTTAACTGATATTACTATAAAGAGTTATGAGCTATGTCACCTTAAGTCATAATGTATATACAGTTGTGTGTTGTATTGATGAAGTCACGCTGTATAAACAGCCATATGTTGCGTTGCATTGTATATGTGTTGTGCTGTCAGTCATATTTTAAAAAGTTGTGTTGCTTAAGTCACATTGCGTACAGATACATACTGCATTGCCTAGGTCATGCTGTGCATACATACCTTTACAAGAATATAATCCTTATACAATTACACAAAACAGCCAAAGATATCTGGACAGACAACTTGAGAATTAATTCTAATTACAATGTATCCCAAATTTAATAGATGTTGAGACGTATAATGGTAATGCAATTGTTTCTATGCTATTCTTTCACAAACTTTGTTGCATCCAAAATGGACAGTGAGTTATAAAAACAGAAAAAGGTTTAACAATATTTGACAAAATATCAGCACTGTACACCCATCAGTACCTAAGTCCTTAAATTAATTAATTCTTATTCCTTAAGATACACACATTTCAAATAATGTAATCTACACCATGTAATAAAAGTCTGTATGCTGGAATCATCAATAAATTAATAAAGGGTGCTATTCCATAAGTGCCTTGAATAACCTAAAACTGTAGAGAATACCCCAACCAGTAACATATTTATAGTGGAAGCATGATTGTGACACACAAGTTTCACAGTTTGTGTGTTATTTTCATTGTTTAAGTTCTTATCATGCTGGCATTCCTAACTACATTAGTTGTAATAACCAAAATGAGTGTTTCTTTGCAGAGGCAGCTTCCATAGCATTATGTTCTTACTGGTGGTTTTGTAATGTGATTGATTATGTGTTACAATGTGACATATCTGTAAACTGACATTTCTAATTATGTAATTACCTCTTAGGGTGAATTAATTTGAATTATGCACATGCTTAGATGGGAAAATGTCAAAAAATCATTTAGCAGAAACATATATGATAGTAAGCAATATTAGTAAAGCTGAATTACACAGAATACCAAAGATGAAAAGGAAACTGTTTGTGTGTGCATGTGTTCAGTCATGCTCTCAAACTGTAAAAGTACTAGAAGGTTTAGTAAACTACAGATAAGAAGCAATAATGTGAAAATTTATCTGTACCTTATTCATGTGTGGAGGATATAGAATTATCCACAGCTACTTAGAAATAGATATTTAAATGCCAATTGTTTTCATATGTTTGCAGTCTAGTGTACAAACTTTATTGGAATACTGTATGGAATGTTTTAATACTAAGCTATGATGATAAAGGGTCTGGCAGCAAGAGAATTACTTCACAGTGTTAGCAAGCACATGTATGTCCACTAGCAGTTTCTATATTGTGTATTAGCTCAAGAAAAACAAATATTATATTTTAATAAATGAACTTCACAAAAGCTACGCCTTTACTAATTTCCAGTACTTCTATCAGTTTTTTCCCTGAAGATGATCTATTATAGATCCAAACCTGCCATAAATATTCTTGTAAATAAAACACACATAAATAAATACACACGCATGCATACACCCCCCCCCCCCACACACACACACACATGCAAGTACCACGTACGCAAGTACACGCGCATACACACACACACACACACATATATATGAAGGACTCATGTATCCTGTGTACGGTGTTGGTACCTAGTGGAATATTGCTAAAAGTCTGCATAACATACACAGAACATCTTTCATTATTTGCATTACCACCACAACTTTTCCTTCAAAGAATGAATACATGGATCTATTTAGAACATGAAGTTCAGAATATGAAGTTTTCAAACAAATGAATAATGAGGTAGTGGAAGCATACCTGCTTCAAATTACAAGTATGTATCAGGTTCTGTGATACATAAATATACAGTATTAAATGCAACATACTGGTGTTAAGAACACTTCCTCAATCTTTGATACACTCACAACATATATAAGATACATAATCCTTCTGTACCACATCACTGCAGTCCATCTAATGGTGACTAACACACAGTCAAAAGTTCTAGTTGTTAACATTATGATACAACAGTACACTTTGAAATTAACACAACATGCAATGCACTTCACGAAAATCATCTATACAACTTTTTCTCCATTCCTCGCCCCAGTACATGTTCTGACATTCAGCAATTGTCATCGTCAGGCAGTTACAACAATAAGTATCACAGTTCATTATTAAATGTACCATGTGATGAACTATGTTGTAAAGATGTCTTTTATAAAATAAATTTCATATTACATATCAAATACAATAGGATACCATATTTCATTACCCAATTATTTCAATCAATGCCAACACCAGCAGATGCTACTCAAGTGAGCATGCTCTTTCAGTGCCTGTGATGTCTCATGTCTCAATATTTTGCAAAAATTTTCAGACTTTATTCAGACAGACATCATCTAATTAATCACAAAACGCTCATACATCATAGCACAAGCTCTGAATATAAAAATATTTATACATTTTTGGTACATATTTAGTAGAGGTGTCTATTAATTTATTAAGCCACTACAGAACTGAGGTTCTCTTTGCAGAAACACTCAAGACTACTGTCTTCTTAGATGCTGTGCTGTGTAGTCTAGTAGAAGTTCACTGGCATCACATGCCAGAAGACAGAAATTTTCTCATTTAATCAGTCATTAGGCCCAAAGGTTTACAGCAGCATTTTAACACATGACAATGAACAGTTTAATGTAACAAATGACCTCACAACCCAAGACAAGCCAACTGTCTCACTACTGCTCTGACATAAACCTATATTCTGCAGCACATATCTTTGTTATTCAAAACAGGTGTTCTTGCGTTTGCTGATGTGACGGCAGTATATGCAATCCACAGCAATCTCAAGAGTGAGAAAAAGTTGTAATGATCATTCACCAATCTTATATTCAATTCATAATACACCATAAAATGCCTATATATATATATATATATATATATATACATATTATTTTTATTTTTGAAGTGTTGCTGTTTTCTTTATATTTTCTGAATATACATGCATCCAGAGATCGACTAATTAAAGAATGATTAACTGCGTCTCTCTATAATGAAGAAGGTGAACATCTGCAATTGTTTATAATTTGTTTCATACAAACACCACAACAAGCACATTCAATAAATGCCTGAATAAATAGTAATTTGTATTATCACAATGCTAAAAATTACAATTCCTTTGTTTATAGGAGTATGACAATAAATGGCAAAGCCTGATACTATTATTATTACTAATGTATTCCTGGAACACAGCACACAAAGTACATGCACAATGGGAAAGTAATGTCTCTTTAATGTCACATTTCCCCTCCAAAATAACCAAACCAAATTAATTAACTTGATCCTCCAGAGGAGACAGATACATTAAAAGTTGTCAAGCAAATTTAATTTGGTTGATACTGGTCAAATACATAATCTATATTAAATCACAGATTTTCTCAACCTAGGCCTCATTCAGACACAATACCTACATACAACACAAATTAGTCTACAGATATTATAATCTACAGCTTTATTTTAAGTGCCTTCAAATATTATGAATATTACAGTAGAATTCCTTCAGTCTAGATGCTGACACTCCAGAAATCCTGACATTTCAGCAGTTGGACAAGGTGATGTATAAACAGATTACAGAAATACATCCCAATTGAAAACCCATGACTAGGCCTAAAATAAAAGACAAAACTAGGTCCTTCTATGATGATATAAAAATAACCAATAAGTGCATTCTCTAAGGGATGGCTGTGAAAAAAAAAAATCTGTAAGAAATTTTGTCAGTAAAGGTACGGTTAGATAATTTGGAATATTTGATAATCTGGCATCTGTCCAGTCCTATCAGTGCCTGAGTGAAAGAATTCTATTGCAGTTACATTTTAATCCTGGAAGATCCACAAGCTATAACTGTATATGTTAAATTTATGTTCAATTTCTATTCAACCAACCACATTTTGTGACCATTGTGCATATCTACAACCAGTCACACTAAGTTCTGTCCAGTCCCCTCAGTGCCAGATTGAAAGAATTCTTATGTAGTTTACATTTTAATCCTTTCTGATGTTCATAATTGCATACATTAAATTTGTTCTCAACTTCCATTCAACTAACCACATTCAGCAACCACTGTACACTTTGTAACCAGTCACAATAAGTTCTTGAACAATGTTTCTACATCACATATAAAAGGGTAACTTTGAACGATGAATTGGGATGTGTACTAGCAAGTCGGTACTGCCCACTTCAGGCTACTACCCTGGAATTTTGCTGGAGAGAATAAGGAAATTCATAAAAAATCCTATACTAAAATTAACAGTGCTGCACTTAAAAAGATTTTTCAAATACATTTTGTGTCCGCACCTTTGGTATATAACACGCTAGTCAGCAGTGTAGAAATAAAATTTGAAGTCACAGCCATATTAAACATGTCAGACAGAAAACTAGAAAACTTTATCTGTTTTTAAAGATGAAACACATGTGCACCCAAAATTAAAGAAGTTAAATTTCAGTACTATTCAACTTATCACCTAAAGTTGTCTCATACCTTTCACACTCTAATATAGTACACAATAGAACAGTTCTTACAAACTAACAGTGCAGCAGGAGACATTCTAAATTAATGTAGTGTTCAGAATATGTGCACACAGTACACACATGCAGTTGCTTCCCTTTTGCTGAATATCAGTTAAGAAACTAACAGCAGAAAACCTGTAACAGTTCTGTTGTGAACTCAACAGACACCATATATGACCATTAATTGTAATTTTTTAATATAGTTCATAGTCAAGACTTGTAAATATTCAGTCCAGAACATAAGTTTTAGGCACATCACATCATCTGTGGAACTTAAGCCTGGTATTAGGTAAATAACAACCTGGGCCAATGTCAAACTCAGCCTTACAATCCATAAATCTAAACTGGACCTGTTGGTTTGTCATTTGCTCAAATAAATAAATGGACCTGATAAATTTACTTCTTTTGAATTAATCTTACATTCATAAAAAACACTTCCCAGTAAAGCATCAGCATACAACAATTTTGAAAAGAAACAAAGGAAAGTTTACAATATTATGTTGGGTGATTCCTCAGCAGCTGAATTTTATGTACTGATGTTTCAGAACACTCTGTTCCATCATCATAGGCCATGTGAACAAGAAGAATCAGAAGTTTGGGGGGGGGGGAAGGGGGAAATCTGGCCCAGTACAATGTTATAGGACAAGAAAAAAAGACCTCAAAAGGGCAGCATTAACACATTCAATATGGCAATGTGTGTCATACAAATCAAGACAGCAGAATCTAAGTTACAGTATGAATAAACATGTACTATCCTGAGGTATCCAACATACTGTGATAAAGAGAGTAAGTGGATAGAAACCAACTACAGTTCCTGACAAAAGCAATGAAAGAGCTTAATACATAATGTATAACATTAATTAATATAATTACAAACACAAACCTCCATATCTTGTCTAAGAACCAAACCTATTTCTGATATCTGAGACAACATGTTTGAATTATGCAAAGCAAACCAACAAAATGCACACTTTTCAAATTAATGGTTTAATTCAATTCCTGGTGTCTTCAATTTGAAAAGTGTGCATTTTGTTGGTTTGTGTTGCATAATTATATCACAATGCATAGCACACAAAACATAAAACATGTTTGAATGTTTTGGTTCAGTCAAAACTCCATGCCTCCAAAAATAGTCTTTATCAATTAACTATCAAATACTGCTAATTGTGCAATACCAATTTATGAAAAACAATGGAATGTAACAGAATACATTTCCCATACAGAGTACTAATACCATTTTGGTGTTCTGCTTTGGAAAAAAGACAAAAGACTTGAGCTCACTATACATATAGTATTTAATATTCAGCTTTCATCCACGAGCTTCTACAGGGTTTACTACATCACTTACTATACATTCATGTACAGTAATTTAATGTGTAAGGAACTAGAAAAACTAACTCATCCTGAAATGGCACAGCAACAATGTGGAAGTACATTCTGAGGGTCAGTATACCCTCACATAAACATTATACAGTTTAGTTACATTTGCTTGATTCCTGAACATCCATAACGTGTGGAACTGATTTGAAATAGGAGCAAATTAATATAGTAAATTTTGTGATTATAAAATAAAGTAATGAATTTTTGTAGCCCATCTGCTGAGGTCAAGGCAAAGTGAAAGAGAAGACTGCTGGTGAATAACTTTATTATTTTATTTCTAATCATATTAGTCCACTGATTATCACGCTATGGAAGTACTGTCAATTGAACTTCATTATTGATCTTCTCGGTTTTGACACCATGCAGTCTGGTAGGTGGCTATTAAATTCTTTCTCTCCTTCCTTAAAACCCCTACAATATCCACACATTGTTACATCACATGCAAGGCATTGATGGCTTTTCCATAGTGCTGAATAAGTTTAGATGCCACTTGGAACCCCAGCATGAAAACGTTACTTGTGTCAGCTTAATCACACCTTGTGCTTCTGATTCATGACAGAATCCATCTTAACAAACTGCAAATTTCATTTCATTTCTTAACAGACTTCATGTATAAGAAAAGATAACAAAATATTTATTTCATTAAATTCTATAACTGATTTAAATTGGTGAGTTTTAATAGTGAAACATCAGCAAAGTTTTTTTTTAGGCCAGTGAGTAATATGGAAAGTACAGCTTTACATTCAGTTTTCCATTAGTGTTCCATATACAAAATCATGTACTATACACAACCCATTCAACTGCTGTGTGTTGAACTGACAGCACTAGGCAGCAAATATGGACAGAAGAAAACAAGAGTTTCTGTCAGTAAGGTACCAGTAACTACATCATAAAACAACAAACAAACAAACAAAAAGAAACAGATAAATAATAAATAACAGAAATAAACAGTCAATACCATTAACCAAAAATAAATGTATACAAATTCATGTTTAAAATAGACTGAGGAATAAACCACAGTGCAATATGTGACACATCGTTCTCTTACTTATCAAACTGTTTCGATGCACAGCAGTAGTTCGACACAATCCTTTCAGAGTATAATATAAAAATTCACAGTATCCACAGAATATACATAGCTCAAAATATATGTACCTGAATTATATGGATATGCACTGTCTCTGTCTAAAATAAAGCATGAGTTATAAAAACCTAAGTATCTTTTGGTTTCTAAGGGTCCTTTTAGGTCACTGTTGTAAATTCCTTTTGGTTTTGATAAAAAGTGATGTGCTTTATTGACTTTGGTCAATAAAGCACATAAATTAAAAAGTATACATCATCAATCATATTTTTTTTAAATGTAAAATAAAACAAAAGACTAACTGAAATAATGAAGCACGGTAGAATTCATGTAAGTTCAATGGTTTGAAAAGAAGACTGTTGTGCTTTGTTTGGTTTGCAAACCACAATATGAATAATTTCTTTTAGCTCTGTTTGAACAATTACTCTTCACAGGGTTTTGAATGTGTAGCATACTAGTAGCATGGCCAAAACAATGAAGAGCACAGCTATGGCAACTTCCTCTTTCTCCTTGGACCATTTAATACGTATTGAAGAATCATGTAAAATTAAAATTCATCTTAGCATATGTATTCACAGAGTCCTTGCAGCACTTTTGACTCTTGGGAGCACAATTTGTGAACCACTGCTCTCGGTGACAGCCATTGTAGAATTTCAAAAACATGTCACAATTTCTCCCTCACATACTCCCCTCAATTCAGCATTCATAACTAATTAAAAGGGAGATAAGCATCATAAATTAATTTTCATTTACTAATGTACATAACTATTTATGGTTTATTTAACAATGCTGTAAGTAGTTCTGATTATACAAAATTATACAGTGGTATGACAAGTAAATAATAAATGTAATAGGATATGGGGAGAACTGGTTGTGACCTAGTTTGTGACACTCCCAAAGCCTTTGCCTGGAAGGACTAAGGAAACCATAAAAACCCCCAGTGGGGACAGCCAGTGTCTGAACTGAGATTCAGTCAGTTATCTCTAATTTATAAGTCAGAGCCAATTTACTCAGTCACAGAGCATAACAATGAGCCCAAAAGGTTTTATGGGTACGTCAAAAGTGGTTAAAAACTGATGAGATTCCGAATAAAGTTTCTAAAAAATAATTACAGTAACCAACAAATGGCCACAAAACAACTAAAAATCATGCATCACATATAAAATTCCTACATGTTTCAGCACTTGGGTGCCTGCTGTAGGCGATCCAAAATTCAAAGGCCCTGCAAGTACCAACATGACATTCTTGGTATTAAAATAATCATATTTTAAAAATGTCAGGATTATAAAATTACATAATTGTTGACTTCAGAATTGACACAGATGAAGATGTAGGACACAGTCTAAGGTCAGGAATCAGGAATGCCATTACAAACACTGACCTGATCCTCAGCAGGAATGTTAAAAAAAATATGTGAACAAATAATTCCATACAGTTTTGATTGATGACTTTACTATAAATGTTCAAAATGACCATACTGAGGGAGGTGGCAGAGCATAGTTGGTCTACTGACTCTGGTACAGGCTGGGTGATGCAGGATTTGAGTTCTGGAATGGGAAACAGATTTTACTTTCCTCCACTTAGGCCAGGCTGGCTCTGGAACCCACCCAGCAACCTATTCAAAGGGTAATGGGGTTCTTTCCTGGGGGTAAAGTGGCCAGGACACTAAGTTAACCACTCACATGCATCTAGTGCTTAGGTTAACAATAACTGAACTATACCTCCACTACTGTATGCCTTCAGGGCATACATAAAAACACCTCTTTAATGACCACAGTCAGCTTCAACACAGCGTAGTATGTCTCTGAATCAAGAGTGTGGCTTAAACAAACTTGTTAAGAATGTCCCTGACATGGGCTGCAGTATTAAAAATGCAAAAGCATAGGCATCATCTTTCCAAACTTGCCCTAACACCATATCTTTTGTGTGCCCCCCGGCCCCTCCCCCAACTTAAAAATCTAGGTGAATGAGGTCTGCAGAATTGAGTATTCATCATGTATATCACAATGATGGACCCAGTAACCACAGAAATGATGACTGAGGTAAACAAATGCTGGCTGTTTCAAGGTCACTGACGCACAAGTCAACATGCACTTTGATGAACATTCACGGCTCCATAACTCTTGACGGTTCCACCTAAATTTACATGACATTTGACATTAAGACACTAAATCATGATTCAACCTCGAATCATCTGTCAAAGTTAGTCAGACAGAGATCACACTCCAGTGAACTGTTCAGATCTCTCTCAGACATAAAAAAAAAATAGATTATACTTGTTGGGTTATTATGTCTAACATGGACTACTCACATTACTAACCACAAGCAACTCAGTTCTTAATATTCATATTCGATTTCAGGAAGATATTACAAAATATACTGTTAGGATATTCATTCTCATTGGAAGAACATGAAGTGAGCAGTTCCTGACCAACTGACCAACTACCAAAACAATTTAAAACTAAACATTTAGAGGCTGAAAAATAAAAGACATAGACATGAGTCAGTGTGGAGATCCAGACAGGTTTGTCATGTACTGAAGCATGTCCACCATCTGAAATACCTAGGATTGAGTCTCACATGAGGTCTGTTCACTGATTCAATAAAACTGCATGTCACAGATAAATTACATTAACCATTATCCCCTTCAAAAAAGTTCCAACATGCATTAAGAGTACGATTCCAGTGACATTTATCTTTTTCCCAGTATTCTATACATAGCCCTGAAGAAATCTGAATTAGCTGCTCTAGTATATTTTTCTTACATTTCCTCTGATTCATATTATTACCCTTTTAAAGTATTTTTCAGTTTCAGGATGAGCTGAGATATAGCAACTCAATACTGGCTGGATGGTCCAGGGATTGAATCCCAGTAGGAGGCAAGATTTTCCGCACCCAACCAGACCGACCCCGGGGCACACCCAGCCCTCTATAAAATGGGTACCGGGTCTCTTTCCTGGCAGTAAACTGGCCCAGGGCGTGGTGCTGACCATCCACCCCCATCTAGTGCCAAGGTTAAAGAAAGAGTACAGTACACCTCTACTCCCCATCTGGGGCTTCACAGCCTTCAGTTTCAGGAACAGGAAAGTCTGCTGAAGAAAGATCAGGGCTGCAGGATGTCTGTGGACCCACTGAAGTTTCGCTTTTAGCAAGAAACTTCTGGATGGACGGTGCTATGCAGGCAACAAATTATTTTAAATGGAGGCTGTGCATGCAGTCCAAGCACATACTGAACAGTCCTCATACTGTACAGCATGTTCACCATTTGAAAGATCTAATCTCATACAGTGATGAATGTTCACCTTTTGAAAGATCGAGATGTGTGGTGCCCACCATTTGAAAGATACAGACCTGTGCCTAATACAGTAAAGCATGTTCACAATGTGGAAGATCTAGACAAGTGTCACATAAACTAAAACACATTCACATTAAGGTTATTGGTACAGTGATGCCAGGAGCTCGACTCGGAAACATCACAAAACTAGCTAACGGTGCAACAAGTTCATTAGGGAAAAGTGATACTGTGATTGTGATAGAGGGAGCTAATGACATAAATAAAAATGAAACCAATGTTGGACTCGCACATTTAAGAAATGTTGCAGAGGACAGGAGAAATACAAATATCATGGTTGTGCCTGCTCCCCACAGACATGACCTACTCAACTCCTCATGTGTGAATAAAGAAATAGTGGTGTTCAATAGAAAGCTACACAAAGTAGTGAAATCCATAAGTAACATGAAAATTATACAGTCGAATTTAAATAGAGACGACTTCACGCACCACGGGATGCACCTTAAACTCTCCGGTAAGGAAAAAGTGGCTAAATTACTTGGGGAAAACATCAAACAATTGACAGCTCACATAAAACAAACCCCTCTCATTACAAAATGGCGAGAAGACCTTATAAATAATCTTCAGAAAGAAGCCGAGGTCAATCAATCAAATGATGTCAACAAGGGAACCAAATTCAAGTCAACTTTATTTTCAACGAGATATGAAGAGACCCAGGCCCATGCCAGGAAACCTCCACTCTCCATTACTATAGATCAAAACAATGTACTCCCCAGATCATCGAACCGGATAAAGAAAACTCCAACAACAATGAATGAAGATTTTTTATGGATAACCCGCCCCACAACTCGAGCTCGCCATCAACCAGTGCAGTAGTGAAAAAGGATATCGACATTCCAACAACCTCCAAGCCCACCCAAACAAGTGTAAAAGATGTAATACTATGCAATGCACAGTCTGATAATAAGGTTGATTTGAGCAATCGATTTTCCATTTACCACCAAAATATTGGGGGTCTAAAGGGGAAACCAAATGAGCTTTTACTAGCATTACCAGCAGAAGCACCACATTTGATCTGCCTCACCGAACATCACCTAAAAGTATATGAACTAGTTAATACCCATATCCCAAATTACAAATTTGGTGCTCATTACTGTATACGTAACCTAAAACAGGGAGGTGTATGTATTTTTGTTTGTGAATCCATAAATTTTTCTAATATCAATCTACTAAAACATAATACGGAACAAGACATAGAAATAGCTGCGGTACAACTACATATCCAAAAGAGAAAGTTCATTGTAATTTGTGTCTACAGAGATCCATGTGGCAACTTCGAATTCTACCTGAATAAACTAGAAATTATTCTGAATTCTCTTCATAGTCACAACTCTGAATTAATCATATGTGGTGACTTCAACATCAACTACCTTGAATCCAGTAACAAAAAGGATCAACTTGATAGTTTATTAAGTACTTATAACTTAACT
>Ga0136643_10006091_pt1 | contig 17202 bp, 8 predicted proteins | sample TergutLab28metaG_FD_96883 | JGI IMG/M metagenome (GOLD analysis project Ga0136643, IMG submission 96883) | Labiotermes labralis P1 segment gut microbial communities from Petit-Saut dam, French Guiana - Lab288 P1 (version 3) (version 3) | ecosystem: Host-associated > Arthropoda: Insects >... | reverse complement strand
CTCCTCCTTCTCCTCCTCCTCCTTCTCCTCCTCCTCTTCCTCCTCCTCCTCCTTCTCCTCCTCCTCCTTCTCCTCCTCCTCCTCCTCCTCCTCCTTCTCCTCCTCCTCCTCCCACATCCCACATTTGTGTTTGTCATTCACTTAGTATGTTGACATGTACTTGAATTCCAGTAGCTGATACACCACCACTTAATACAGTAGTCATTCATGTATTACATTCTTTTGTTACAGGATGGAGTTTTGGTCGATGAGTTTGGTCTGCCTCAGATACCGGCTTCGTAAGAGTGTGTTGCTTTGTTCAGAGTTTGTAAATATTGTACCATCCTATGTTTTAAGGTTGAAAGCTAATTGAATGAGAGAACCATTAAAACACATTATTCACTTCCATTTCATGTAGATATATGAAAGAATAATATGTCCTAGTTTTTTAAAAACATTTTGTATGAATTGTTATCTGCAGCCATTTGTCCACACTCTGAAGATTCTTGCAGTCCTGTCTAATTGCTTGTAGGCTGTGAAGACCATATATGAGAGTCAGTCTGTACATACAATTGCTTATTTTTCCTTCTTACTTATGGTATGTATATATGGATATTGTACTAAAACATTGTTTTAATGTGAATAACTTTGTTATGAATAATTTCCTTGACACTACTTTTCATACAACAGCAGATTCATTCTTTTCAGTTTGGCTTAAATTATAACATACAACACAATGAATATTCAATAGTCCACATTGTAACATCCTATATATAGTACTTGTTTCTTGGAACATGCAAGTCATACTTGCAAGGATCAGAACTGGCCTTTGATGGATAACTGTTTTGCCATCTTTGTGGTCAAAGAGTTTGGAACTGCACTGCCAGGTAGAATGCTTCAGTTGTGAACTGCATGTGACTGGCTCTAACACCAGTTCTGTAAAGTACCTGATTTTGATTTATTCCATGTGTCTTACTGAATAGTATTCCAGAAGCTGTAACTGTGGATGCAGTCAGTGGAAGGAGAGGCTAGTTTCATTCACTCCGTGACATAATTAAGAGTTTTTTCTCATTTGTGTTATGCCTATATGTCTATGTACTGGATCTATTACAAGATATTCTTTAATTTAGTTTCTTGTGTAACAGAATCTCATGAATACTTTTCACTCACAGCAGGGAGAGAAAAGATTTGACATAACATGTTTCAAAGGTCTGTGGAATGAAGTAATGCTTTTTACTGACCATTCCAACCATCATATTTTTAGGTGCATTCTCAAATTTGTGAAAAGCGACTATTACTTTTGTTATGTCCATTCAGCTTTCCCTCTGCATGGAACACTTTGGCTCCCACTGGATAGATTTTCTTGAAATTTGATGTTTAAGTATTTTTAAAAAATCTGTCAAGAATATTCAAGTTTCATTAAAATTGGATAGGTACTTTACAGGAAGACAGTGTACATTTTTGATCATATCTCGCTCAGTTCTCTTTAGAATAAAAAATGGTTCAGTGAAAGTTATGGAGAAAGTCGAAACACACGTTTGATGTTCAATTACTTTCTTTTGATAATTATGCCATTTATGAGATACCGTGGAAAAATATTGTAGATTGGAGCAGGCCACAAATGACAATATGGCACATGCACGTTGTATGCTGGATGCCTAGGGCTACAAATACACACTCAGGTTGTGTAATACTTATTGCTTTTCTGCTGCAACAATAGTTGCATGAATGTGCCTCAATGTTCATTATACGTTCATTGCCACTCTTGTTACAGAAGTGTAGGGAAAAATTTAAATTACAGTTACAGCTCCTTTGCTTAGTACACGTCTTACTTCCCTTGTAATGATATTCCATTCATATATTTGAGTTTTTTCTCCAAGTATTTGTTTAGTTATATATTACCATTTATGGCTTTGATGCTGAATCATGCTGGATTGATAATGAATGCCACATGTGATTTGCCTCACTATGCAGTAGTACCAGTTCTGTTTCACACCCAGAACATGCAAGTAAAGTTTTGTTTTTTAATTTATTACAATGTTAATGCTTTCCATTCCTTCAGATGTAAATAGTATACACATAATGCATGCTGCAATGCATAACTTTAATAATGGTGACTTTTGTTTGAACAAAATTTACGTGGTAGATTTAGTGTACATTCAAGTATGTGAAGTTAATATTTTGTATAATAGTCTTCTAGAAATTTGTTTCCAGAAGAAAAAGTCTTCAGAAGGGGAGGATAATTTATTCCTTCAATTTTGCTCTGTCTTATTCTCAGTATTTTGCAAAGGATGTTTTTCTTCCTTAATTGTTCTGTTATTAGTTCCAGCAAATCACTCAGTTCATTTTGTCATTAGCCAGTTCTGATTCCATTATCTCACTCAGTGCCTTTCAGCATTAGCCAGGAGTTGACTGAGTGCATTTCATGTTAGCCAATTCTGATACCAGCATGTCCTTCAGTTTCTTTCATCATCAGCCAGTTTTGATTCCAGCAACTCGCTCAGTTCCTTTCATCATTAATCAGTTCTAATTCCAGGAGCCTACTCAGTTCGTTTCATTATTAGCCAATTCTGATACCAACATGTCGCTCAGTTCCTTTTGTCATTAGCCAGTTCTGATTCCAGCATCTTGCTCAGTTCCTTTCATCATTTGTCAGTTCTAATTCCAGGAGCCTACTCAGTTCATTTCATTATTAGCCAATTCTGATACCAGCATATCACTCAGTTCCTTTTGTCATTAGCCAGTTCTGATTCCAGCATCTCACTCAGTTTCTTTCATCATTTGTCCTAATTCCAGGAGTGTACTGAGTTCATTTTCTCATTAACCAATTCTTATATCAGCATGTCACTCAGTTCCTTTTGTCACTAGCCAGTTCTTATTCCAGCATCCTGCTAAGGTCCTTTCATCATTACCCTGTTCTAATTCCAGGAGTTCACTCAGTTCATTTCATTATTAGCCAATTCTGATACAAGCATGTCAGTTAGTTCCTATCATCATTAGTCATTTCTTGTTTAAATTATGTTGCACCATGACAAAATTTGTAAGCACCTTGCTTATCTGTTACCAGGGGTTTGTGAGCTTTGCTTTCAAAATTTGTTTATGTGTAATTTTAAAGTGGGTTGTTTTCAGAATAGTTTTTATTTGTACTTTTTATTCTTTTGTACCAGTTATAATGATTTACAAGATTTTGGTTTTTAGTGTTCTGATCTATAAATATTGTTTTTCCCCATATCCGTGGTCTTTATGCTGGCCCTCTTGCAATTTGCATTTCATATCACATGTCTGGCCCTGTTAACAGTACTGAAATTGCACATGGAACTGACTTTGCTCATTGTACCACAGGTTTTCCTGTGTCTTGTGTTTTGCTAATATGTACCTCAGATGCCTTGAAGCCATCAAATTCTGTGCAGCAATCTAGTGACACTCTCTCTCTCTCTCCCCCCCTCCTCCATTAAAAGTGTATTCAAGAAATTATCCATGTGTAATTCCATTAGATATTGATATGAACAGACCACAAGCTAGCTGATAGCCATGAAATCTGCTCCCCACACTTCATTTACACTTACATTGCAGTTTGAAAAATGAAATACTAATTAACAGAACAGTGTGGAAGATTAGGGATTTTGTATCCAACCCTGGGTTATATCACTGATTTCCAAACTTTCTCAGTTTATGGAGCCCCAGGATTTTATGCTATCTGAGACCAGTGTAAACAGTTATCTTTTATACCATAATTTGAACTAGGAACATTATCACTGATGGTACATATTTGTATCAAAGATTGGGAGAAAAGTGTAAAATTAAGAAAATTCTATCAATTAACAGAATTTCTTATACTAATTATATAAGACTCTGACTACTGAATTCTATTGGCAGAACACAGTATTCTGCAGGAGCATAGACTGGAAATCATTGAAATGAGATGTACTTGTTCGTATATGATGCTGAGTGTTACAGACCATGAATATACAGTTGTAATGGTGTTTTAGTTGGTGCATAGAGTAAAGGCTGCAATGCATAACTTTAATAAAGGTGACTTTTGTTTGAACAAAATTACCTGTAGCTTAGTTTATTTTATTGACAGGTTCGGAAATACTGGAAATTTGAACTTGAAGCAAGGTCTCCATTCTTATTGGGCCCTTTGGAACAGGTCTTATGATAATGATATACATTTGGAGACATTTTAAAATGCATCTCTGTCCTGTAGAAGGGTCCTACAGCCTGGCCTAAAGGGTTCAAGTGCATGAACATTTTACATTTATCACATCATCCTGTTTTGGTCATACATATTGATCATCATCAGGTAGAATAATACAGATACAAAGAAAAAAATGCTACATCAGAGGCCTCTCCTACATAATCAATCTGCTAAAAGTATATTTGATATTATTCCTGAAAGAGGAATAATAAAAAGAAGCAATTAAGACGTGAAAATCAGTAGAATTTTTCCATAAAATTTGTCCTAAATCAAAACTCGTAAGTGAGCCTCGTACTAGGATACCGAGGATAAAACTCTGTGTATCTGTTTTATATCTGTTTCATAACAAAGCCATTGTCTAGAGTGAGGAGATGTTTGTACCTCGCCCAACCCTCAAGGTGGAGGACCATCCCTTATCTGTCAGGGACTACTTATTCAATATAGTTGCAGCTACCCTCCACATTGGTGGCTGTTCCTCCATCCACAATCTGAGGATGAATTTTATTGCCATTGCTTTGCAATTTTGCTTGAGAGTATGCCATTACAAGAGTTCAGGTAAACCAGAATGGCTTGGAATTAAATGGTATACATCAGCTTTTGGTTTACAGTGAAAAAATATTGGGCGAAAGCATACATTATCTTTTGAAACACACGCGATTTAATAATTGCTAGTAAGTGGATTGGACTAGAAGTAAATACTGACAAAACCAAGTATGTGATTATGCCTCAAGATTAGAATGAAGGATGAAGTCATAATATAAAGATTGATAATAGCTCCTTTGAAAGGGTGGAACAGTTGAAATAATTAGGAGCAACCTTCACAGATCAAAATTCTCTTCAGGAGGAAATTAAGAGCAAATTGAAGTCTGGGAATGCTTGCTATCATTCTTTGCAGAATCTGTCTTCCATTTGGTTATCGGAAAATATAAAGATTAAGACATTCAGAACTATAATTTTGTCTGTTGTTTTATTTGGGTGTGAAACTTGGTCACTCACATTGAGGGAGGAACATAGGCTGAGGGTGTTAGAGAATAGGTTGTTGAGGAGAATATTTGTGCCTAAGAGGGACAAGGTAACAAAGGAATGGAGAAATCTGCATATTGAGGAGCTAAATCTGTATTCCTCACCCAGTATTGTTCAGGTAATCAAATTGAGAAGAATGAAATGGGCAGAGCATGTAGCACATATGGGGGAGAGGAGAGGTGCATACAGGGTTTTGGTGAGGAAACCTGAGGGAAAGAGACCACTTGGAAGACTTGGCCATAGGTGGTAGGATAATATTATGATGGACTACAGGAAGTGGGATGGGGGGCATGGACTGGATTGATCTGGCTTAGGATAGGGACAGGTGGTGGCTACTTGTAAAGATGGTAATGAATCTTTGGGTTCCATAAAATATGGGGAATTTCTTGACTAGCTGAGGACCGGTTAGCTTTCCACGATGGACCCTGCTCCATGGAGTAAGTAAGTAGATAAAAAAAACTGCAGACCAAAAGGCAGAAGGCACCAGGGGAGACCTTTAAAGAGACTTACAGAAATGTGAGACTGGAACAGGTCAACAAGTGGCCCAGCTGAATGTTAGCTAGATGATGATGATAAATCTAGTTAAGAGATGTTTCTGTATGTTGTACTTCTACTGTAAGGATATGAACATGCAGCTGGCACTGATCAAGCAACCTCAATTATCTATGTGTTTGAATTACACACAGAAGTTATTTTCTGTTGTACAGCGTATTAACTCAGGCACATGAACACCCAGACTTACTGAGCATACTGTGTTTCTGGTAAAAATGTTAGATATTTGCTGTTTTACATTATCGTATGTGAACAAGAGTAGTTAGAAATGAATTCGATTGTACCACGTGTGACATATAGAGGATGAGTTGTGCCACTATAGCACTGTGTATGTTTCATGTTCTGTCAGTACCTGACAAATATGTGTGACTGAAACATGTAGTAGAAAATAAAAAATGAACATGCAGAGTTAATGTGATGTGTTTGTGTGGACTGCATTACTAGTGCTTCAGTTGGACTCATAACAGTATCTCCAACATGTTGTAAATAAATAAATAACAGCTTTCAAGTGGCGATTGGTGTTTAAAACTGGCATTTTATTCTCCCTGAAGGTGGTACACTTGTACGGAAACATGTTGGAGATGCTCCTTTAATGTTTGTATTGATTAACCCTGTGACGCCGGAATTAAATCCCCCCCCCCGGCGCTTTAGTGGCCGTTCGGCTATTTAAAGGGCTCATTGCTCGACATATATGTCATTCGGCGGCTAAGGGTTAAGAATGTACATTTAGTTGTAATAAATGGTTTACTTGGACATAAAAAATACATGGAATAGACAACCTTAAAACCCTAACAGTATATTAATTTGTGATGATGTCATATGAAGTGTCCACAGTATGAGGCATCCATTCTGTTAAGGTGAGTGAAAAATGACATGAGATGCTTTACATTACATGTCACTGATCCAACAATTCACACTATGCCTGTGGATGTGAAACGTATATCATAATTCATGATTGATGAGCAGTCATGTCATAGGAATACAGAACACACTCATTAAACAATAAAACTCAGAATATGTTAACACTGATCAAGCAACCTCAACATTATGTACAGAATACATCGTTTGTTTGATTTTATTTTTAATGAAAGTGGGTGTCATAATTTATAACAAGAAAAACTTTGGCAGCTATATGTAAAAAGTGCCTGCTATCAAATAATAATGTATCATACATAAGTGAAGTATGTAAAAAGTAAAGTGTGCTGTATTTGCTTCATGCAATGTTACTTATTTGATCTTTGATTTACATATATTTAACTGGCTTTGGAATTCAGTGCTACAAAATGTATCCGGAAATATGAACAGAATTTGATGCTTTGTATGTACTCATAAAATTTGTGTTTAATTTCAGAAATGGTAAGTAAATTCTACTTTGTAAATAAACGTATCAGACACATTTTGTGTGCTTTTATGATTCCTTTAGAATGCCCTCCATACAACGTCTATTTGTAATGATATGGTATAGCAGAAGGACAAGTCTTACTATTTTGATATGGTAGTTTACAGTATTTGTATGCATAGGCAGGGAACATCCAAGAAAACAGCAAGTATATGGACTGGTGCGGGCTGGGATAGCATAGTCGGTATAGGGATTTGCTACGGCTGGACGGTCCGGGGATCGTATCCCGGTGAGGACACGATTTTTCCGCACACGTCCATATCGGCCTTGGGGCCAACCCAGCCCCGAGCCTTTCCCGGGGGTAAATAGGCCGGGTCGTGGCGTTGACCACCCATCCCTATTATGGCACCGAGTTTACAGAAAGAGTAGAGCTGTACCTCTACTCCCCCGTTGGGCTTTCGTGGCCTGTTCCAGGGTAAACTTCACCTTCATGGGCGTGGTAAGCTTACAAGAGTGGAAAATCTCTGTGTTGTTCAAAATTCTCCTGCAAACTAAACGTGGATGTAAGATACGCTTTCGTGCATTAAATTAAAAATTAGTTTTTTTTTTTTTTATTAAGTACTTAATACACAAGCATGTCTTTAAAGTTAACTGGTTGGCGGTCTGTGCAGTCTAATGACTAAATATTAGTCGAGTGGCACATATACAGTGCAATGGCACGATTCTAGATGGCATATGCAGTGACTTTTAACTGGACACGAGTTCCACAAGTGGTCACAGATGGTAGAAGATGTTCGCGTGTGGCGAACAACTTACTTTTGATACTACGCACGAGATTGCGCAGAAGTCAACGCTAAAGTAATGGAGTGAACGAAGGAATGGAAACTGAACCAGTTGATCAAGTTAAGTGAAGGCAAGATGGCAGAAAGTAAGGGAGCGTTACTCGCAAAATCTGTACAAAAACATGCTGGAAGAGCGAAGGAAAAGGTAAGACTCGTTGACAATTCCACAGAATTACGAATAATACAATTGCGTGTACAAGTTTAATTTTAAACGCTGTTTAAACCATGTTTTAATAGGTACAGTTGTATATTTCCGTATGAGGTCTGCCGCTGGTAAAATTATTCTACATGTAAAAAAAAAATTTAGTGTAGCGTTTATTTTGCCTATTTTAAGGTGCGGTCAAGTGAAGAAATATATACTAATTCTGTGCATTTAAATTAGTTAGGTTTTACCAAAGTATTCTGCCTGTGGAGGTCGAATTAAATGTAGATAATGTGAATTTTTAACGTAAATCTCTGAACAGTTTATTTTGCCATAAGGGTTCGGCGAAAGTAACTCGATATTTTGAAGTCTTGTGCATAATTAGTTTCATATTTTAAGAAATGTGAAAGTAACATTTATGGCATATATTATTTCAGTGCATAGAAAAAAAATTGTAAATCAGGCGGTATATTTGACATGTGTGGCTAATCATATTGTGTATACGCATTTTAGTCCGTCTCGTTCACAGTAATTTCTGTAATTGGATCCGTCAGCGATATACTTCTAACCGGCGGCTAAGGACCTCTGTTCACTACAGTGAAAAAATTACAAACTAAAAGCCTCGCAGTATATATGCGTACTTCCCAGGACGACATTTACTATCCCAGGCTCATCGAAGAATAATATATCCTGTTGTAGGTACATAAAATGTTCAATTTTATGTTTGTAGTTCCGTGCAACGTAATTCTAGGTTGAAGAAATCCAACAAGATGCAACTGTATGGCGATATTTATTTACTGCTAAATAACTCTACATGTTTCGGGCGTCCATCGCACCCATCATCAGGAGTACATAAAACTGCAGTTGCAGCCTCTGGTACAGATGATAACTCTCTGGGAAGCAAACTTCTTCAAGTGAAGAACCTTGCTTCCCAAATAGTTATGATCCGTACCAGAGGCTGCAACTGCAGTTTTATGTACTCCCGATGATGGGTGCGATGGACGCCCGAAACATGTAGAGTAATTAGCAATAAATGAATATCTCCATGCAGTTGCATCTTGTTGGATTTCTTCAACCAAAAAATGTCCAGTTCGCCTCTTCATATCGTCACTAAAGCCGTTGAGTGTAATTTATTTTTAGGTGCTGCGTAGAATTACATTAATTCGGTTACGTTTGTAGTAGGAAAGGGCTTGAATGTGTCTTAATACATGTACATGCCATGTTTATGACTGTGATTGCCTCTGCCATTTGGGAGTGCTCGTAGTGTCATCATATATATTAGAGCTATGACCATTGCTATTGCTGCTGCAATTGAAATGCGTGCTGTGTTCTGTCCATCCGTCGTTAACACGATTTGCCTTATTGTGCGTTGCCGTTTTTGTATGTAGAAAATTAAAGTTGTATTTTTATAGCAGACGTCTTAAAGAATAGAGAGTGGAGTAGGATGTGTAAGTAGACTTTCAGAATCTTGTCTCGCAGTTGAGTTCGTATTACAATTTTAAAATTAAAATTGCATCCACATGATTTCGTTTAAAAGTTTCGGGAACTTTCGAAAGCGTCATTATATAACGCGTTATGAATGAAACATTTCGTAGAGTACCGTTGTTAATGCTCCATGAAATTGTTTTGTTATTGAGCATGGAGAACGGAGGAATTCTTCAGTTACTGCATGTTCGTCGACTGCGGACAGGAAACGCAACGTGGACTTGACCTTAACTGTGCTGGTCGGTGGTTGGGGTGGTTAAATCAGGGGGCGTATCCAGAAGCTAAGGTCATCTTACGCAACAAGTATTCACCTGTACGTGTGTGTTGGCGATATTTAATCGCCTTTACCTTAATTATGTGCTTTCGCATGGTATTTCTTCTTCTGTTTGTACAAACTTGAGGTTATCGACAGACAGATGTAATGAGGCAGCAGAACTTGAAGAACGAGAAATCGTGGTTCGTGCGGTTTTGCGTACAGTTCACGCGTATGTGCATGAAGCCCTAGCAGTGTACCAGAAGTGCTCGCTGGAAATCGTTACCGAAAAGCCTGCAAACCGTGATTACGGCGTGTAGTATTTCCAAGTCGCCTGTTTTAAATAAACTGTGGGCTTCTTTTCATTTCACGTAACATTTGCGCCAACGTGTCATAGAATAATGTAGGCAGTACATTTACTATATTCAATTTAACGTCTGGAATTTTTGACAATGCAAGTGAGTTGTTTCCTTCTTTTATTTTAGTATCGATAACTGACTTACCTCTTTGACTGCTATGCATTTTACAAATTTAAACACGAATGCACGTCGCGAAATGATTTTCTGACTGCGGTGAATATGAATAATACTATTTTGTGGGATGTGACACCGTGTATCTCTGTAGGTGAAAGGTGGTAATGGCTCTGTTCACGCCATGAAGACGTACAGGGGGAGAATAGATATAGTTCCACCCCTTCTTGTCGTCGGCACTAGATGGGAGCGGTCAGCTTCACACCCTGACCGCTTTACCCCCTGGGAGATAACACCTGATACCCATTAAATAGCAGGCTGGGCGGGTCCCAGAGCCGGTCTGGACGTTACAGAGAAGAGAAGAATCTCTAGCATGTGCTGGAAATCGAACTCCTGATTGCCCACCTATCCGGCCTCTAGATTTTTCGGTAGAGGGATGCCTTTTTCTTAAAAGTCTGCGGCCGCTTCATAGAGTAGCTCCCCTTTACGGTAGGGGTACACAAATCTCCCAGAAGTCTAGTAGTCACCTCCAGTTCTAGGCGCCTGAAGTGTGACATGCAGCAGTTCGAACTGGGGACCCACAGTTGTGGAGTGGCCCGTGAACCTGACTGTTATCAGGCACTTTTTGTTTGATGCATGTGAACTGGTACTCATGATGGCAAATCTATTATGCACCACAGTACAAAATTTACTTGCCCACGTGACTAGGCTGTCGAGATTGGTCCACCTCTGCCGTACGAAGTACTGTGTGAGATCCGAAAGAAATTCTCAAGAAGGAAAGCCGGCCGATTGAAAATAAGAGAGACTGTGCTCGAAATATTTCATGGAATTCACTTGACGTTCGGACAGTAACCGAGGTTTGTTGCACAGTGTACTGGATTAAACTGGCCGGAATATGGCACTCATAAACGCGGTAAAGAATCTTTGATTTCCATAAATGATAGGGAATATTTTGACAACTGACCGACTTCGTCTTTACAAGAAGTTCCCTTCATAACGTAGGTATTCACAACGAAAAGGATTTGAAGCCATGTAGCACACAGTCTTTCTACACGAAATGTTTTAGGTAAATATATGCAGGGGTAATAAGAGATTTTCCCCTGTTCCACAACAGCCAGACAAGCTCCGAAACCCACTTAGCCTCCTGTTAATTGGGTGCTGGTTGGGCTTTCTTTTGAGATAATGCGGCCGGAATATGAAGCTGACCACTTACCTCTGTCCAGTGCCGAGGTTAGGAATTGATGGAGTAATATCTCCATTCCTTCGTATACTTTAATGGCGTGCAAAGGTACTGGCGTAGCTAGGAATTTTGGCGCCCGGGGCAAGTGATAACAATGGCCGCCCCCAGCAGAATCTGTTAATTTTAAAAAGTCACAATAATTTACTGAATTTTCCGTCATTTGGCTCATTAACCTAAAAGTTCTTAAGCACATAAAATCCTTTTTTTTTTATTTAATAATGCTCATTTTGTCGCTGCGGGCTGCCGTACTGTTGTGCCCCATGTCGTCCTAGCTACGACCCTGCAGAGGGACAGTTTGGAAGTCGATTACAACTTGTAGTGCCACCTGTCCCGCACTACCTAAGTTTGTCGAAAACCCGTTCATGATTTTGAAATATGTAGGCCCAACATTACGACGGACAGACACAGCGTTACAGTTGTATGTAATGCACTGCGTGCAAACAGTGCGTTATAATGCAGCGACTGGAACCTATCTGTCGTGTGTGTATACTGTGTATATATACAGAAGGTTAATAATATACTACATTTTGTATTGTCGCGTTCGCAAAATTGCGCAAAGCGACTATTCGTCATATTTGTCTGCCTGTCCGTCCGCATGGAACAACTCGGCTACCAGTGCATGGATTTTCATGAAATTTGACATTGGAGGATTTTTAGAAAATCTGGCGAGAAATTCAAGTTTTATTAAAATCTGCCCACAAAACGTGTACTTTACACGAAGACCTATGTACATTTTTTATATCTCGCTGAATTCTTCTTAGAATGAGAAAATTTCCAGGCAAAAGTAGCAGAGAAAATCAAAACACATTTTACGTTCAATAACTTTTTTCCTGAAAATCGTGCCCTTTATGAGATAATGTTGAAAAATATGGTAGAGCCAGACTGACCACAGATGACATTATGGCGCATGCGCTTTGTATGCTGGATAACTAAGGCTACACACAGAATATGTAATACTTATTTATTTTCCACGACAACAATGGTAATGCGAACTCGCCTCGGTGTCACTTTTAGGCGTATTCGCACATTGCCCGTCTTGTTTACTCTCGCATTGGAGTTAAGTGAAGGTAAATTTGTCTCTGTCTTCACCATGAAGCCTTCTTAACTTGGGCAATAGTTGTAGGTGAGTGGGCAGCTACATGTACCGGCTGCCGTATCCCCGGGAGAGAACCCTGGTACCCCATAGCCGGTCTGGACTTTTGGAGAGGAGTTAAACCTCTTGCCTCCGAAGAGTTGAATCCCTGATCGTTCAGACCGTAGCGTAGTGGCTATATCGACTACGCTGTCCTGGCTTCCTCGCGGTGAATTGGGACTGTTGGAGTGTGGCCTCTAGTGGTCCCATTGTCCGTCCATGATCCGAATAGTAGACGAATGTGGGGTCTTCGTTAATGATGGTTGACAGGAAGGAACCGACCTAATGTACTCAGAGAAGAACTTGTCGTTCTTGCCATTTTGTCCATCATGAATTCCGAATGGACTGCGCCCGGGATGCAGGTTATGCAGCTGGCGACTGACCATTTGAACTGTGCCACGGCCTACCACACTTCAGTTTCAGTTGAACGATTGTCGGCGTCAGTCACAATAAAAATAGGCTGTTCGAAATAGGAATATCATCTCACTTACTTCATGATTAAGCAGAAAGTAAGTGTTAAATGGCCAATCGTAGCTTCAGCGTTTCCGTTGCTCGCGCTTGAAAATGATGTTGTCTGTATGTTGGGCTAACTTTAAAACTTTATACACATTTGAGCAGATCCTGAAGAGGAGTAAGACACACACACGCACGCACGCACACACACATGTGTGTGTGTGTGTGTATATATATATATATATATAGAGAGAGAGAGAGAGAGAGAGAGAGAGATGCACCCCATTTGGGCCCCCCTAAGTAAAGCTTTTGTGAATCAACTGGCTGAGAGTCTGCATTATAGCTCCTTCTAACGGTCCCAGCTGATAAGTTGCCTCCTCACCTTTTTGCTTCAGAGCGGAAACAGATTTCGTTTCCGTAACTATGTAGGCCAACTTACTTCCCGTATTTTTAAACGCTGGCCAGTGGACGGAGTCCAAAAGCTAAGTGGTTCTAAATTCTCAAAGACTGTTCATCGTACTGAAAATGTTGTCTGACAAAAATGCGTTTGCCGACCTAATTACAGGTCGACCCCCGTATCCGCGGATTCAGTATCCACGGTTTACCGCGGCCCGAAAAAAAAATTGGAAAAATTAAAGAAATAAACGGTTCATAAGTTTCAAAACACGCGCCAAGCGAGAACGGGCCGTAACATTGTGAAATCCAGCAGCCCAAACGCGCCCAGTACTCCACTCGTCTTCCTTTGTCCCCATACCCACGCTTCCCCGCAAACTTTCCACCATTCTGCTTCTAGCGTTCTCGCTGTTCGAATTAGTAGCCGCGTTATCGCAGTGTTTGTATTCGGAAAGCAACAAAAAGGATGGAGAAGTCTCGATGAATACCCACACTAGGTAAAAAATTTTTTTTTAACAAATGAAATTTTCTTATTACGAGTTATGTACAGATCCGTACGTATGATTTTCATTGTAAAATGTGTAAATAATAACACTTTTTTTTTTCACTTCTTATGCAGCCCTTTGATGGAAAAGCATGATTTTTATTGTTCTGTCATCCTTTGAAACTGTACATGATACTGTATAGTACACGTACTGTATTTTTCCATTGCTCTATCGTCTCTTGAGGATTAGGCTAAAACGTCAGAATCCCTTACTTTCATACGTACGAGAGAGAAAGTACATTGTAAATGTACAATGCGGTGTACAGTACACTTTATTATTACTGTATTTAATGTTGGTAATGTCGTACTGTGCGTAATTTATCAATTAAACTTTACCGTATTTATGTATGTTACACGAATATCACGTTATATCATGTTATATATAGTGTTCGGTATTATCCGCGGTTACGCGTAACCGCGGTAGGTCTTGGAACGTATTACCCGTGGATACGGAGTCCGCCTGTAATTTCATTGTTATGAAATGGGCTTCCTGTGCTGTCGCGATGCAGAATCAACTGAAGTACTGCATGTGTGAAATATTATGTAGGATTCCTTGGGCTGGAGATCCACGCATTACAAAGCATCGTGTTTGTTCGTATGTCTTTTTCAGTTGTCATGGATGAGGCACGTTGGTTGGTTCCGGTTTAATATTCAGAAACAGAGAATTTTATGTGTGGAACTTCTTCGACGAGACCCTTCTCCTCAGGTACCTCGTATGGCTTACGGTCTCGGCCAGTTACGATTCCTATAGATACCTGACAATTTTCTTTGGACTCGGTCGGTATAGCGACTCGCTACGGGCTGGACGGTCAGAGGATCGAATCCTGGTGGGGGCGAGATTTTCCGCACCCATCCAGACCGGTCCTGGGGCCCACCCAGCCTCCTATACAGTGGGTACCGGGTCTTTCCCGGGGGTAAAGCGGCCGGGGCTTGGCGTTGACCACCCACCCCCACTGAGCGCCGAGGTTAAAGAAAGAGTAGAGCTAACTTCTACTTCACCTCTGGGCCTTCGTGGCTTGTTATAGGGTGACCTTTACCTTTTTCCTTTACCTCATCAGAAACAGTGAATTTTATTGGAACGCCTTCGACAAGGGGCTGGTTCACATTTGTACCTTGTCTTCAGGTACTTGGGACGTACGGCCTTTGACTTGTTACGATTCCTTTTTTTTTTTTCTTCTTCTTCTTCTTCTTCTTCTCCTCCTCCTCCTCCTCCTTCTCCGTCTTCTTCTTCTTCTTCTCCTCCTCCTCCTTATCCTTCTTTTCCTTCTTCTTCTTCTTCTTCTTCTTCTTCTTCTTCCACTACAGCCCACTGTGGGCTTTGGCGTGTCGAACAATGTTCTTCCATTTTTTCCTATCTGCCACCAACTCTCTCCATCTTCTCACTCCCAGCACTTGAAGTTACGATTCCTTTAGACATCTGTTAGCATTCGTTCGACATATTGGCCAATCGCAAGTCTTCTGTCCGTGTAGGACAAATACAAATACCACACATGCCTTGTACCTGTGACCACTATTATTAGCTGGTCTGTTTAATGAGGGGTAATTCAGCACTAATCTTGCGTGATGTGTCGTAGAACTGAAAGTTAAACTCTGCAGTGGCGTGCTGATGTTCAGCCGCTTCATCTGTGGCACGAGTTCCATAATACTAATACAGTATAATTTCGATTATCCGTCACCCGATTATCCGCCATTTTCTGTAAACCGTCGTGGTGGCCAGTGACTGTGTCTGGGAGGTGCTGGAGGAAAAGCGCATACGTTCCTTATCACATGGTGTGTAGTGTGCAATTAAGATAGCATTTTTCTCGAATCTTGAAGTCTTTTGTAATGTTCACATGTAAGAACATATACAGTACTGTGTAATATAATAAGGAATTTTGTTTGTATTACGCAGGGTGTAATGTGTAAGCACCTATTCTATTATCCCTCTGCTCCCGTATCCGTCCTTGCTTCGGTCCCGGTTCCTGACGAGCAATCTGTACACTGTATTCTAATAGCGTGACCAGTTAAAACACATTTTTCAAGTTCTGACATAAAGAACAAACAAAACTGAAGCGGACATTACAAGCAGTCGCCACTAAAACAACAGAGCAAGCTGTCTCAACACAATTTTGTTTACTCGCCACTTACGTTATTTGCAACAATGGATATTATCTGCTGCTCTTTGTTTTCAGACACTTTCTGTTTATGTGCCTTCAAATTGGAGCGTACGTTAACTTAAATTACAAAAAAAAAGGCATAAAGCCAAAAAAATGCTTTCCTTTCGTCACGTAAATGTCTGAACGCGTCCTTCTATGAAGACTATTCTGGACCGAAAACGTACTACGAAATCTGCAATAACCCAAGGCTAGTGAAAGGCAGAACTAACATCAAATCGTACAGTGGATTTATTTATTTCACATTCCTTACTTTACAGCAGTTTGGCTGGTTCTCAAAAGAGTGCGAGTCTGACTGACTTAACACTTCTTATTCACTGTTCTGCCAAAAGTTTCTGGATATACGGCGTGTATTAAGTATTACTGTTTTCTGCATTAGAATATATAGATCAGCAAAGATCAAGCAGTTTTACAGTTTGGTGTGATTTGTTTGGAATAATGCCAGTTGTGGATAGTACTAGTGGTGTTATACAGATCATTCTCAGTTGCCGTATTCTTATAAGCCCTTCATTCAAGTCTGTATACTTCTGCAGCTTTTCGCTGATAGTGCTGCGAAGGCTGTGACTGTTAGGAATTGCTACATCTATTAAGACTTCTTCTTTGATGGTCTTGTCATGTATGACAATGTCTGGTCTGTAGTTGTGGACAATTCAATCAGTTATTATATACCCGTCATAGCGTAGTTTATAGTTGGGAGTTTTCTAACACTTAATGTGGCTCATACTTATAAATACGGTATTGGTGGTTCTTTAGACAGTCCACATTTGATAGCCAGCTCTTTATGAAAAATGTTGGCTACTTGACCTTGACGATGGATGTAATCGTCTTGAGCTAGCGCACGGCAGGCATCGGTTATGTCGAAGGGTTTCTCATTTCTGTGGGCATTTTATGTAGACGTCGTTATTGATGTTCGGTTCCTTCAGTGTATGTTTCTTACAGTTACTGGTGCTAGAGACGTGATCCTGGATGGCTCGCCAGCATTATTATTATTATTATTATACAAT
>Ga0136643_10006089_pt1 | contig 17205 bp, 8 predicted proteins | sample TergutLab28metaG_FD_96883 | JGI IMG/M metagenome (GOLD analysis project Ga0136643, IMG submission 96883) | Labiotermes labralis P1 segment gut microbial communities from Petit-Saut dam, French Guiana - Lab288 P1 (version 3) (version 3) | ecosystem: Host-associated > Arthropoda: Insects >... | reverse complement strand
CTTGTTTCCACGAAAGATCAGTAACGTCCTCAAACGTTGCCCTATGCAAGCATTTGTAAGGGCGGTCAATCGTATTTTACAACGCTGTAACTTCAATACAATGTTTGGGAAGGTAATGTTCGTACCCATATAAATGTCTTGGGCTTTAATTACTAAGGTTGTTTTGCTACAGATGAATATGAGTTTCATCATGTGCCTTCACCAATAGGTTGAGAAATGGATGTAGAATCGATAAAATGTAATATAGCTTTAGTTGGTTTGGGAACAAATTATTTTAATCATATTTTGAATCCACAATTATCTACTACATTATGAATGTCCGCTGGTAACTACCTTGTTCTGTCAATTATCCAGGATGTATCAGCGTCTTTAGAATAGTCTCTGTTTAACTGTGGTTATTTCTGATTATATCGATTGTGACGTCAGCGGTGTTCGACTACGCTTTTTGCGGGAAACATTTGAACTTAGGATTGACTGGGGTAGAAGAAAAAGACATTTTCCTTGACCAACGTGTTAACTGTCATTCTAGGGGTGTCAGTGTCAACGATGCCACACGCAAGGTCTCTAGGTTAGCTATTCCTCGCTTGGGTTTGTTTCTTTCTGCCCTTCAGCACAGTTTTCCAGGCATTTCTCACAACGTTTCTTATTGCCTCTCCGTACAAATTACCAATTCAAAATATGAATTAACTCTTCGCTTCAGGTGTTAATCTTGCCTATACAGCAGGATATATTTTCATTTTTGAGATTGGTGAAGAAAAATAATTATCAAAATTACAAAGGGAGAGAGTGAATTGCCTATCACATGAGGAAAGTGTTAACTGGCAAATTATTAAATGAATGTGTCAATAATATTTCTTGATGAGGTTGTTGATGATAATGAAGCTAGAGGTGTTCTCGTTGGCGAGAATTATGAAACGCTTGAGTGTCGGTTAGGAGATGTAGTATCAGTATCACTATCCATGATAATGTTTCATGAAGACCCACTTCTGATGCGAGTTAATAAAATAATTGATCGTTTAGCTACAAAAGTTGTATGCAACTATTGGATTTCTCTAAGCGCGAATTTGCGTAAATTGTGTTGTCAGATGATAGCTATCGTTCACCCGCTTGATGGATATTACAGTTTCAACCTGTATCACATGCAACATTCCTTCTATGTTTTTCTACTGGTCTGGTGTCTGTGTACCCTCTGTTTTTTGTTCGAATTGATGTACAATCGTGGATTAGGCAAAGGATTCCGAAATTAATCATGTGTCTGTTGGGACTTACTTAATTATGACATTTTTACGCTCGACTTGTTCACCTAAAACACGTCAGTCAGTTCACTTGACAGCTGCTATATTGTTAACTACTTATGACTCTAAACTGTAGGATATAAAGTGGGAATTCAGTTCTGGTTCATTTGACACATCAGACAAGAAGTGAACTATTTTATTTCGTTATGACAAGATACTTCCTACCTGCATTATTTACACTGAGGAAGTTTAATTTTGAAATAGTAATGTAACAAGGGAGTAGTGAATAAATATTTACTGACTTCAAATTCACTTGATTGAATGTAGCAGATTGATTGTTAGATTTTTTGTGTTAGTGAAGTTCTCACCTACACCAATCAGATGTATGCACTCAGTGAACACCCTGTACGTAAATAAAAGTTTCACGCTCCAATATTTTCACTATTTTACAGCACAAGTTTCCCTAACACAAATGTGTGTCGTTTGGATTTGTGTAATAATTGAGCCTACTTTGTTATAGAATAAATAAAGACGCCTTTAGTGGCAAACCTATTGGTTTATAAGAGTAATTGTGGGTTTTAAAATTTAACTTGAAGTAATCTCTTGGAAAAACAAAGTTCTCCATTTCAGATACACTTAAATGAAATCCTAAAAAAAATCGTGAAAACGTTTGTCAATTTTGCTGTTATGCAGGTCGTAATTACAATATTACCACTGTACAGATGAACTCTGTATTTCGTGTAAAAGCTTTTCCGAACTTTACGTATGAACTTTCGTTCTGTTTCAGCGATATGAAAGAATGAATTAAAACCATTCTTAACACAACTGCGATTAATGACGATAGTGTAAATCTGTGTCATTGAAAAACGCGTTTTGACATAAATTTTTAATTCTTCACTCTCTTAGCTACTTTGAATTAAGAAGGGGACATATATATTTACTTACGGATATCGTCCCAAAATTATTAAATATAAATATTTTATGATATTTATTACTAAAATTGTGATTATATGATGCATTAATATAAAATTGCGTGTATTATTTCTTATACATATTACAAAAATGAAAAATGAGCTTACAACAGCAAAATTGTTTTGAGAATTTTATTAATTTATTTATAAATCGAAACTTTGCTCATGATATGTAACACACATGAAGATATGATGCTGGTTTGCTTAAATGCTGCAGAGATTTGCAATAATTAAACTTCTATTTCACTTCAGAAAATATCGTTTGTGTTTTTTTATTTAATTCCGACCAAATTTTGATGAAATTGAAAATTAAGAATTTTCGCAACTTTGTAATTAAAGGCAACAATTTCACCTGGAACGCTGGTCTGCCCAACGTACACACCAGAGCTACGTCACATCGCGTAAGGCTGTAATTACATAACATTTTCCAGGCTGAATACGTGAGGCCTCAGAAACTAACATCATTCCTGGCCGCACTTCACCAGTGCCCACAATACCGCTAAACAATACGCTGAACAGAATTTTGGACGTGTAGCATCACAAAGTGAAAGTACGTCTCATAGTGAGTTTATTTACTGATTATACAAAATTTTTATTACGCAAAAATTGATTTCAGTAACGTCAGTATTCGGCATTTTTACATGTATATGCACGTATCTCATGGTGACCCCCACACTTCATTTTTTCAATATTTTATTACCCATAAATGCTCTTATTAATATATAGATTTTACCGTTAGAATTCTATTGGGAAATTTCATGACACATAAATTTTTTGTGTATTAGACGGAACAAAAATCTAACCAGAGTATAAACTTTGTTCATTAAAATGTAGATAAGACTTTTTTTTTCCAATTAGTTCTGTATCAAAATGTAGGGTACCTTACACCATTAGACAAATTTATCTGTTTATGCTGTCGCTCCTATTCCTATCTCCAGCATAATTAACCGAATGGTTCAGTTTCTGCATCACACTTTAGATACTAACATTTACACTGAAATTAGCACAGAAAATTAAATACACGCTATTAGACACACAAAATTAAAAAGAAAATAAACCCCGCATAAATAGACATATATTTTTTGTACACACTAAACTTTTATACACAAAAAAAGACTCATATAAAAAGGCACATTCCATTAGACACCTAAAATAAGAACACAAATTTAGTCAAACAAAATTTGACACACAAAATGAGACAAATACAAATAGATACACACTTTTAGACAAACACACACACACACACTTAAATAGACAAACTAAGTTGGAAACACAATTAGACAGTCATAATTAGACAAATAGGCTGATTGTGAAATGATACGAATTGTGTTCTCCTTATCATACGGTTACTAACTTGAATTTTATTATTCAAATGTAAAAGATTTTATGGCTTCCAGAATTGGAACAAGCGCCATAATTTGTCTAGTACAATTTTTTCTTCCTATCATTTTGAGGCATTTAACATCCCGATGGAGAAAATTAATGGGTTCTGTTCCTACTTCTGTTTGTAACCGTCTTTGTTAAGATATTTTCCATTTCCGTCCACAAGCCCAATTTCCCAGTCCTCTATAATTTCACATATAACGGCTTTCATATAAACCGAATAAGGAGTTGCGCCCTTCTGTGTTACAACGTGATTCAAAAACACGTTCATTTTTATGTCATTAGATCACAATGCTTAGTATCCAGGGAATAACACAAGTATTGCTTCAAATTTTATATAAGATTTTAACTGAATACAGACGTATAAAAATTTCATTCACACTAATAATTTTAGAGCCCCTTTCATACCTCTTTCCCAGAATGTTTTGTTTCCCTAATTATGTTTGTTTCTTTACTATCACGCAAGATACCACAAGGTCAAAATTCTCCTCATTATCGAGGTTTCACGAATACATTCAAATCCACCACATTCGGTAGGACTCCTACGGACTAGTGTTCAATCCGATGTAAAGACAGCTAACTGATAACTCACACACAACACTCCCAAGAGAAGAACGACCATGCTACTGGCGGTATTCGAACCCAAAAACCCATTAAACGAAAGTCCGCAGACCCACGCTTTACAACGCGGGGCCACTGGGATCGGCAATGGTGTTTGTTAAAGATCACAAACATAGATTTCCCAAATTACGCACTGTCCTACATTCCTTGTTACGTTCATATACTCTCAGTAGAGAGGTGTTCTGAAATATTACAAACACCGTATAGTGACACAATAACAGAATTTACGGTTTGTTATATGAAAATATTTTTTTACGTCAGAGTTTTCTCTCGTCCTTCTTTGTCTTCGTCACAATATATGTATTTTGCAAAAATTATTATTTCTGTTTAAATTTAAGGTGAATTACTTGCTGGTATCAAATACGTTTTTGCATGTGCTACCTAATGTAAAGTTAGGACACAATTTTTAGTTGAAATATTAATTGTCTTTAAGAAACAACTGCTTCAAACTAGATCTACCTAAACGCAGTCACAAGACAGTTTAGTGGTCTGCACGTAATACACAGCACAATGCAGAATAATTGTACATTTGTGGGTGTTTGCAGTAAAGCGGTACGATGTAGTGCGCTGTGATATTGACAGCTATGGAGGGAAGTTTAATGCTACATTTTTATAATCTTTTTCTCATCTGCATGTTCACATTAGTAAGAATGGAATAACGTGAAAAACCATTCGAAAATTTAGATATATTTGGAGATTAATATCTTGGGAGATTTATATATATATATATATACATACAAAAAGAATTATAAGTTTCATAGGATTTTCCTGCTTTCCATATGAAGACAGATACCGGTCAACATCTACAAAATTACACGGCGTCTCATCGCAAATGACGGAAGACTTTACACACGCCGCTGTACAAACAGCATGGATCAATAAGGACAAAAGACCAGTGTATATTAAGATTACATTCACAAAGTCCTCGTAATTGCAAATGACAAACTTCAGTGCGAGTCTCACAAACATACCGTAAGTCCTAATTCAGTGAATTGTTACGCAACTGCTGCCTAAGTTGACGAATACTTCATAATATCGTCTCTATTTCTCTGTAGAAACAATCTGATCTACGACCACGTACTGTAGCTTAGTTTTAGACGGACCAAAGTTAACTGTCCTTAAAGATAGAGGATTTGTGGAATTAATCCTGATATGCAAGTCTTGGAGCTCTGAGATTCACAGTGAAAGACTAAGGAGAATTGTACTCTGTTTTTGATTAGGCTATGCGCCGTTATCCAGATTAACCATGCTGCTTTCGTGAATGATTCCAGTGAATGTCCCTTGCAGAGTTCAGGGTCACTTGGAATCATTCACTTCCCAAGTATTATTCAGTTAAACTATTATTTATCTCTAAAAATTTCACAAAAATATTTGTCTTTTGAAAATCCTTGGGTTTTTTATTTTTTCTGGTCGCGTCTACTTGTAATTGACTGAATTTAATTGGGTACGATTTCAGTTTCAAATTCATACAGCACTGTTATTAATTGTCTAAGCAGCCAATAGGCTTAGAACAATAAATTTAAAAATTTATTTAATCAGATTTTTTACAAAATTTATCAAAATAATTTATTACATTCATAGTTATATAAAGCATTGAACAATCATACAATTATATTGTATAACTAATCTTCACCCCATAAGTGGCTATGAAATACCAGAAGTTATAGCTCTACACTTTCTTTAATCTCCGAAATAATAATGTTGTGTGATTAACACCACGATTAACATCACGACCTGGCCGATTTACCCCGGCAAAAAGACTAGTTTCCCTTTTTACCGGAACTTGAGAGGTTCTCCTAGCGGTCAGTTCGGTTACGGATATACTAATCTCTTCTGGCTCTACGTAACTTCATTTTAACTTTTTGAAATAAGTAAGGCTTAAGAAGTGACTGCAAGTTTGATGCTAAAGAAAAAATCGCCGCATTTAATATGTAAGTGTCTCAAATTACTGCTGAATTTCACAATAATCTGTTCGGATTATGTGCTTAAAAACACAAAATAAATCTGCATAGTTTGTTATAAAATCTCAGACAGAAAAGTCCTTATATATAAACGCTAGGAAATTACAAGAAGACACAAATATGCCAAAATAATTTGAATTTAAAAATTTCCCTCACGAACCATTCAGATCACTTCGAATAATTTAATATAGTATCAAGCCTGGTGAACATATCGGCTTGCAGCATGGAAGATCACTTGAGCATTCTACAGTGTAGAGATATCTAAGAACTACTATTGCGTCCTCCCAATGGCTTAGAATTTTTTGGCAAATTAATCACCTTTGAATGAATCCAAAATTTGTGACGTATTTCCGAAGAGGAAGTATCATGTTGTGGATAGGCTTAGTGACGTTTCCCTGTACTTTTCTCGCTATATTTGGCCAAACTTCTCAATCCCACATCATGGCGTTCTGGTCAATGCACATGACGAGAAGTACGACGCCTCTTAAAATTTCGCTATATTATAGAATAAACAAAGTGATTTAAACAACTGTACAAGCACTTCAGTCAAACGAATCAGATTCAAGTATTCAGATATAAGAGCCCCTTTCATATTCCTTTAAAATACATGTGCAGATAAATTTAAATTCTCAGTATGTAAACAAATGTCAGGTTAGATTGCAAACAATTACATTTTATACTAATTTCCTACACCCGCCTAATTACAGACATATCATTGGTAATTAGTAAAATAATTGTTTCATCACAAGCTTTAAAAAACAAAATTACGTAAATTTTACAAAACACGTGCTGCTATATCTTAATTGTTTATACAGTTATAAACTATAGTTCACTTGCTTATTGTGATGGTGCGAAGGCGTTTGTTTCCTATCTCTGTAAGTTAGTGGGCTTGAATTATGAGGAATGCTGGTTGTAGGTCTACGTGCGTGCTATGTTTCTTAAAGAGTGGTTGGGTAATAATGGGTTCGACGTTTAGAAGGAGGAAGGGGAGGTGGGAGTTTGGAAATTACCTGGTGGATCTATGGAGGGGGTTTAATTATGGGTGATGGATTTTCAGAATCGTATGAAAAATCCTCTAAGTGCATATTTCTTTAGAGTCATTGAGTTGCTTATCGGATTCAGTTTTTATGTCAACGTAGGAGCGTTCTATTGTATTACGGTGTGTTACACAGGTACAGATACACAAAATATCATACCGACTAACCATAAAAAGTACCACCCGCGAGAGTTTTAGTAGAGTGGAATAATATTGCCTTCAAACATTATATCCTCATACTGAAGAAACACTAGCATTCCAACATAGAGTATAAACCATAACATTTATAGAACATGCCCCAAAGTCACATGTATATAAGGTACGTCTTATTAATACGTTCTGAATTTTTATCATTCTTACCATTTGATATTAATTTCACAACAATATAAACAACTGTAATATGAGTTATCATAACCAACAAATATATCACTCTTAAGTGTTTACCTTTACAAATATCAACCTGAAGATGGCTCCAGCTAAGCAAGCCGAAATATATAACTGAAAGAATATGATTTTTAATAAAATAATTAATTGAATGTTGTGTTAAGCTACATTTTAGACTTTTTATATTTCAAATTGTACTAATGAATAACAACTGAGATATGTCACCCGAAATTCTTACACTGTAATTTGGTCGGCCTTATATTCTGCTAAACTGCGTTACATCGTTGGTTATCAGAGTGTTTGTAGACTATGAACAAATATATAGTTTATGTTACATTCCAAATTTATCAATTTTATGGAATTTAAATCTTGTAGCTGAAATAATCAATTATGGAAATCGTCACAAATTTCTTCCCCTAACATAAGTGTAGTTGATAAGAGAAGGTGTCAAAATATGGACGAACAGCGCAACAAAATGATATGTACCAGTTCATTGCTTTTATCTTGTTGTAGCAAAAGTTGAATGAACCATTTTAACACACAGACGGGCTGTTAGGAGTTTACTAGAGATTATAAATTTTCAGAAATGCTTTATAGCGACTCAAATCGTCTGTTTACATTTCGTGTCCTGTAAAGATTACAATAAATTTAGAAGACATCAGCCACACTAACATGCTGTTTTACTGATTCATTCCACTTTCCCTCCATTGCAGGTGTCAGTGTCTCTTGTTATCAGGCAGTTCCCTTGTACTATTCAATAAAACTGTTATGTATTTCTACTCTGAGTCACAAAGCAACTTGTATTTTGAGATTTTCTTTCGCTCTTTGATTTATTGTGGAGTCCAGAACATTTAATTGTTGGTAATTAATTGGGTGGTCTGCAGATTGACATTTAGTCCTATAAGAGGACAGAAGGTTCCACAATGTGCAGTAAAGTTATAGCTATACTCTCACTTAAATCTCCGTGCTAGCTTATGGTGAAAGTTTAAGGCCAGGCGATTGAAGTTTTTCCCAGAAAAAATATTCAGTTCCCCCTTGTACTTGGATTGTGTGGCCTGAAGTACAGGCCGGTCTGTTCAAGAAAGTCTCAACTCTACAGAATTTCAATGCTACAACCGTCGACTATATAAGTATTTAAAATTATAATTTTCCTAAAGATTATATGTGTCTCAGAACTACAATTGAGGAGAAGTTCCGTAAATTTCGCAGGTGAATAAATCAAATAAGTTACATAACCCCATATTAAACTTCGGGAAAAAGTTCTTAATGTTTAAGAAGCCCCTGCAGTTTTAATTGCAAAAAGATTACCGCAGGTTTCAAGGATATTCTTTAAGTATTAAAAATTTGAATTTGACTTTGAATTAACTATATCTAATTACTGCATTATGTCACAGTAGTCTATTCGGGGAATGTGCATGAAAACCTATCACATGTGTCTGAATGATATATTAAAGCTCTGGGAGCATTCACTTGATATATATGAGCAGTAAGCTGTAGCCAGTAACAAGAAGGCGCAAATACTGAAGTGTAAAATAAATTTCAAATTATCTCACATTTACAATTAAAGTCATTTTTATAATATTTTATACCGGTAGTGTTAGTCACTATGCCTTACAGATGCATGATAGATTGCTTTAAAACTGCATATTACTGAGACTTGGATATCCAGATAGGCAATTATTGCTTCCTCTTCATAGCTTGCAATTTGTCTTTAAAATTTGTAATTTTGAAGTGATTTCGAATTTAAAGAAGCATTTCTGAAGCGGAAATGTATTTCAGAAGGGCGGGGGGGGGGGTTGTCATGTAATAACCCTGTACTTTTTCTTGCTATTTAAAATCAAACTTCTCAAAGCCACATAATGAGTGTGCAGTGGCAAGGTATATGCCGGTATTTACAACGACATTCCAAATTTCCATGTAGTACCTTAAAAAGAAATCTGAATTAAGGAACTAAATTTAAGAAAAGGAAACCTGCCTTACTACTTGTTTCGATTCGGAAGTTCATACAAAATATTTGAAAAATTTTATTTCTTAATTTTGCCGTTATCTTTCAATGATTGGCATGTTTTAAAAGTTTCATATAAATTGTATACTGATTCTTCTTTAGAAATCTAAACATTTAGCTGTCTACAGTGTCATTTGTTGAACTGGGGTTGATTGAGATATTGGTTATTTTACGTGAGAACTGCAACAGAGCTTGATGACTCATATAATGAAACTGAAAACTGATTATCGACTAATGGTTTGAAAATAATTTGTGAATCTTTGACGCTTCATTTGTGCAAATGTTTCATACAAGATAAGACATATTTTTTCTGCCAGAAAAAGTTTTGTGGAAATTTCAACAAATCTGACGATTTACACAGAAGGTAACATTGAGATATGTTCGGCCAAAACGTTTTACCCCGGATAAGGAATGAGTAATGGATTGATTTGTTTGATTGTGTCCCTAATCATCCTGCATGCAAAGAGCATACGTCGTGTTTCATTTTCATCTGTAGCCTATCTAACTGTACCGTAATTGTAAATCACATTATCTTATAAAGAGCAATAGAGTGTGAAAAGCTTTATTGAGCATTAAATATGTATATAGATTTCCTCTACTACTTTCGGGTAAAACGTTTCTCATTCTGAGAAGAATTCGGTGAAATAATTTAGAAATATGCATAGCTGTACACATATTTTGCTATTATTTTTCTAATATTTATTGAAGTTAAATTTTCTATAAAAATTTTTAGATAATCCTCTAACATTTAATGATAATTCTTCTTTTGGGAAAGCAGTTTTTCCATTCGAAGGGAGAGAAATAAGAAAGCTAATAGTCGCTTATCGCATTTTCCAAACACGCTTAAGAACCAGTCTCTAGTCAGGTACGCAACTTATAGCGTACTTTCGGAAATACACCTATATTAGCATTATTATTTTCTGTAATATTTTACTGTATATATATGTGTATTTGGTTCTTATATCTTCTATTCCAGGGATATCTAGTTCTTTCCTTACGATTTCGCTTTTTATTTTTCTAGTCTTGTGAAACTCTTACAAATTATTTAATCTTGTAATATTTTAATAAAACTGAAATTTCTGGAAGGTTTTTGGATAATTCTCTAAAATTGATTTAATGACTAAGCTTCTTATGTGGGATAGTATGTGTTCCGTATGAATGGAGAGACATGGCACCGCTAATAATAGCTAAACACAAATTTCCCATCACGCCTAAGAACCATTCACGTGTCCGGACCGTAGCACACAGCGTAATGTCAGGCACACACCTAAATTATTAGTATTATATTCTGAAAGTCTGTTATGTTTAGGTCGATACATGAAAATCATAAAGCACTTAAACCCATTACTCTGAAGTCTATTTGCGTTTGTAGTACAAAGTCGGGGTAATTTAGAAAAAGGTTTTCTTTATTATCCACAATTTTTGTCCTTAATTTTAGAGCAGGAACAATATTTCGAGAAAATATTTTTTTTTTTTTACTGAAGTACACAGTAATTCTTAGCATATTATTTCTTGAAACCACTGTTTTGTTTTCACATTATTCGTTATTGTGGCAACTTGCTGTGCAGCCACTTCTGAATTATCGATATGTTAGTCACACAGAGGAAGGGTTTCTTTCTGAAAGTGTTGTAAATATTAGCAGAACTTTAGATGTTGTTCAACAGGAAAGGTTTCGATATTGTGTCTGTTCCACAAATGTACTGTAACAGAAGAGTAAGTATATAACCGACAAAGTTTCTTACTTGGGCCAGTTACACCTACGTGTATAATATGCATATATACGGAGAAAAACTAGGCGATTTTGGGCTCCAGTTCATTTGATATTTATAATTTGTGATTAAATAGTTATTTTACTGCTAACCAAACATATGTGTGCAATTAAGGGGGTTTGGCCTGGCTGTCAGACGGCCTGTGCCAAGAGGAAACTAAGCAGGATTAAAAAATTTGCCTGCTTAATGATAAAGGGAGCTAAGCGCACTACAAACTCCAATGTCGTGGAAAAACTGATTTGCCTCTCCCCACTGGAGTTGGTGGTGTAGAGTGAGACTTGGTCAGCTGCGCATCGACTCTGGAGTCTGGGATGTTGGTCTTACCTACATCCCAAACAAGGACACAGCAGTATTTTGATTCGGTTTCAACAGTCAGATCCCATATTTAATACGTGGTTTGTCGTTATGAATAAAGCATACAACTTAAAAACCAATTTAGATTTACCGTGTTGAAGATGGGTTATTGGACTAAAGCAACTGCTGCTCCTCCTGAAGGTAAAGGGCTCGTCTGGTTTGCAGATGGGTCCAAGATGAGGGAAGGCAACTTGTCTCGGGTCTGTGGGCAATCGGTGGGACGAAGGCTCAGTTTTTGCCTAGGTAGATATGGAAAAGTCTTTTAGGGGACATATATGCTATTTTAGCCTGTGCCTACAAAATCCAATCTCAGAATATATTAGACAAATATATGAGTATCTGCTCCGATAATGTAGCGCGCTTGATAGTCCTTAATGCCGTTAGAATGAGGTCTCCTTTAGATCATCAGTGCCAAATACTTTGAACGTTATCTCTATTTGGCATGGGGTGCGAGCTTTTGGGCCCCCGGCATGCTGCAATACGCGGATGGGCTGCGAGGGGCGGCAATGCTGTGAGGTTTCTTGGACCCGAGCCGGCCCTGGAGGTCTCTAGGCGAGATTTACAGAAGAGGCTTGTTTTCTGGTTGCTCAATCAGCATGGGGCCCAATGGCGACATCTTGGTTATACTGAAAGTCAGGCTCAATCTTTTATCTCCTGGTGCAGTATGGGTACAAGGGCAAAATTTTTAACCTTTAATAGGATTCAATCCAAGGTTGTAATTGACCTTCTTATGGTCATAACACCATGAGAAGACACTTTTACCTACTACAGCTGCTAGACAGCATTTGTGCTGGAAGTGCGGGATGAGAGGGGAAAGGTCAGCTCACATTCTTTGTGAGTGCGAGGCTTTGGCCTCACTCAGACATGTGAACATGGGATCCTTTTTGTTGGAGCCGGAGGATATAAGGATTTTAGATTTTGCGAGCCATCAGGCACTATGGAAAGATTGCGGAGCTCCCATGATTCGATATGGGACACAAAGCGCCCTTTCTAATCAAGGCCTAGGCGCATCGGGGCTGAGAGGCCCCGTATCCAAATGCAAATCTTTCAATCAAGGGGGTGTAGTAAGGTAGTATAAAATAAAATTTTTTGGAAGCTAACCTGATATCTATTTAAATGCTAATCTGATATCTGTTTAACTAGTGAGGACAGCAATTAATCTGCACAGGTTTAAAAAGGAATTCCAAGTTCAAATTTATAAGCCTATGCAGGTGCTAAAACTAATCATTTTCATTAAGTACCCAAATTAACACAATTCTCTTTCCTCTTAGCTTCTTATTAAAAAAAATTTCTATTTGTCCTTTAGCTGTATGGACATCCATGTTTATGAAGACTTCTATTGTGAGTCACATTATTTTTGTGGTCACATTTTCGAAAAAACCAAAGTTTTATTTCATAACTCTGGAGAAAATATATTTTCTTATTAAATGTGGAAGACGTTCTTTGTCTTATGGTATACATTTCCAGTAAATATGATCCCAAATTATGTCGGTGGCAGTAACAAATATTTTGGTCAATTTTGTGCATTTAAGTCTGCGTTCACAATACTTGACAGATATATAGAAGAAATTATAGAGTTGAAAATACGCGGAAGATATTTTCTACTTTATCCATAGGCATACTTCAACAGAGAAGGAGCGAAGGAATTATATGTAAAAAAATTGAAACGTATAAATTTAACCTATATAAGGCATGTTGAAAAAACCAAATTTTATAGTGCTATGATTGATATTTTCGGCATTTTAAGCTTTGTCCACTTCCAATTAGTCTCCTCTTGTGGCGATACACCGTTCTCAACGTTTCTTCCTTTATTAGAATGCTTCCTGGAACCCACTGTCTGTGATGGCGGGCTTTAAACTTATCGCATTTTCCTGAATCTCCTCTATGATTTGGAAACGTCTACTTTTCAAAGTGGTTTCAAGATCTGAAAACAGGAAAATATCAGCTGCGTGTACGTCCGGAGAGTAGTGTGGATGGGGCACAACGGACTTATGATGTTTTGCCTGGTAACTACGGAAGAGGAGCGACGCGTGTGCCGGCGCATTGTCGTGGTGCAACCACAATTCACGTCTCTTCCTGTGCACAGCATCACCCAAAAGCGCCAAACGTTTTTGGTACAACTGCTTTTTACCATCTGACTCCGTGGTACAAATCTCATGATGGAAATTTCTAATTTCAATCTATAAACATTTTAATTATCACCTTGATTTTTCTACGATTTATCCGTGTTTGTTTTCGGTCGAGGAAACCCTTTCCGCATCAACTGCGACGACTTCATTTTGGTTTCAATATCACACACCTAAACCACGTCTCATCTCCTATTATGATATTCTTAGAACGTTTTCATTACCATTTGTATTGGCAAGCAGTCCCTAACTGATTTCAACGCCCTTCTCTTTCTGATGGGCAGTCAACACGCGCGGCACGAATTTTGAACAGAGGAGACGCATCAGAATGTTTTCATTAAAAATTGGACGGCACAATCACTTGTTGGTGAACACTTCGTCAGCAAATTCTCGGACAGTTAAACAGCAATTCCCACGAATCACAGCACGAAATCTCTCGACATGGACGTCGTTTGTTGATGTGGAACGTCGTCCGGGCCTGGGATCTTCAACGGTCGAAGTTCTGCCCAACTTAAAGCGCTTAAACAACTCACAGCACTGCGATCGGCTCATACGGTTCTGCGTGTGTGCTTGATTAAACAATTGAAATGTCTCTGTGAAGCAATTACCAAGTATGCAGCAAAGTTCACACTCAGAAGAAGTTCTTCATGCTCTTTCATTGTCACTTTATCACTAATCATAGAAACAACTTGTGCACGTGTTCAGTTCAGCTGATGTAGCTTTACGACTAATGGTCATAGAGAAAGGGGACAAACGGCATTTCGCTGTCAAATGCAGCGATAGGTTGCTGTCAGTAGCCGCAGCGCGCGCTGTGCTGGTTGGCGAGCTAATTAATAAGAAAATTCTCTTTGTGAACACGCATTTATTCTGGTCCTGTTTTAAAATATAAACATTTCTGTAACATGATATTTCAATGATCGTCTTGCAAATTTACCCACAATATTGACACTTCATTTCCCTCCACTCTCCAAGCTACACTGATTCTGAAATTATCGATTTACATTCAGTACTTTGCACAATATAGCGATATCCATGGATCATTAATAAATACGGAATTTTTTATTACTGGGTACAAATTGAGGCTGAAGATTACTACCATTATTTTAGGAGATATAATGAAGGAAGCATAATTAATTCTACATCTATTTTCATGGCAATATACATGCATTGCTTCAGCACTGACTCATTTAAAAATTTTCTTACATTTATGAATTTTAGAATTTTCGATATATATTGACCTACGGATGATCAGCGAAGTAAATTTACAGTATTTTAAATTATAAACAAACAAATCAACAGGAGTTATTTGCAATTATTTAAAATTAATTTATCTCCGAAAGTAGATCCGAATGTATTAGTATGCATTAATTTTATATTCATGAATCGAAATATGAATTTGAAATATAAAGTTAGTGTATAAGTTATATTGCCCAAAATGTGAGGATTACGCTGCATTTAAATATTATAGACGATATAATAGCCTTGTTGCAAAATAAAGCCTTAGAATTAAAGGTGAGCACGAAACTAACGCAGCAGATTAGGACATATAGGGAAGAAAATGTTTAAATACTGTTAAAGGCCACGAAAAAATAAACATGAAAAGAAATTAAGAATGAAGTTTTCAGTGGAGATTGCTGAAGGATTGAGATTCTATATTGAAATTGTGACACAATATAAAGATTTGAATTTACGTAACTTTTCTAAAAGAGTCCTCAAAGAAGAAATGAGAAATGTAAATACTACATGAATATAATTTTAGAAGTATAGAGAGGTGATTCCTTAAGAAAACAAATTCCTTGGGAAAGTAAAAGGCGAAATGAACGTGAAATAATAGCAGCACAACATTAGGCATTACAAACAAAATGTCTTGATTCACAGATATTAAAATGAAACCCAGAGCAAAGGTTGGACATAGACAAGGATTTGACGATAGATTACAGCACAAAAAAACAAAAATTGTAATGAAGTTAGAATTATTCATTAAGGGACAGATGGAGTGTGAGTTAACTACAAATTAACATATTAGAGAAAAATGGGATAATATTACACAACAAAAAGGAAAGTATGAAATTCAGTAAAATTAGTGAATGTTAAATCATATAATAATAGATTTTTCAACACTGAGGAAAGCGTCATATTCACGGTTCCTGTGAAAAGAATAAAACATCATTCACAAAGCAGGGAAATGTTCGTACTGAGTAACTGAAAAATGTTATGTTTATTGCAGAATGAAAAAGTTTTGGACATCCTGTTGGTGATACTGCTCTTCAGCGCAATTACAAATGGAGAACCACGAATATCTACGACACTTACTTTACAGCAAATCAACTTGGTGCGCTGTTTGACGTATATAAGCAACAGATATTTCGCACCAGGTCGATCTGTGGTGATATCGTCTCCTTCCAAATACAGACATGTACAAAAGGAAGTGATTGCAGAGATTCATCGAACTTCAATCTGGCCAATCGTTGTTACTGCTGATGGTAATATTAGACTACCGGCAAACTCAGACTTCCTAGATAGAGATGGCAGTTTTATTATATTAATACCAGATGGGGACATCAAAAATTTTCTGGTTGAAATTAATAGATTAGCTAAACTTCATTTCGGATTCACAAGAATGTGGAATTCTGAGACTAAATTTGTTGTGGCTGGAGTAAATGAAATCTCAATGTCGCAACAAAGGGAAATATTTGATTATTTCTCAAAATTGAGAATATATAACTGCATTATTGTAACCCAAGAACTTTATGATATAGATAAAGAATATAGCAGTACGAAAATGTCTAATGATTTAGAAAAAGCCACGATGTTGGGTGTGTACACTTGGTTTCCATATCAGAGTTCAGACCGTTGTACTGACGTGAATGATATCACCCTACTGGACAGTTGGGTTATTTCTGCACAAGGGCAATTTACCAAGAATACTGACTTGTTTCCACGAAAGATCAGAAACAACCTCAACGGATGTCCTATGAAAGCATTTGTAAGGAACGTTAATGCGCCATTTATTACGATTTATGTTCAACGCAAATCCTCAAGTGGAAGATCTTTGGTGTATATAGCAGGTTTCGAGTATCAATTACTAAAGGAAGTTTTGCAAAAGATGAACATGAAGCTTGTTCATGAACTTACACCAAATGTTTCTTATCTGAATGCAGAAAAAACAAAAAAATTAATCGGTGATATGTTTGCAAAGGAAATTTATATAGCTTTGGGTGGTTTCGGTACAGATGTTTTGTCAGTATCATATTTTGATTCCACAAATCCCTACCACATGATGCATTTCCGCTGGTATGTACCGTGTTCTGTCAAATATCCAAGATGGAGCAGCATCTTTAGAATACTTTCCGTGGAACT
>Ga0136643_10006088_pt1 | contig 17208 bp, 13 predicted proteins | sample TergutLab28metaG_FD_96883 | JGI IMG/M metagenome (GOLD analysis project Ga0136643, IMG submission 96883) | Labiotermes labralis P1 segment gut microbial communities from Petit-Saut dam, French Guiana - Lab288 P1 (version 3) (version 3) | ecosystem: Host-associated > Arthropoda: Insects >... | reverse complement strand
GTATAGCCGAATTTGTAATGTTCGAATGTTGCTTTCAGCGTATGCGCTTCAGCCTTATCATAATCGTACAGCGTGCCGTCCGCGTCGAACAGGAAAATATCGTACTTCTTCATATTGCACCTCCAAATATTATCACATTTATTATAACACAAAATTTTACTTCCAGCTAAAAATTTAATTATTCCGCAGATTTTAGGTATACTAATTTCGAGTTATGTAAACATCAAATGTAGCTCGCAGATTTTTTACTACTCTATATTACGCCGCAAAAGGAGGAGGGAGAAGCATGAGATCAAGAACGCTCGACTGGGTTGCACTAACGTTGATGATAATCGGTGCAATCAATTGGGGTCTGATAGGCTTTTTCCAGTTCGATCTTATAGCTATGGTTTTCGGAGGAACGGGCGGTTTGCCGGCACGTATCATCTATGCTGCAGTAGGCCTTTCGGGTTTGTATAGCTTATCGTTGTATGCACGCCTCGATAACGACCGAATCGTCCGCCACGATTCATAGCACTAAGATACATTGGGCTGCCGATAAAACTATCGGCAGCCTATTTTGTTCTTATGAAGCATAAGCATACAGGGCGTATTTTGAGAATATATTTTTAGAGTTAGAGATAAAAAGGAGGGAGAGCATTGAAGCGCGAACAAGGCAAACATAACACTAATATCCGCAGCCAAATCGCGAATCTATTCGAGCTTCCCAGAGAAATTGTGCTGAACCTCCCGCTGATAAGCGTCATAGGCAATGAAGAATTAATCATAGAAAACTACAAGTCTGTAGTGGAATACAGCGAGGAAGTTGTGAGAATCAGCACAAGCTGCGGAATACTGAAGGTTGAAGGGCGAAAGCTGAACCTTAGACGCATGACATCGGAAGCTGTCACAATCACGGGAACTCTGACGAATTTTGGCTTTATTATTTGAGACAAATGAGGTAAAAATGCTAATTACACTGTGGAATTATATTCGAGGATATGTTATTATAGAGGTAACAGGCAAGGGGAGCATGCGTTTCCTGAATATAGCGGCACGCAGCGGGACATACATCTGGGATGTATCGCAGACTGACAGAGGCCTGTACATGAAGGTGTCAATCGCGGCGTTTTGGGGTTTGCGCCAACATGCACGCAAAGCGGGCTGCAAGATAAAAATTGCAGGGCGCACAGGCGCGCCGTTTGTAGCGCACCGTTACCGAAAACGCAAGGTGCTTGCACTTGGAGTAATATTTTTTATTGCAAGCTTGTACGCAATGTCGCTGTTTGTATGGCAGGTTGAAGTCGTAGGTACGGAGCGGCTTAACAGCACTGATGTGCTGCAAGCGGCACAGGCTGCGGGGCTTAACCAAAGTATGTTCAGGCCCGGTGTTGACCGCGCCCGCGTTGAACGGCACTTGCTGAGCGAGTTTGACGACATTGCCTGGGTAAACGTAACTCTTCGCGGCACTCGCGCGACAATCAACCTAACCGAGACCCTCCCGCGCCAAGTTATAATCGACCGCTACAGCCCGACCGATGTCGTAGCCGCCAAGGACGGCCTGATTGTAAACATAGCAGTTTCGGCAGGTTCTCCGTTGGTACGCGCTTATGACGTTGTACGCGCCGGAGATATTCTCGTAAGCTCAGAGGTGGTTGTAAGGGAAGACGAAGGTGTTCTGCGTATCACCGATTATGTCCACGCAAACGCGCAAATTTTCGCAAGGATTTACTACGATTTCAACTTTCGGATTCCATATGTCTACATTATTAAGAATTATACTGGTAATGAGCGTGCATCATATGATATAATACTATTCGGGCAGTCCTTTGCGTTGCCGTTTCGTAATCACGGCTTTCGCAACTACACGCGTACGTTTACTACGGAGCATGTCAGCATCGGGCGTTACTACCCATTGCCGATAGCTGTCGATGTGCGCACGTACAAGGAATTCACTGCTACACGTATGCAGCGCAGTATGGAAGAGGCTAAAGCCTTAGCTGAAGATATGCTGGCGTGGAGAATAAGTGTCGATATCGGTGAAACATCCCAAGTAATCGACAAAAACATCGAGTTCCTTGAAACAAACTATGATGCACTGATTGTTCGGGCAACTGTTGCCGTAATCGAGGACATCGCCGAACAAAGGATGAGGTTTATGGTACCAAATTAACGGTCGCCATGTATGGCGACCCTACGCGTAGGGACACGATATATCGTGTCCGTCCCTAAATTTGTATATAATACAAAGGAGCATTCCGCATGGAAGAACAAAAGATATCGCTGGAAATATACAGCGGCATAATAGGCAACGTATTTGGCCAACTTGATGAAAACATCAAAAAAATCGAGAACTTTTTCGGGGTTTCCATCGTAAATAGGGGTGGAGATATTCTTATCTCGGGCGCGAATGCGCATAAGGCAGAAGCTGTGATACGAAAGCTGATTGCCTTCGCCGAGAAGAACGAACATATAACCGAGCAGCGCGTGAACTATGTTATCGCCGCTCTTGAGGACGAAGGTTTCCACGAAATCGAGAACATAAACTCCGACAACATCTGCATGACAATATCCGGCAAGGTTATCCGCCCAAAAACGCTTGGGCAGAAACGCTATGTCGATTTGATACGCAAAGAAACGGCAATCTTCGGTGTCGGCCCGGCGGGGACAGGCAAGACCTATCTCGCGATGGCAATGGCGATTACCGCATTCAAGAACAATCACGTCAACCGCATAATCCTAACGCGCCCCGCAATTGAAGCGGGCGAGAAGCTGGGTTTCCTTCCGGGGGATTTGCACGCAAAGGTAGACCCGTATCTGCGCCCGTTGTACGATGCCCTGCACGAAATCATGGGTGCGGACAACTTCCAGAAGAACATGGAAAAAGGATTGATAGAAGTTGCCCCACTCGCGTACATGCGCGGCAGAACGCTGGACAACGCGTTTATCGTCCTCGATGAAGCCCAAAATACCACGCCCGAGCAAATGAAGATGTTCCTCACGCGTATAGGTTTTGGCTCGAAAACAGTTATCACAGGCGATATCACACAGATAGACCTGCCCGACGGCAAGCGCAGCGGCCTTGTCGAAGCAATTAAGGTTCTTTCGGGTGTTGAAGGCATCGGAATGGCTATGCTGACCAATAAAGACGTTGTGCGCCACCCGCTTGTTCAGCGCATTATCGCGGCTTACGAAAAGTACGAAAAGGGCGGCAAACGCAGTGTTGCACCACCATCACGGAAAAGGTCGTAAATACACCATGTCATCTAAAATATTCTCAAAAGCAAACTCATTACGCATAACACTTGCAACACTGGCGTTGATTATAAGCCTTGTTGCTGTTATCGGCGGGTCGCACGTACGCGAAGGCTATGAAATTTCAGTCGGCGCAGTGTCACCCATGCGTTTTAGTGCGCCGAACCAGATAATCAACATTTATCAGACGAACCTGAACCGCGAAGCGGCAGCACGCGCGGCCGAAAACATAGCACCTGTCACCGCACTTGATACAGATATAAAATATCAGGTGATTGAGGAACTTTCGCACTTCTTTGAAGTGTCGCAGATTGCACGCGAAACTTATAGGGACGAGCTTGAGCAATATTTCGAAGCTCTGGAGGTATTGGCGGCGGCTCAGCGTCAAGCGTTGATAGAGCAAGCAGCCGCGTTGGCCGAGCAGGCAAACAACACCCAAGAAGGCGGAGCAATCACTCTGGCAACACCTGACCCGCCGACCGAAACGGTTATAGAATTGCCGCAATTTCCCGACCCGCTCGACGTTCCGATTCCCATACATCTCAATGACAACCTCACGCGTCTGTTTGTCGAAATGGACGATGACGCGTTTGAGATAATGCACAGCGAAGTCATCTCAGTGACTGAAACCATTATGGACAACGGCATAATCAGGCTCGATATCCCAAGCCTGCTTGCCATACAGTCGGCAATTCAAGAACGCGGGCTTCCGTCCGATGTTACACAGCTCGCATATGAAATCATCTCAAGTTATATCGTGCCGAACATATTCGAGAACGAGGTCGAAACAGAGCTTGTTCGTGAGCGTGTCGCCGCCGAATACGTCACGGTTTATTACTATCAACATCAGCTGATAATCGATGCTAACGCAATCGTAACGGAAGAGGCGTTTCTCGCGCTTCAGCAGCTTAACCTAATCCGCACAGACGATAATATAATCAACATACCGCTTATCATAGGCACTGTTATACTGGTGAGCTTGGCGTACCTTGTAGCTATAGCATACCTCTATGTTTTCTCGCGTCAAAGTTTTGTGAATAACAAGGAGGCACTGCTGTTGTTCACGCTCTATATTGTGGTTATAGGCGTGACATGGGTTATATCGTCAACCCCCGCAATTCCGTATATCTTTGTGCCGCTGTTGATACTTTGCATGCTGCTGGTTATGTTCTTCAGTACGCGTGTAGCACTGGTTGTAAGCATTTCTGCAACGGTAATTTGCGCAATGGTGGTTCAAGCGCAGATGGATTTCATAATCTACTTCACTTTGATGAGCATAAACATATCACTGATAGCCAACTATACAACTACGCGCCAGCGTATAATGTTTGCGGGTGCGTCGGCTGCGGTGCTCAGCGCGTTGGTGTACATTAGTCTGGCAATCTTCATGACGCGCTCATTCTCGCAGGAGATGCTGATTTTATCGGCTTGGGCGGCGGCCTCGGGGCTGTTAACTGTTGTTGTAGCCGTAGGCACATCCCCGTTTTGGGAGTTTGCCTTCGGGGCGATAACATCATTCCGCCTTATTGAGCTTAGCAACCCGAACAACCCGGTCTTGCGCAAGCTGTCAATAGAGGCACCGGGAACGTATCACCACTCGCTGATTGTTGCGAACCTTGCCGAAGCGGCGGCGTACGAAGTCGGCGCAAACCCGTATCTTACACGCGCGGGTGCGTATTATCACGATATCGGCAAGCTTAAATACCCGCTGTTCTTTGCGGAGAACCAAGGAAGCGACAACCCTCACAACGACATAGACCCGCTTGAAAGCTGCCGAGTACTGGCAACGCATATCGACTACGGCCTTGAACTTGCCGCGCGTTACAAGCTCCCTAAGATAATCAGGGATATAATCGAGCAGCATCAAGGCAACACGGTTATGAAGTATTTCTACAACAAAGCCGTAGAGCTTGCAGACGGCGAAGTGGTTGACGAAGGCGAATACCGCTACAATTTTTCACCGCCGCAATCCAAGGAGGCCGGGCTTATCATGCTTGCCGATACAATCGAGGCGGCGGTTCGCAGCAGGATACAGAAGGTGAATTCGTTCTCCGAAATCGAAAGCTTAATCCGCAGCCTAATCAAGGACAAGATTGACGACGGGCAGCTTATCGACTCAGGCCTGACCCTGCGCGATATCGAAGACAGCACTCAAGCCTTTATAAATGTTTTGCGTGCCATGAACCACGAGCGTATATCGTACGAGCCGATCAAAACGGAGGAGAACCCGGAATGATGGACCGCGAAGACAGCCCGATAATCTTGAGCGTTTCTGACGATATAACCATCGAAGATACGTACTTCGGCCTTATCGAAAAGGTATTGCTCCAAGGTTTGGCAGATGAAGGCATAAGCACCGAGGAAGTAAGCGTATTAATCACGACTGATGCCGAAATACAACGCCTTAACAACAGGTTTCGCGGAATTAACAAACCAACCGATGTTCTGTCGTTTCCGCAATATAAATCAAGGGCGCAAATACCGCAAAATGCCGAGAACTTGGGCGATATCATAATCTCTCTGCCGCGTGCGGAGGCGCAAGCCGCCGAATTTGGCCACAGCCTGCGCCGTGAACTTGCGTTCTTAGCGGCACATGGACTGCTGCATCTGCTTGGGTACGACCACGAGGGCGAAGGAGAACAGCAAATGTTTCGCAGGCAAGAAGAACTTCTGACAAAGCTTGGCATACCTCGGAGCGGATAAATCCGCTCCCTACAATGCCGCCCTGATGCGTACGGAGCGGATTTATCCGCTCCGTAACTAATCGTGGTAAAGCCATGTAAAATTATAGATTAAATTCGGAGGAAGACTAATGAAGCTGTTTTACATCTTGGTAATGACTACAATTTTACTGCTTGCTGCAGGCTGCGGAACGCTGACATCTGCGCCGCCGGAAGCACCGGCCATGGCAACTCCAACGCCGGCTCCGACACCTGCACCAACACCGACGCCAACACCTGCACCGACACCGGAGCCTCCTCCGAGTCCGCCGGAAAACATGGGAATAAACACTCTTACGGGTGAGTATATATACATTGGCGTGACAGGCCGCCGCCCTGTGGCGGTTGTTATTGACAACATTAGGCGCGCACTTCCGCAAAGCGGGATTGCTCAGGCAGATATCCTCTACGAAGCACTGGCAGAGGGCGGAGCAACACGCCTTGTTGCCGTTTTTAAGGAGTTTGACGCAGAACGGATAGGGCCGGTAAGGTCGGCGCGTTCGTACTTTGTTGACTTTGCAATAGACCACGATGCAATATTCATACATCACGGCGGAAGCCCCGCATCCTATAACGATTTGCGCAGCATGAACATCGACAGGCTCGACGGCATGGTCGAAGGCCAGGTTTTCTGGCGCGACCGCGACCGTATAAACCGCGGGCTGCATGACCACAGCTCGTATACAAGCACCGAACGCATCTGGAGAAGAATAAACGAACGCAATATACGCTACGCAATGCACGAAGACCGAGTGAGCATGTTCAACTTCTTCCCTGTGCCGACATCTCCCCGCGGCTCTGAACCGGCAGCCGAATTTGAGATACGTTTCATACAAGGCTACTCAACGCGGTTTGTATTCGACGAGGAAACAAGCCTGTACGCTATGTCAACAACGCATGGCGCACATATCGATGCCGAGACGGGCGAACAGCTTACATTCAGCAATGTCATTGTCCAGAATACGCAAGTCAGGCATATTCCGGGGGATAACGCAGGCCGCCGCGAGATTGTGACAGTCGGGCAAGGTACAGGCTATTTGTTTACAAACGGGCAGGTTGCCCCGATTCGCTGGGCGAAGGATAACCGAATGTCTTCAACACGCTGGTACAACGAGAATGGTTTGCCGCTTAATATAAATATTGGGCGCACGTATATAGCAGTCACCGAAAATACGCCGATTATAGTTGAAACAGACATCGAAGATGAACACGAGGACGAAGCATAATCGTATATAAGAAGGAGCAAATCGCATGGATACTGCGTTCAAATCAGGTTTTGTATCGTTAATAGGCTGTCCGAATGTTGGCAAGTCGACACTTATGAACGCGCTTATGGGCGAAAAAATAGCAATAATATCTAACAAGCCGCAGACAACGCGCACAAAAATAACGGGGGTTCTTACGCGCGAAGCCTCGCAGATTGTATTTATCGATACGCCCGGCATTCACCGCCCAAGGCACAAACTTGGCGAATTTATGGTGCGTGCGGCACAGTCCGGCATTGGCGATGCAGACATAGTGCTGTACCTTGTCGAGCCGCAGGACAGAATAGGCCGCGGTGACGCGGACATACTAACAAAACTGAGAAAACGCGGCGGCACAATCTTTCTTATCATAAATAAGGTCGATACTGTCAGTAAGCCGCATATACTGAATATTATAGAGACATATCGAACTGCATTCGCGGGCGATACAGAACCCAAGGCTGAGTTTGCCGAAATAGTCCCGATTTCGGCGGCTACGGGCGAAAACTTAGACCTCCTGTTTGAGACTATTACGAAACATTTACCGCATGGGCCGCGCTACTTCCCCGATGATGTCCTCACAGACCAGCCCGAGCGTGTGATTGTCGCAGAAATGATACGCGAGAAACTCCTGCATATGCTTGAGGATGAAATCCCTCATGGCATTGCCGTTGATATCACGTCGTTCAAACAGCGCGAAAACAAGCCTTTGATAGACATTGAAGCCACTATCATTTGCGAACGCGAGAGCCATAAAGGTATTGTAATCGGCAAAGCGGGAGCAGTCCTCAAGGAGGTTGGCAAGCGCGCACGTATTGATATCGAACACTTCTTCGGGCAAAAGGTCAACCTGCAGCTATGGGTAAAAGTCCGCAAAGACTGGCGCGACTCCGATACGCACCTACGAAGCTTTGGGTACAAAGGATAAATGCTGTTGTAGGGACGACCGCCTCGGTCGTCCGCACCTACTTGGTATATTGTTAATGGCAAAATTCAACAGGATAAATACCCCCTCTTTGGCAAACCTAAGTACATAAAAAGTGATTCCCATCTGTACTTGCTGAATGAGAGCAGATAATCGCAATGCTTCAATGCGTTATCTGCGAACAATGAAGCAGTAGTACAGATGGGAATTGCGACAAAGGGGGATGAAATCATGCAATACGATGTATTATTCTGGAATGTATTTGAAACTTACGGTATGCCTGAAGCGTATATAAATTATAAGTGTTTCAGCCGTACGGCTGTCGATATTGAAAAATCAGATGAGGGTACACCCGCGAAATGAAAACATTTAAGGCACGGGGCGTTGTTCTGCGCGATGTAAGCGTTGGAGAGTCCGACAAAATAGTGACGCTGTTACTCAAAGGGCGAGGGAAACTGGGTGCATCGGCAAGAGGCGCACGCAAGAGCAACAGCCAATTCCTGGCGGCTGCCCAGCTCTTTACATATTCCGATTTTGTGATTACACAAGGCAAGAACTATTTTGCGATTACTCAGGCCGATGTTATAGAGACTTTTTACGGCCTCGGTGACTCCTACGAAAGGCTCATAGCCGCAAGCCGTGCGGTAAAACTGTGCGACAGGGTAATACTCGAGCAAGAGCCATGCGACGACATCCTGCACTTACTGATTTACAGCCTGAACGCATTGTGCAAGGATAGACCGCCGGAGCTTGTAGAGGCGGCATTCTTACTGAAGTTCCTGCAATACAGCGGCTTCGGCCCGGATTTTGAGACATGTTCGCTGTGCGGCAAGGTTGTAACATTTCAGGATGCCGGAAAGCTCGGGCAGTTCCCGGCGGGGCTGCATGGCATAACCTGCGCGGCTTGCGCCGGAAGTGCAAATCAAGCGATACGGATGTGGTTGGCCGAAAGCACCAGACAAGCAGCCGTATATATCGTAAATTCAGATGTACGCAATCTTTTCAGCTTCGAAGCCGTGCCGCAAGTGCTTGTACAGCTTTCAGAATATGGAGACTTTATGTTGCGTGAACATTTTGATACAACAGTGAACAACAATTAAAGTCGGAACGCTTGCATGCAACGATTTTAGTTGTCAGCGAACGCCGCTACACCGAGCTAAACGTAGTAGGGTGGGGCTTGCCCCCGCCGAGGATATTACAGGGGGAACGATTATGGACGAAAAAATGAAGATTTTAGAAATGTTGGATGCGGGGAAGATAACCCCGGAGCAAGCATCAGAATTAATAAAGGCTATAGGTGAAAAGGAAGAGTCGTATTCGTCTCAGCCTAATCAGGCACATAATTATAACCAAACGAACCATACTCACCATAATTCCCATACTCACCATAATTCCCATACTCACCATAATTCGCATACACACGATAATGCTCATAGCCGTTCAGATGAACCGCGCCATAATAACGGTGCGAGAGCGGGAGAGGCAAAAGGGCCGAGTTTTGGCGAGATTGCGGCAGATTTGGGTGTTAGGCTTGGTGGTATCGCTAAAGAATGGGAGCCTAAGGTTAAAGAAATTGCCGGAGTAATGGCTGAGAAAACGGTAGACTTTGCCGACAAGGTCACAAAAGAGATGACAAAGGCTGTAGAGCCAAAGCCCGGCGATAGACCGCCCGGCTCCGGCGGAGGCCAACATAGCAGCCACCATCACAGCAGAATGAGAAGCGAACCGACAAGGCCGACAGTGCGCCCCGACCGGCTTTCCGAGCGTTCGTTTGAGCTGCTTGTATCGAGTACCGGAAGTGAACTTGTGTTGGCGGGGTTTAATCAACCTGTTACGGTAAAAGGCTATAACGGCGATAAGATAACGGCTAAAATCACATATCGGGCGAAGCAGCCCGGGGCAGATATTGAACTTATCTCGTACGGAAATAAGTATATTTTGAATTATGATGCGGCGGCGTTTTCAGAAGTTGGGGTTGATGCCTATGTGCCGGAGAAGTTATTCAATATCGTGAATATATCGAATGCTAACGCGCTGCTGCATATTTCAGGCATAAACACCGGAATGTTCAATGCGAGTGCTGCGGGAGGCAAGGTTGAGCTGTCGCGTATATGTGCAGCTGATGGACGAATAGACGCAGTAAACAGCGTTGTTTCTGCTGCCAATCTTGATATCGAGAACATGAAACTTGAAAGCAGCAACGCACCTATCAATTTGAGTATAACTGACTACAGTAGTTTTAACGACTACAGATGGACAGTAGAAACCAGCAATGGCCGTATCTCTGCAAACATACCGTCAACACCTGCCATGGGCTATCATATAAGAGCTGCCAGTGCGCTTGGGAACGTGAAATTAGGCTTGACGGGTATGGAATATTCGCTTAACTCAAATGCGAATGTTGAAGCGCGTTCGGCAAATTTTGATACATGTGCAAAACGCGTGAGTATCTCGTTCGAAAGCAGCAACGACAGCATAGTTATAAACTAGTCTATAGTTGAGTGCAAAGAGTAACAAAATGCTGCAAGAATTGTCATGAAGTTGTAAAATATACAAGATGCTGCAAAATATTGCAAAATTCTATTTGAATATTGCAAAAGTTATGGTATAATATAAAAAAAGTCTGTAGTTTTTTATGAGCGAAATAGTATTTAGTGGTATAGCAGACCAATATATGATACTTGAAAAGTGGTTTCAGGGGGGCAGTAATGAGGGAAACAGCAATCAGAAATTCGAGAACAAAGAAAAAAGGGCGTTTATCGCGCAAAACGAACTCAATCTTGGCTAAACTGGCGATAATTGTGAGCGTTGTAATTGTGCTTACGGGCGGGTTGGTTGGCTTTATGTTCCTTAGCGACAGAATGCCGGGCGGCGAGCTTGGGATAATGCCGTCAATACCTGCAATTGCTGCATCGAGAGAGACGATTTTCGAAAATATATACATTAATGGAGTAAATGTCGGCGGATTGACATACGAGCAAGCCCTTGAACGCCTTTCGGCAGGACATGTGGTTTCAGCCGATAAACAACTGACGGTTGTAGCTGTTCAGGCAGATGAGACCCTTGTCATAGACTTCAGCGACCTTAACCCGGGATTTGATTTCAGCAATGCCGTAGCGCAGGCAATGGCTTACGGCGCAGACGAAAGTGACCGCGCGGTGCGCGAGAGGCTGAGTACAAATCCTGTGCGTATCACACAACCCCCTGTTTATAGCTACGACGATGCGGTACTTACAACGAAAATTGAAGAATTTATGCGTTCTCTTGAAAGAGAGCCTAAAAATGCCACAAGCAAACGCGACGAAGGACAATTTACAGTAACAGAAGAAATTATAGGGCTTTCTGCGGATATCCCTGCGACTGCAGCACTTGCCCGTGCGGTTGTTGCAGCTAATGAAAGCGGCACAATTGAGGCTGTATTCAGATACGTTGAACCGTCGGTTACGGCGGAAGGGCTGCGCAACGCGCAATCACTGCTGGGAACGTTCACCACGAATGTTGCAGGCTCGCTTGAACTCCCTCGTAATCTGAATGTTATAAATGCCGCAAGACATATCAATGATGTTGTTGTTGCTCCGGGCGAAGTTTTCTCGACAAACTACTATTTCGGTGCGATGACAATGGCAAACGGTTACCACTATGCACCGATTATCGTAGACGGCGAGTTTGTTCCGGGAATAGGCGGCGGAATCTGCCAAGTTACCAGTACGCTGTACATGGCACTGCTGTTTGCTGAGATGGAAATCGTCGAGAGACGTAACCACTCTCTTAGGGTAACATATATCGACTGGGCAATGGATGCAACTAATGTAACCGGCTTGATAGACCTCAGATGGCGAAACAATACCGAACACCCTGTATATGTCGAGGCTTTTGTATCCGCTGCAGGTGAAGTAGTTGTTAATATATTCGGATATGAATCGCGCTCGGAAGGCAGAACGTTGAGATTTGTACCTGTACACCTTGGCTCGACGCCTCCAAGCGAAACTATAATCCCGGATCCGGATATGCCATACGGGCAGCGTTATGTTGAAAGACGCGGTGTAACAGGGAATCAGTACGCACTCTACAAGCATGTTTATCAAAACAATGAACGTATCAACAGATACAGAGTAAACACCAGCAACTATCGCGTGGTTAACGCGGTTGTCAGAGTGGGAACGGCCGGTGCGCCGGATTCAACTGATGAAATTCCAACCGATGTACCGGCAGATACACCGCAAGACACGCCTCCGGCTGAGACCGGCAACAATCAGGAGCCTGTACCGCCTGCAACAGGTTATACAACTCCGCCTGATGAAACCACTACAACTGTACCGGATCCGCCGCCTGCAGACGATGAAATTGTCGAACTGCCGGATTTAAGCGGATGGCTCACACAACCGGCAGGGCCACCGACAAACTAAAACGAAACTAACTTACAAAGCGGCCTATTAACACTAAGGCCGCTTTTGTGATGTATTAAACCGGTCTGCAAAGGCATGTTTAATTTAAATTTATGCTTGACAAGGCAGCCGATATGTAGTATAGTCTATTAGTAAGTTTTGCGCCCAGGTAGCTCAGTCGGTAGAGCAGTGGACTGAAAATCCACGTGTCGGTGGTTCAATTCCGCTCCTGGGCATTTGAACTTATTTGCGGATGTAGTTCAATGGTAGAACACTAGCCTTCCAAGCTAGATACGCGGGTTCGATTCCCGCTATCCGCTGACGAGTGTAAACGCTTTAAACGCCTTTTTTGGGCGTTTTTTTGTTTCGCAGTTTCGCAAAAACTCCCGCTTTTCAAAAAATGAAAGGCGGGAGTTTTGTATATCTTGAACTATTTCAATATGCTTGCTGCTTTGTCTTTTGCGGCTGCGATGGCCTCTTCTATGCGGCCATTGTCCTTGCCGCCTGCCATTGCCATTGTGGGTTTGCCGCCGCCGCGTCCGTCAAGCAGTGCTACGGCATCTTTTACAATGTCGCCTGCTTTGACTCCGGCTGCGACAACATCGTCAGTTGCCATTACAAGCATGGATGCTTTGCCGTCCTGTGTACCGACAAGTATTATGACCGATGATTTATAGCGGTCTTTGGCGCGGTCGCCAAGTTCTTTGAGCGCATCACCGCTCATTCCGTCAATCCGGCCGGAGACGATTGCACAATCGCCGATTGTTGTTACATCAAGGCCGCCGTCTTCAAGGTAGGAGGCTTGCGCTTGCCCGCGCAGCTGCTCAAGCCGGCGCAGATTCTCTTTGTTGGCTTGCACAAGCTGCTCAGCGGCGTTTGTCGCGTTTGCAGGTGTTGTTTTGAGCGCGGCACAGATGTCTGCAATGCGCCCCTCGGTTTCGCTAAGGAGCGACAATACACCAAATCCTGTGACGGCCTCAATACGGCGTACCCCGGCCGCAACAGATGCCTCGGACAAAGCCTTGAACAGTCCGATTTGCCCGGTGTTTGTGCAGTGTGTACCGCCGCAAAGCTCGGCGTAGCTGCCGATATCAACAACACGTACGTTGTCGCCGTATTTTTCACCAAATAACGCGACTGCGCCGCGCGCACGAGCTTCATCTATACTTGTTTCAAAAGTCGAGATAGGCAATGCGCTGAGTATTAACGAGTTTACACGAGTTTCAACCTCTTGCATTTCACTTGAGCTGAGAGGTTGAAAGTGTGTGAAGTCAAAACGCAATCTTTCAGGAGAAACTTGTGAACCGGCTTGTTCTATATGGCTGCCGACAACCTCTTTCAAAACTTTATGAAGTAAGTGTGTAGCGGAATGGTTTCGGCTGGTTGCCGCTCTGGGGTTATCGTCTACGGTTGCGGAAACACTTTCGCCGACTGCGATTTTACCGTTTTCGATTACTCCGAAATGTGCGAAATGTTTTGCCGACACTTTCTTGGTGTCACTGATACGTATGGTTGCATCGCCTGCGCGGATTACACCGGTATCTCCAACTTGCCCGCCCGATTCCGCATAGAATGGAGTTTTGTCGAGTACAATCGCTGCAGACGCGCCTTTTGCGGCTTCTTGTGCGAGTTCGCCGTCAACCGCTATAGCGATGATGTGTGCGCCGCTCAGAGTTAACTCGGTATCACCGCAGAAAATAGTTGCGGCAGCATCTCCAAGTTTGTCGAACACAGATGCGTCAGTACCCATGAATGTACTTTCGCCGCGTGCCGCACGGGCGCGGGCGCGTTGCGCCTGCATGTTCTCATTAAAGCCTGCTTCGTCAACATCCAAGCCATCATCGAGCAGTATTTCGCGTACAAGCTCGAGAGGGAAACCGAATGTATCGTAAAGTTTGAATGCCGCATCGCCGCTGAGTGTGGTTTGTCCGTTTGTGCGCAGTTTACCAACTTGGTCTTTCAGAAGCTCAAGCCCCTGCACGATTGTATCTTTGAAACGCTGCTCTTCTTGCGAGAGTACCTGCTTGATATAGTCAGCCTTTTCGTTAATTTCAGGATATGCTTCGCGTGAATTATCAATAACGACTTGCGAAAGTTCGGCAAGGAATGGGCGTGTTATGCCAAGAAGCTGCCCGTGGCGAACCGCGCGTCTGAGCAAACGCCGCATAACGTAGCCGCGCCCCTCACTTGAGGGCAGTATGCCGTCGCCCGTCATAAATGTTACCGAGCGGATATGGTCAGTGATAACCCTTATCGAGATGTCGTCCTTTGTTGCAGCACCGTAAGTTTTACCGGACATCTCACAGACTTTGTTGCGTATGGCTTTCATTGTGTCGATATCGAATATGGATTTCTCATCCTGCATAACCACCGCAAGACGCTCAAGCCCCATGCCTGTATCAATATTTGGCTTAGGCAGATTCGAGTAGCTGCCGTCTTCTTCCTTGTTGAATTGGGTGAAGACGAGGTTCCAGACCTCCATGAAACGGTCGCAGTCGCAGCCTACTGTACAATTGGGGCTGCCGCAGCCAAACGCTTCGCCGCGGTCAATATAGATTTCGGAGCATGGGCCGCACGGGCCAAGGCCGACTTCCCAGAAGTTATCTTCCTTACCCATCTTGAAGATGCGCTCGAGAGGGATGCCCTCCTGTTCGTGCCAAATTTGCAGAGCTTCGTCATCTTCCAGATAGACAGAGACGTAGAGCAGGTCTTTAGGTATCTTCAGCACTTCCGTGAAAAACTCCCACGACCATGCAATGGCTTCTTTCTTGAAGTAGTCGCCGAATGAGAAGTTGCCCAGCATCTCGAAGAACGTACCGTGGCGTGCAGTTTTGCCGACATTGTCGATGTCGGGAGTTCTGATACATTTTTGCGAGGTACAAACTCTTACGCAAGGCGGCACTTCCGCGCCGGTAAAGTATGGCTTGAGCGGTGCCATGCCGGAGTTTATCAGTAATAATGACTTGTCACCCATGGGGACAAGCGAAAAAGACGGCATTTTCAAATGCCCTTTATCTTCGAAGAATGAAAGAAACATGCTGCGAAGTTCATTTACTCCGTATTTTGTCATTTGCAGCCTCCTAGTGTATTGTTATTGGTTGTAACAAAATTTAATTTTTGATTGTCATTAGAGTTATTCCGAAATTGTAGATAGTCCGTCATTGCGAGGGCTGATACACAACCGAAACCACTCGCGTCGTGCCCCCCGGGCTTGACCCGGGGGGCATGACAGTTATCGAACATTGCAATGTCTTTGCCCTCGCAACAGACATGTAACGAAACAGAGTTTCCACTGTCATCCTGAGGCAAAGCTCCCCAATGATTGTCATCCTGAGGCGAAGCCGAAGGATCTTATCTTTTTAAAAGAAAGATTCTTCGCCATAGTGGTTTGCCTTCGGCAAACCGGGCAGGTCAGAATTTTCCGCATCGCCTGCGGCTTGCGCAACGGCTTCGCGAAAAACGGTTCTTCGAACCGCCGGCTTTCTCCGGATTCGCGCACCACTTTCGCATAGCGAAAGCACCAAGGCTCAGAATGACAAACTCTTGCTTCGTTACAAGTCTAATGACAGAGCGGACCGGAATTTCGTTACAATTCTATTGCAATTTTGACCCATAATCCCGTTAGATAATATAAATAAGCGAGGAAATGGATTCCTCGCTTATTTTATCACTAAGATATTCGATTTACAAGCGTAAATTTTGAAGTTAGTTTTGCGGCACTGAAGCGTTCATTATGAATCTGTGCGCCCAGTGAGTTGTCGGTACATCGGTGAATTGCAGATTGCTGAGCGGCTGCTGGCTGCGTTGTTCGCCTCTGACGAAGATGGTAGTGACTTCAGCACGAGTGATGTTGCGGGCCGGGCCGAATGTACCGTCTTCATAACCGGCTACCATGTTGTGGGTAAACGCCAGTGATACAGGCAAGAAGTACCACGCTGTAGGTGCAACGTCAGGGAAAGATGAATTCGCCGCGCCGCTGAGACCGTAGAAGTTCATCAGAACAACTGTGATTTCGGCACGGGTGATAGGGTCGTTCGGCCTGAATGTGTACGCGCCGGCATCGCCGCGCATGATGAGACGAGACGATACATAGTCGATAGCACGGCGGTTTGGATGGTTACCCGGTACGTCTGTAAAATTGATTGGTGTGCCGGTACTTGGTGTTGTAGAAAGGTTGTAGAGTATCTGAGCTACTTCCGCGCGAGTTGCCGCACGATTTGGCGAGAATGTGAAGTTGCCTGTTCCCGGTACAAACGCAGTTTCAGGAACAACGTCAGGTTGAACAAGAACCGAGACATTTGTCATTTGGTCGGATACGATGATAGACCACTGCGGTTGGAAAAGAGAGAAACCGGCAGGAACTTGAAGCTGAGCTGCTCTTAGCTCTGCCCCTTGAGCCACGGTAATGCGCTGCGTTCCAACATTTGCTTGCGCGCCTGTAGTCAGGAAGTTTACAGTAACTTCGATTTCAACAGGAGAAGTTGTAACTTCAATAACTTCGCCGAATATAGTGTGGGTTGGTGCATTAGTCCCTGTTGTAGATGACACTATAGTATAGGCACGTACGAAATAGCGGGTATCACGTGCAAGATTTGGGATATTCATGTAGAAATCGCCGATACGGTTGTTTGAGAAAGATACGCGCTGATCGGAGAGTGTAGGTGTATTGTTGGTCGTAGAGAATACGAAACCGGATTCGC
>Ga0136643_10006087_pt1 | contig 17209 bp, 13 predicted proteins | sample TergutLab28metaG_FD_96883 | JGI IMG/M metagenome (GOLD analysis project Ga0136643, IMG submission 96883) | Labiotermes labralis P1 segment gut microbial communities from Petit-Saut dam, French Guiana - Lab288 P1 (version 3) (version 3) | ecosystem: Host-associated > Arthropoda: Insects >... | reverse complement strand
CCCCCTTCCACAAATAGAGTTATTGTCTAGTTTATATTCATGTATTTTGTATTACTACCTGTATCTGTTATGTTTCATAGTGTTTTATCTGACCCCTGTTTTGATTCGGTTTGTCAAACTATGTGTATGTAGAGATCTCTACACCACACATGCGCGCATGCATATAGCTAGCCCATAAGTTCCCTAGACAACCTGATGATGGCCAATACAGGCCGAAACATGTAGTTGTTTCCATCACAGTCATTAAATACACCTCAGTGATTAAGCTGTGTTTGACTACATACCTTTTCCTAGTTCTGACAGTGGTGTTGATAAGGATTTGTGCATTCTCTGAAGTCACACCATGTCAACTGGTAATTAGTTACCAATGTTTCAGAGGAGTGTAGTGGCTCCAAAATATCTGTAACTGTAACAGTTTACATGGCATAAAATCAAAGAAGACTTGAATCTTCAACATATCTAACATTAGAATAGAAATGAGTTAGGGCTGAGGAAGAACTCAAGACATACTGAATTATCTATGTAACATCTGAAACTGTCACACTGAATTGATACACAAAGATCCTCTCAGACTCTGAGTTATATCAAAGGCGAGTTAAAAATCAATGTTTTAAGAACTTTCTGTGTCCTTATTACCAGGAACACTGAGATGCTTTTCAAGGCTAAACTGGTATATTATAATATCCTCCTAGTCTCCTAGGTTTCTGAAATGTGATAGTGTAGTCAGTACAGTGACAAGGCTTTGTGATCTGGGGTGTGAATCCCAGCAATGGCAAGAGATGTTTCTCTTCTCCAGCACATCCAAACCAGCTCTGAGACCCACCCAACTTCATGCTCAATGGATAATGGGAGCTCTTTTCCTAGTGGTACAGCAGCCACAGCATGAGGCTGAACACTCTCCTTCATCTAGTACCATGGTTAATAATGAGTGGAGCTATATCTAAACCTCTCCTGTATTCCTTCATGGTGCATGCAAGGAAAACTTTATTTTTACCCAAGACATTTATGTGGTGCTTCAATATCATGCATGTTTGAAGCACCTTTTTGTCTGTGGATCTAAGCATAAAGGACGGGGAACTGAGAAGGTGTTTTTGTGTTTCTTTGTTTCCAGAGCATCATACTTGCACAATATGATGTATTACCTCCCTGCAGAGGTTAATTATGGAACATCTGAATTCCTCATGTACAGAGCTAGTCTGTGCATTGATCACCCCAGAGGATTCAATGCATATATGTACTGTGAAGACACTTTATGAGGTGTACAGTGGCTAGGGCTGAAACTGACCACTCAGTTCCATTTAGAGCTGAGGTTAACAATGTGTGGCACTAATACCTCCACTCAATTATGTGTCTTCACAGCATGCCCAGGTTCAACTTATGTTTATTATTAATAACACAGGCCAGCATTAATGAAGTTAATATCTCTGTAACGTCTGTGCTTTTTTTAAGTCCCTATGTCTGTGTAATACCATCACAATAACTGCCTACAAACATACCAGAAACAGTTGGAAAATCAAGCTGCTTCCCTATGGCATGGCTACATATTTTTTTAGATTTCTGGTTTCACTATCAATAGTTACAAAATTGTAAGTTGCAAAATAATACCTGAATGACTGAAATTGTTTCATGAATTTTATAATTACCACAGACACGAACATTTTTCCTTTATTGTAAATCAGCAATCCTTCAATCCTGTACTTGTAATCACTAGGTGCATGGTACATTGTCTTCCTTATGCAGCTGACAGTTTCTCAGCTGATTAAGATATTCCTTGTTTTCACAGAATCCAACATTCATCCACATTTCCACAAAGCCCACCACTGAACCTTATGCTGAATCACTTCAGTCCACTGCACACCTTCAAATCATATTCTCCATATTCATTTTAACATTTTCATCTTAACTTTATTTTGGCATTCACGCTTATCTCTTCTTCACAACCTTCCTTTACTATTTTGTATGCATTTGTCATTTTGCTTCAACATGAAGTTCTTACTTAGGTTCCTTACCTATTACGCTGATAGAAACATAATCTGCATTATACATGGAGTGTGAAGCGAATCCACTATACAGGCATGTACCTGGTCTGCCAAATGCTCATGGCTGATGAAAAACACGTTCTGGTCGATACCCTTTACTGTGCACATACTGGTAACACTGCTGTGGCTCTCCAGTCCTGGATACAGTGTTGACATGATGAGTTTTGCAACCTGAGGCTGCATGCGGTGCTGTGTCTTGAGCTCCGAGATGGCCATCCCTTTCTCAATGAGTCTGTGTACTAGAATGGGCATGTGGGCCTGGACAGACGAGATAAGATACGAGGAATTATGGCTTGCAGAATAACAATGAAACTATCATTATGTGGATATGCATAATACCCATCAAAATAAGAAGCAAGAAATAATATACCTCCTAATTCAACCCACTGAAGTATGATATGATAGGTAATAAACATTCAAGATCCCCAAGAAATTAATCTTTCTCATTTAAAAATACTCTTTTTGTTGGTACAAAATGTTCAAATTTTCCCACTAAATAACGTTATCATAACATAATACAAAGTATTAACAATGTATTCACAAATGTCCACCACTGGAACCTAATTCAGACCAAGTTAATCAAGTTCACATACAATTTACATCCATAGTGTTTATTTTATCATCCTGGTTGTTTGGTTACCATTCCTGTCTTATACTTGGCATGTCCCATATTAAATTTCAGTCTTTGTTAAGGTATGGTATAATTTTATGCGGTGGGGAAAGAGAGTGTAAAGGTATTAAAAATACAAAAAAGGGTTCTGCATTCAATTAAAGGGCTGCATAAAAGAGCATCTTGTAGACCAATTTTTAAAGAGCTAAAGGTTCTCACAGTGACTGCACTTTGAGGTGGTGATCTACATAAAAAAAAAAAAACATGTATTTAAGAGGAATTCCGACATACATGAGTACAAAAATGTGATTTCCATATTCCAAACTGTAATACATCACTTTTCAAGTGGAGTGTGACGAACATAGGAATTAGACTGTACAACAAAATGCCAACTAGAATAAAGCAATTAAATAGTTTTAGGGATTTTAAAAGAAAATTAAAGTTATTTTTACTGGATCACCATTTTTATTCATTAAATGAGTTTTTTATATTTGAAGAAGATAACAGCATCAGTAAGTAACAATACAAGTAAAACAAGATGTAAATAAGACTTCCTTTAAGGTAAAAGTTGCTATCATGTGATTCGACTAGTTTATTGGATAATTAATCACATGTGTGAAGTTGACTGAACTTATGTAATTCTGGTAAAATGTTCATATCTGATGGTAATTTGAATCAGCTATATCTATAGTACCATATATTAAAATACTGTATTCTATTACTTTCTATTTGTGCCTTACTATTATATTATTTATAAATTGACTTCATTGTGTACACGACTTTCTGCATATTGACAAGTCTAATGTTACTACATAACTATATGGACATAAATAAATAAATAAATTCTCAGCTCACAACTAGCCAACATGATTGATGTTTTCCTCAACAAGACACTTAAGTCAGCATCTCATAACATAGCACCGTAAGGTATGTCTACAATTATGGAACAACATTCCTGGATCAAAATAGAAGTGGCTGCTGGTGTGGTCTGCAGGAATCACATGGCAAAGGTGCATTACTGTACTCAGCTGTTGTGTAGTGGGTGGAAGCTTTTCACCATGGTCGATACTGTGGATAATCATACCAGGAGAGAAGGTTCAGCTGGTAGATCACTGCTGGAAGTGGACAGGTATTGGATAATGCACCACTAGGCTGTGAACATTGGGAAAAGGGATCTTAATATTTGTCGCATCATTAAAGACATCATTAGGATGCAAAAAATTGCATCAAACATCTCACATCACCTTCCTGAAGGACAAAAGTGGCACATACATGCTACTTGTCACCTTAACCTTGAAAGGTACCATAATGAAGGTGATGCATTCCTGCACCATATTGTAGCACTTGACAAATGATGGCTCCATTAACACTGTAAGCCATAATCAGCATCACTTTAACTCTACTGGGATCTTGGTGAAATTTCTCCAAACATGGAAAGCCTTGATGGTGCCATTCATTTCACTCCCATTTCACTTTGGGGTCACAATTCTGTGGCCATTTCTGCACTTTGGTAAGGTGTTGTGTCACCCAAATGTAATGCAATTTTTCACTGTAATTATGTCTTTAACCAAGCTACAAACATTGAAATAACTTCTCCCAACTTCTACAGCCAACTGGCACATTATTCAATAATGTCCACTTCTAAGAGGCTGAAACTGCTCATCCAGGACAAAGGGTCATCTTGCACATTGACCCTGGCAAAAGGCCATCATCCACCATGCAACAGTTCAGTACAGGAATGAATCATTTCTACATGCTTCCTGCACACTATAGAACAGTCCTATAGATTACAATCACATGCTACTTTTGTTCTGATCCAGGAGCATTCTTCAACTTCCTACACAGGTCTTAGAGCACTATGTTTGAGATAATGACTTCGTGGCTTATTGACATACTGTTCACTCACATTACAGGTGTAACAGTGATAGCATACATCCACTACATGGTCTTCAGGCTGTGCAATGTACAAATGGTCACTTTAAAGACATTCTGTGCAGGTGACATCAGTACGACACTAGTTTTCAGTGAACCCACATGAAGAATAATAATAATTATAGAACACTATATTTTTAAATATTTCAATATTGAACTAGTGACAGTGATAACAGTATTGATTTAGGACATACTGACACAGGAGATAGAAATAGTAATGTTCTTATGTCTAATTAATTAAAAAAAAAAGAATGATTCACTGTGCCAAGTGTGTGTCAAAAAACATTCACGTCCATGTAACTAGACTTGACAAGGTTAACTCAAGCAGTGATTCACCTTACCAGCATTTGGTACTACCTACTTCAAGTCCAGAACTAAGCAGTTATCTGCATTAAACTTTTATGCTTTTCCTCAGTCAATTATTTACTGACTCCATGGGTGCAGAGTCCTTCTTGTGAAGTTAAGCTGCTCTCAGCTAGTTAAGAAATTCCCCGCATTATGTGGAACCCGAAGGTTCATTACCGCATTCACACGTGCCCACCACCTGTCCCTATCCTGAGCCAGCTCCATCCAGTCTGTGCCCCCACATCCCACTTCCTGAAAATCCATCTTAATATTATCCCTCCATCTATGCCTGGGTCTTCCATCTTTCCCTCAGGTTTCCCACCAAAACCCTGTATATGCCTCTCCTCCCCCATATGTGCTACATGCCCCGCCCATCTCATTCTTCTCAATTTAATCATCCGAACAATACTGGGTGAGGAGTACAGATCATTAAGCTCCTCAATACCCTATTCTCAAACACCCTCAGCGTACGTTTCTCCCTCATTTTGAGCGACCAAGTTTCACACCCATACAAAACAACAGGCAAACTATAGTTCTGTATAACTTAATTCTTAAATTTTTGGATAGCAAACTGGAAGATAAAAGATTCTGCACCAAATGACAGCAAGCATTCCCTGAATTCAATTTGCTCTTAATTTCTTCCTGAATAAAATTTTGATTTGTTATGGTTGTTACCAAATATTTGAACTCTTCCACCCTTTCAAAGGAACTATTATTAAACGTTATGCTGTGACTTCGCCCTGCATCCGGATCTCGAGACATGACCATGTACTTAGTCTTATCACCATTTACTTCTGGTCCAATCTCCCTTCTAGCAACTACTAAAGTTCCTGCGTTTTTCTTTATAGTATGTACGCTTCCACCTAATATATTAACATCATCATCATAAACCAGGAGCTGATGTGTATCATTTAATTTCAAGTCATCCTGGTTTACCTGAACCCTCCTAATGGCGTACTCCACAGCACAAATGAAAGGGAATGGCGATAAAGCATCTCGTTTCAAACAATTCCTAATAGGAAACATGACAGACAAATTTTTGCCTACCCAGACTCTGCTACAGGTTTCATTCAGACACATTTTTATTAGCCTTACCAGTTTCATGGGGATACCAAACTCAATGAGAATATTATACAAGACCTCCCTCCTGACTAAATCATAAGCTTTCTTGAAGTCTATGAACAGCTGATGCACTGCTTCACTGTAGTCCCATTTCTTCTCAATTACTCGTATATGACAAATGCAGAATATATGATCAGTAGTTGACCTGTTGCATCAAAATCCACACTGATGATCCCCAGTAATATCCTCTGCATATGGAGTTAACCTTGACAGCAGTAGGTTGGATAAAATTTTATATGTAGTTGACAGAATTGATATGCCTCTATGATTATTGTTTTATCACACTTCTTATAAGTAGGTAAAATGATTGACTCCTTCCACTCCTGAGGCAATTCCTCCTTATTCCAAATAGAAGTAATAAGTTTGTGGTGCATGCCACTGACTAGCCCACTCACCTAGCCAAGATATTTAACATCTAAGCACCACAACTTCATAAACCCTAACACAGCAGTTGCAAGTACATAATAAAAAAAACTTTTTGTAAGCGTATGGCAACAGAGCAGTTTCAGAAGAATTATAATAGCAGAATATGACATCAATGCTTGCTGAGGTCAGCTACAGCAGTTTCTAGTTCCGGTATATACATGTGGCCATAACAACGAACAAAGGTACAGCAAGTAATAGATAGTGAGATGAAAGACAGGGTAGCAAGCACGCGGATGGCTGCAGAAGTTATAAGCATGGATAGAAATATGGGTAAAGTATTGTGTGCACATATAACTATGTATTGTATGCACATATAACTATGTATTTTTGTGTCTGGTAATTTATACCCATACCACCACAAGTTTATGGATCTCAGAGTGAATTGTTCTACCCCCTGCCTTAATCACTTTTGCTGGGATCTGCTCAGTACCAGGTGATTTGTGTCCTTTTAGCTTTTCAATAGCCATCTCAACCTCAAGGCACTTGTCTCAGGGCACTAGTGGTTCTGCAGTATGTATTTATGTCTGCCTTACCTCACTAACCCCATGTGCATTGGATAGCTGAGAGAAATGCTTCCTCTACTAGCCAAAATACTGTGGGAGTCTGGAACCAAATCACTCTCTCAACCTCTACTATATTAGCTCTAGACTGGTAATCCTTCTTAAAATCATTGATGGCCCTACACAAGGAAAAAACGTTAACATACTTCATCAAACCATGGTTTATATTGCTTCAATTCGTACAGATCTAAACTCCCTTTAGCTGAGGTTTAGATATTCTCTTCAATGTTCTCCCAAGCCCTATTTATGTCCTCGCTAACACATAAGTTCTCCAAAGCTGCAAACCTGTTTGAGATCTTAATCTGATATTGTTACCTAACCTCCAGCTCATTTAGCTTCCTGAGATTAAATCTTTCCACATCAAACTTCTGTGATTCTTGTTTACTTACTGCCAATCTTTCCCTAACTTTTGCAACCACCTGATAGTGATCAGTATCACAGTCAGCTCCCCTGAAACATTGTACATCTAGTACACTTGAATGCCATCTCCTATCTATCAGTATGTGATCAATCTGTTTGCGAGTCTTCCCATCTGGAGAGGTCCAGGTGTACTTATGAATGTGTGGGAACATCGTGCTCTTGACAACTGGATTTTTTGATGTGGTAAAGTTTACTGTTCTAACACCATTATCATTACTATCCTGATGTAGACTCTCATTTCCAATTGTTGGTTTGAAAATGTTCTCTCTCTCCACTTTTGCATTAAACACTCCTAAAAGAATTTTCATATGGTACATAGGAAAATGATCAAACACCTGCTCTAATTCCTCATAAAAACTGTCTTTTGAATAAACACTTTTCTCCTCACTTGGTGCATGCACATTCAGAACAATGATATTACACCATCGACCTCTCAGAACTACATATGACATCCCATCGCTAACAAACTCTACTGTCTTAACTGTTGATACTACTCTCTAATGTATAAGAAATCCCATTACCAATTCATGATTTTCATTTCTTTTACATAGAAAAAATTACAATCCCCTGCCCTTACTGTGCCCCTTTGTCCCACCTAACCTCTTGTACACCCACTAAATCTAATTTATATCGTACTAATTCTCTGGCTGCTGTTTTAAGCGAACCTGACCTATACAGGCTCCTAACATTCCAAGTACCATATCTCATGTCCCATATCCGTTGCTTAGGTCATAACAAAGTATCAGTCCAGGACCTTAGCTTTCTGTATGAACATTTTGTAACATAATGCGTTTTTACAGTGAGAAGTTGTTAGCACCTCACCCAACCCCCAAGCTGGAGGACCACCCCTTGTCGGCTGTCCGCGACTGCTTATTCAATATATTCGCAGTAACCCTCCATATCAGAGGCCATTCCTCTATCCGCAACCTGAGGACGCGCCATGTTGTGGTGACAGGGACCCACTTTTCATGGTTTTCTCAGTCAATACAGGTGACTTATTACATGGTTTGTTTCACTGGACTTCCTTCATCTCTCATACATGATCATCATTGTAATATCATGCAGCATTCCTGTAACTGGTTGTGTCATGAAGTAATCTACAAACAGGGCATCCATATTAACCCTCTCCCACATAGAGTTAACTGCAGTTGACACAAGTGTGATGCTGAAGAAACTAACGTCCACTTAAGTCACTGACCAACATATGAAAAGTAATGGGCGGCCATATAACTAATAGGTCTTTTGCAGAGTACAATGAGCAGTTAATTCTGGCCCCAAAGGGTTAATGGGGAGGAGGGGGGGGGGTTCAACCTCTTGGTACCTTCTTGAATTAATCTGATATGAAAATGATTATTTTTTCTGCAACAGATGGAAAAGAGAAGCATGTTTCATTATAAAAAGACCAAAATTATGTTCATAACTAAGTATTTTGTGAACCATAGTAACAAAATACAGTTTTTTTTTCATTCATTTATTCGGTAATTGCTGCCTCCCCACACCCATCCTTAATATGGTGGGTTCCAAAATGTCTACACTTACCAGGTGGCCTTCTTGACAACTTGCTGCACCTTGAACAGGCCTCAGTTCTCCTGAAACAGACACCACTGTGAGCCACATGCAATTCCAGTCTCTACAACAGTGATGTATTCAAACACAACATACTTACCTAACAACACAAGATGCTGACAGGACTGTGGAAGGCATGCCACTAGCTGAGCCTCTGTGATGTGGGTAGCCTCATCCACAATCACTGAAACATACCGCAGCTTCATTACCTGTTAAACCATGAATGAATGACTGAATCGATGTGCTGTTTTTTGAACAAAACATCCAGTAACCAAATAATCCTACTTTTATGGATGTTACTTCTAAAAGTGCCAATAATTTATGGCTCATTTCATTATAACCCAGTTTTCATGTTCTACTTCACCTATTATGTAGTGACATAAAACAGAGAATAACAAAGAACTGCAACCATAGTAAGGATATACAAACAATCTTCATAAATTATTTTGCTCCCATGGATTGCACTTTTGTCATTTCACAGCCGACATCAGCAGAATTCATAATTTTCTTTAAGACATGTCATCAGAGTGCTTGCAGTTCAAGTCAGTGTCTGTGATATAAATAAATGCCAATGACATTTTAGTCCAGTATTACTGTAACACTTTCATGTACATGATAAACAACAGGGAGAGGGAAATAAGAAACTAGGGACAGAACAGCAATTTTGTTTGGGAAGGGGATGTAACATTTCAAGACCAATGCTTTTCATATACTTTTCTCATTGCCCTTACATTCTGTGTTCAACCTCTGACATCACCATAATATTTATTTAAACCCCAGTACTAGGCCATCTATCGCCCTTTGTTCCATTAACCCCATCTCCAAAGAAGTGAAACACATGACCAAGAGTGGGATGAAAAACCATCCTCCACTGGAAGTTTCATAAACATCAGTCACATAGTTTATTAGGTTATTATGAAGGGCAGGCACCATTCTGCATGAATTCGTTCCTTTTGAGTGCCAAATGGATCGTTGTAAACTGTTTTGGTAATGTGAACTGGATGGAAACAATTAAAACAGGCCCACTGGTATCAAACACATTGAACCTGCTGCCTCATACCTGTTGTAGGCGCCAGCTTTTCCAGCACAGACCTAAGTCTTGTGGCCTCCCCTGCTGTGGCTCCAACCACTGATACCTGCTTGGCAACCTCCAGGCCTATCAGCTGATCTACTAGTTCAAGCTTCCTGTCTTCCAGGGTGAGCTCATGCTGCAGATTTTCCAACCTGCCCAATAGTTGTGCACGCAGTGCTGCTACCCATGCAAAGTACAGCCCCCAACGTTCAATTGGTCTCAGTTTCCACAGATTATGGCAAGTCTTCAGTCTATCACTTGGCCAAGTCTTTGTCAGCCGAGTCTTGAGTCGCTTCAACTTAAAGGCTAGATCACGGTACAACTCCTTCTGCGTTTGTACCTCTTTACTCACATCCTCTCCATACCCCCATCGTTCCTGCAACTTATTGATGTAAGCATTCACCTCAGAACGCTTCTTTTCCACGTTTTCCAAGCGTTCAGCCCACTTCAGTGAGGACTGTACAGTAGACAACACAGTGTCCTCAGTGTGAGGAACAGCACCACAGAATGCCACGAGACTGCAACGGTCAGGATGTACATCTTGGGAAATTGTCTCATCTATAAGCCAGCTGTAATAAACACTGGTAGTGTCTGGCTGCCATAGAAAACTGCTAAAGTGTGCAACACTCACCACACCACTCTCCCGGAATGATTCTAGTGCCACCACACCATCATTCCTTGCTAAAAGGGCAAGATCAAGTTCCAACTTCCTAAGGTGCACCAGAATTGAATATATGCGTACCTGCATTATTCTCCTCTCCTTGTTCTGCTGGTGTTTAGTCTTGTCAGAAAGCCACATGACAGTGAGGGGTGCCAGGCGTTGCAAGAATGTGTTCAGCCCACTGTGTGACTTGCAGATTACAAGGACTGGGCAGCTTGTGTTACGTGCCACTGCACAGGCAACATGTGTCTTTCCTGAGCCTGGGGGTCCCAGCACCAGGCACAACTCCTGTGTGAGAGCATGGTTGAGGGCCTCACGCTGTAGTGAGTCCAAGTCAGGCTGCTCCTGCATATGATGCTTCCGACCAAGCACTGTGCCACCCTCAACTAGGTAATACCGCATTGGTACTGCCTGCAGCTGCTGCAGTGTCAACAGCACACTGACTGAGGGCTCTGCACACAGCCCACTGTTGGCCATCACGTACTCATTCTCAAAGAGCTGCTTATTAACTTGGTGTCCTCTACCACACAGCTGCACCAAGATCTGGCCATCTGTGTATTTAACTGTGGCAAACAGAAGTGATCGGAAGCCATCACAACTAAAACAGACAAGTGTTCCAACACGGAGATGACACTCTGCAGTGAGTCTGATGGCCAGGCACAGGCAATTAGCCATAAAAACCGGGCTGATAAACTGTATACCCTGACAGAATTGTATATTACCTGTTGGCTTGAGTGGTGTGTGCTGAGTGTCACAGAAACTCCTGATGCCATCGCGTATATGGCCCATGAAGGCTTCATACACTGAAAAGAACAGCTCTGACAAATAATGCTCCTCTGCATTGGACATAGAAACACTGAGGCCATTCAGAGGTGACAAAAAAACATCTGCCTGAGTTGGCAGCACAGGTACAGAACGGAAGTTTTGCTGGGTGACCCTGGTATCCAACTCCCGGCTCCGGTGTACATGCTCCACCAGTTTCTCCTCCAGCCTAGTAAACTGATCTTTAAGTGAAGGATTGTTAAGCTTTTCCACCACCCACAGGGAGGTCTTTAATGTGTGTTGAAAACGAACACATACACTGCTCGGCAAAGATGTAAAGGCACTGCGGCAGAAGGTTGCCAAATCACTGAAGAAGGTCACATCAGGTGCAGTAACGCGGATGAATTCCTCAAGCTCCTGCAGAAAGTTAGGGGTGCATACCTGCACTAGATCAGCAGCTTTACTTGCGTCCAAATGACCTTCATACAGCTCAGCTAGCTGCTTCATCACCACTGCCACTGTCACCCTTCCACCCCGTGGGTCTGACACTTTTAGGTCCTGCTGAGAAATCTTATCCCCTGAACAACTTTGCCAGTCTCTCTGCTGTGCCACTCCAGAGGTAGGGATTGTGCAATGTTTGTGAGTTCTATCCACAGAGTCACTCTGCCTCAGCTTGTGTTGCAGTGCTCGAGATGTAGAGGCAGCACCTTGCTGGTGTGTACTTTCCTCTGAGCCATTTTGCCCCACTTTATGTTCAGAAGCTCTGGGTCCAGGGGGGTGGGTTTTATCCTTTAAGCTGCTTTGCCATACTCGGTGCTGTGATACTCCAATTTCAGGAGGTGTGACCCCTTCATGTTTCCTGCTCTGCAAGGTTTTGTTTTCTGTCCCTCCAGGGAGCCCGGTCTCTGAGTTATGCCTCCACACACGATGATGGCTGGCGGTGGACATCCTACCTTTTGTATCCTGTGATTGTGCTTGATGTGTCTTCTTGAGGTGTCCCCTCTCTACTCCTCCACCCTCTTGTCTGTCGTTTCTGTGCATTCTTGAATGCTAGAAAAAAGAAACATGTCACAACCACAGACTATAATCAAGGTGGATGTGACAACATACTTTTACACCCAACTCATTCTCTAAGAAAAGCAATGAGTGTTCACACCCTAGTGTCATCTGCATAATGTTAAGCACTGGGAAACCTTGACCACCTTGTCCCTTATGGCAGTAGGTTACTATTCCATAAATTTTTCAGACCTACTACAGCATTGCTGAGGTACAACCATCTGCTGATGCAAGAGAAGCTTATTTTGTCATCTGACAGGGCAGTATGCTCTCATATCTCATATCCAAGATGCAGAACAGAATTCTCTGAACATGTGACAAAGTTGACGTATTTGGGACCATGAGTAACAAACCAAATTTACATTACTCAAGAAACAGGTTAAATTTAGTGAATGCTGTTCAGATTACAAATCTTTTATGTTCTCATCCACCTCCATGACAGAAATATTGAATTTTAAATACTGTTTTATGCACATGTAAACCTTCGTCTTTTGTCATAATGGAATGATACACACAGGGTGAGGCAGAATTCAATCAACACATTTAAACATATGCTAGTCGACTACAGTTTACTAAAATGTATTTAAAGAAATATGACTTGAAAGACAAATGCTTTTCATTATTGAAGAATATTACAACAAAGTCACTTATAAAAATGACACCCATGAGTTGTCCAACAAGATTTATGTACTGATGGACCTGGATTTCACACTTTCCATTATGTGGATATGACAGGATATCTGGAATTTATTTCTTCAGAACGCCTCAGTTGAGACTGTGTAGGTGTGCCAAACATGTCTAAATTCCTCTGATTTTGAAACAGCCCCACAAAAACAAGTCACTAGCCAGCAGATTGTTGCAAATGGGCTGCCCAAGAAATTTTGCCATATATGTTGTTATTTTTTAAAAATGTCTCTATAGCAGAGGCAGAGGATACAGCAAACCAGAGATCCATGTTTTTAGTAAATGGTGCCATTAGGTGAACACAACAGCACACTTAGTTTCATGCTCTGACACCTGATAAATGTTATGTAAATCAGTATAACAAACGAACACTGCCTCACTTTGAATAAATTGTTTCTTACAAGAGATGTGAATAAGTACTTGGACCTGAGCAAAAGGAAGCAAAAAGGGAGCGAAGAACTGCATAATGGACTCCCTCTTGGTCTACTCAGACCCTGAAAATGGAGTAGCAAGCCTGTCCAAAATTTCACTGTTTATCAACCAGAGTACATGAATCCTGACCATCACTGCTGTGAGAATCTTAAGTCTTACATCCTGTGCACATGGGGAAATGAGAAAGTCATACAAAATTTTAGTTGGAGAAAGGGCAAACATGTGACCATTTGGGACAAAGCTTAATGGAAGGCTAACATTTCAATGGCTTGGGAAAAGGTGCAGTGGCAGGATCTTGTGAACTGACTAACAAATCTTTGGGTTTCAGCTGAGACAAACTTCTTGAACAGACTAGCAAATAACAGTTTCTCAAGAAGGACCACATTCCATGGAGCAAGACCATCACTTGGCTAATCAGTCCCAACAGTACAATTTGTGTGTGATTTCAAGTGCTGACAATGCTGTCAATGAAAACTACAGTCTCCTGGCATATTTTGCCACATTGATTGGTGATTCGTTGCCAACATCCCAGAGTAGCTGACTACCTCCTTATTCCTGGCAATTTAACACCATCTCAACAGGGAGTACTGTATCCAATACCAAGATGCTAAGTCCTCTCTACCAAATCCCAATATCTGGACCAAATCATCATGGAGGAGCTCTCTCCCAACAACAAGAACAGAGAATGGCCTGTCTTGAGCAGGTGATGGAAACATTTCATTTATTCCCTGAAGGAAAGGAGAAAACCTCCCCACAAAGATAAGCAACTGTAGCATTACAACCCTTTTCAGCGCCACAGATCCACACTGTTGTTTCACCTGACCCTATTCAGCTGGCTATCCTAATTACTCTCTCTCTTCAATTTGTCACTTTTGTTTCCATTAGTTACCTTGCTTTCCTTCTGCATTTATACACTTGCTCCTACCTCCCACCATTATATTCTGCTTTCCTTATCACTAATGGCTCTATACATGACTCAACCTAACCCTCTCTTTCACTATATAATTCAATTTGTAATCTGCAACTCGCAACCAATTCAGCCAGCAACTTATTCTTTTTCACTGCCCTGGAGGAGGCAGTAAGCTCCTCCAAAACATTAAACAAATTACCAGTCAACATGATGTCATACAAAGACTAATCCTCAGTATTATTTTCAGTAATAAAACTCAACACACCACCTAATATGTGGAAGCCAAAATGTGCTCTTGATTACTGGTATTTTTTGGTCATAACAATGCACCATGCAGAATAACATAAATCATTAATAAATGTACCATGTATGAAACCAAAAGGCTCACCACCACAGTCAGGCCAACTGAACCCATTCCACAATTTATCCTGTTCAAGTTCCATTCTAATATCCTCCCTGCTACACACAGCCCACCCACATGATCCCTTCATGTTTTATGACTAAAACTGTGCATGCACCAATTAAAAGATAACAGACCTTCAATCAAAAGTAGGGTTACCATATGTCTGGGTTTTTCCAGGCATGTGCTCTTTTTCAGGCTTCATAATTGTGTTCAGGTGGGATTTTTTTTAACTTTCCAAAAATGTCCAGGTTTCTGGCCTTTGTCAAAAGTCTGTGGTAAGCAAGGGTGCTCTTGATCTTCAAGCCCACATGGAATGCACAAAGCAGAAGAGAGCTGTTAGAGGTGAAATGAGCTCAGCAGAGTAACAAGTTTTTTTTTAATGGATCAGGAAGCAAATCAGATGATGCTGTATTAGCAGCAGAAGGTGCGGTTTCATTTAATACCATGAAACATGACAGTAGTTACAGCAGAGTGGACTGCACTTCTATTCTATTCAAAATAATATTTCTTGTTTCTGAAATACCCTGAAAACTTTCAAGTGTGTGGACAAAGATAAGCAATCACTAACTCCATAACTGCACCTCCTGATATTGAAAACACAATGCAGGTGTTTGTTACTGTGGAGGTGCCATAGATGTAAACAATCACAATACTGTGAAGGTGTTTCCTGTTGCAATCCAGTATTTTGATTGGAAAAATGGTGGTTTACAATCAAAGTTAACTGAAGTGCGGCAACAATCAAATTAGGCAGCAGAGACTGTTACTCAATACATCAAGGGAACGCTATAAAATTGTATTTTTTTATTTAATTTCTAGAATATCTGGATTTTTGACTATTTTTTCTTTCTCAAAGCTTCTCATATTTTAATGGTACTGAAAATGTAAAAAAGATTTTTACATATTTCAAGAAATACATAATTGTATTACATTATCACTGTCTGAGACAAAAATAAAAACAGTAGTTGACCTTCAGAATGTCTTGGAAAACTTAAGTGTAGAAATCCTGCAAAACCTAAATTTCTGCAACTAAGAATTTCATAATTTGGAGAACTTCTAGCAGAGAATTGTGGAGTAGTTATATGTAATAAAATTGTGACTCTTTACATGTTCTCTGTTTTCACCTTTTTTCCTGATATTTCCTCTTTTTTATGTAAGATACATGGGAAATGTCCTCTCTTCTTGTGATGGATATATGGTAACCCTAGTCAAAACACAACATAGATTTTTCTTCCTCTAAAATAGCTAAATGTTTTGGATTGAATAATCCATCATTGGGCTGACACATGACTTAATTGCAGGTAACATGCAGTTACATGCTTAACATATCATACATTGGCATGTTTAGTGTGGGATCCCACATCACATAAATATCACTAAATTAAATTTTATTGCAAAAATAACTGTATCAGTAACTAATAAAAATATTACAATTTCATGTTAATGACATTCATGTGATGTGGGATCCTACAATAAATATGACATACCATATGTAACTGCATTTTACCTGCAATTATCAGCCTCATCAAGTATCATTCAATCCAAAACATGCAGCCATTTTAGAGTGGGGAAATATATGTTGTGTTTTGATTGAAGATCTACTATCTTTTAACTGTGTTCACAAATAAAACAGGATATGTTCTGTCAAGAATGTATGCATTTCTCAGTAATTCATTTATGCTACAATCCTTGCCCATCTCATCCTTACTGGTTTTATCATCTTAATATCTCACAAATCATGAAGGTCCTCACGGTGTAATTAACTCTGGCCTTCTCTTTTTTGTCCCTCTTACACTTACATTTTCTTATAGACACCTCCAATCCATATTGATTCCTTAGGGTAACATGTTGAATGAAAATACCAAATGCATATAATATATACGGACCTGACATAATGTCAAGACTATGGGCTAGGCAAACAGGTAATCATGGTTCAATGCCTGATCAGGGCTAGAAATTTTTCTGTATTCCTGAAACTTGCAGGCTAACTTCACTCCCCCACCCCCACCCCAGCCACCATATCAGTGGGTGTTGGGACCTCTTTCTCCAGGGTAAAATGGCCAGGGGTGGAGGTTAACATGGACCTATAGCTTACCTAACCCCCCCCCCCCAAACCCACCCGGCCCTCCGGAGGAAAAAAGCGCCAGCTCTAAATTTTTTTCCTTCTACCACAACCTAGACACAACCATAATTGATGTTTTAACATGCTTTT
>Ga0136643_10006085_pt1 | contig 17211 bp, 9 predicted proteins | sample TergutLab28metaG_FD_96883 | JGI IMG/M metagenome (GOLD analysis project Ga0136643, IMG submission 96883) | Labiotermes labralis P1 segment gut microbial communities from Petit-Saut dam, French Guiana - Lab288 P1 (version 3) (version 3) | ecosystem: Host-associated > Arthropoda: Insects >... | reverse complement strand
TCAGCACCAGACGGTGGGATGAGTGTAAACCCTAAGCACTGGCCCCTCCGAACCCTCCTTGGAAAAATTCCTGGTACTCATTTCTGTTAGAGACTGAGTCAACCATGGGCCATAGTGCAACCTACCACATCAAACAGGACAGGTCCAAGGTAATGGTGTGAATATTCTGATGTGTTTTATACCTATTACTACAGAGACTCATCATATACTATGTCACAGCAGGCAGGAATTCAACTGCTGAATGCTACCTCCTTCATTCAAAGTTAACCATACTGTTGCAGAACCCCGGTTGTTAATCTGTGGCACAAGCCTTCAGGATGGGACAAGGGGCATGATGGAAAAAGGATAAAGCAGGTATTTAGGCCAAAATCACTTCTGATTTCAGAATTACACAGTTACTTTACACGAAGACAACAAACTAGTGATGGCCAAAACAACAATACCAGACTGTCAGCTACAACTTGTACATCAGAAAAAAAATGAAACCATTTAGTCTTCAGCCACAACTACAGGACCAAAACTATGCAAAAATTGCATCGCATTCAAAATTAAATATGATGCAGAATCACTTCCGCGTCCTACGTCAATGAACTCCACAGACAACACTTCAAGTACCTCAGGCCTCTTGAGCTTGTATCAGTTTTTTTTATAATGAACTTCAGCATGAGAAGAGCTATAGATAGCAGAAAATATCGCTGTGCTCTCTTCTAATGGCTCCACACGTCATCCCAATTTCACCACGCAACTAAACACAAAGTAGCATAACTACATGAAGTGTATCCAGTGGTACATAATCAGAAATACACTATGGACAACTTTAACTCAACATCGCTACATAAAGCATACACTTAGGTGCATCATTACCATTACATTATACTTTAAATAATAATAACAATAACAATAACAACAACAACAACAACAACACAAAATGCAAATACCACACCAAGCCAGCCTTGTTTAAACTTCCGCGCAGATGCAAGTTTATCAAAGGTAATTCGTCTGGGGCTATCTCCTTGTCACGGATTATTAGCACAGAAAGAATAACACAGTTACATGTTCTTGGCACATTTAGGTACATAGAATATGAGATCAATACGTTTCTAGTAATTCCCATTATATTGGAACCTTATGCTTAGAATTCTGTTAACATGAATGCACGTTCTGTAATATAAACTTCAACAGCATTTGTTAACCAGTAATCTGTTTTTGTATATTTTAATTTTACTTTGTAATTCCATGGAACAGGTTAAAATATTTCCTCAGTTGTCCACATTTTATGCAACCGAGGGACCTATTAGAATGTCAGCAAGTGGCCAGCATTTCTCCCTATCCTGAATTAAACACACATCATGCCAATCTATGTCTTGAAAATCCATCTTAATTTCCCCCATTCATGCCCAGGTCTTCTCCAAGGCTTCTTTTAATATTTCCCCAACAAAAATCTATCTGTGCCTCTTCCTCCCATTACACACAGTTTTTGGGGAAACAGTACTCAGAAGTGATTTAAATGGCTATGGAAATGTGACATACAGTGCTGTTGGATATACGAAAAAGGGGTCACCCTTCAGCATGTGTCTGTGATTGACCATAGTTCCTGATAATGCTATGTATTGTACCAATGTAGATTTAATTTTTGATGGAACCTGTATTTGAGATTGTTCTATAAACCTCTCAGTGAAACCAAATGTTCGACCTACAGGGCACCTGCATTTGAGATTAACTCATTCTCACTCACTGTAACGAATAACCCATCCACTGGGTCTATATGGGATTTACGATGGGACAAAGTACTGTTGAGAGTGAAACTTCAACTTCCTAGGTAGGGACTTGTTTCAACCCCAGACGACAGTGTTGCACTTGCCAATACTTCGTCCTCAGCACTGTAATTCTATCAACAATATTCAGCTGAATGGATTTTGGATCCCCACCAACCGCAAACTTTCTCACCTACCACTCGGCAATGATTGGGGACACACCAATGTGTTTGCAAGTGTGACAAATTTGTTGTCTCCATGTGGAATTGCTTTTCTGTAGACCAGAGACAAAATTTCAGGCTGTCAATCACATGGAGTAACGAATTTTATATGAGAGCACCTAATATTTTTCGGAACCTCAGCATGGAAGTTGCTTCATGTGAACTTTCTGGCACCTAGTTTTTGAGGTGGCGCCTATAATTTCGGTAAATTTGTGGGCCCCCTCATACACAATCGTACAGATTTGCGTGTGTGGCCACTATTAAACATGTGAAAATTGTGACGTCTGTGGTCAGAAGTATGGCCAATGAAAGAGCGCGTCTATGTGGTCACCTTCACAGACAAGTAGCAGCATTATTTTGCCAGTAACGTGGACAGGGGAAGATTGTCGTTTCTGACGAACGGGTCCGAAAAAACAAAATAGCGAGAGGACTGATGTGAACGGCGTTTCCATTCCGCAAACCCTTCGAAGCGGATGGGTTTGAATCGTTCGTCGTCCGACAGTTACAGTCTACATCAGTCCCCAGTTAATCAAAACATATTTTACCCGTCACATATATGACATGTGCCTTTCACATGCCGCTCTCATTCAGCATCTACGCTCGGTATGTGCCCGCACCATCCATGGATCAGTTGCATAGATCAACTGCCTGTAGCATTTGTCTCTCATCGAGAAATCACAGATTACCACATTCACTGTTAATTCATGCTGTAATCCATGCTAGGGACGTGATTGACCTCGAGCAACGGGACGCAATACCGACACAATGTTTCATCCGCGATTCGTGATGCTACTGGCCACTTTTATCTCTAATCCGTGCCTCTAATCTCGTTGTGGTTTGCTTAACATGCAACACTAGAGCGTGATCTATGTTTGAAACAGGCCGCACATAACCACAAATAGAATGGCGTTTAGTTTTGCTGCTTTCTCTTATATCATCGCATTAATCGTTGACGCATTTCTGATATTCTTTGCTATTTTTCACGTATGTAATACACACTTTACAGTCTTGTATTAATTCATACATACGTTCAAATCTTGTTTGCAGAATCCCGAGTGACTGGCATATTTTTTGATCCCGGTAACTTTTGTTTCAGGTTATAGCATTTGATGAGCTGAAGACAGATTATAAAAATCCTATTGACCAGTGCAACAGTTTAAATCCCGTAAGTTTTTATGAAACCTTAATGATCAGTAAAACCCGCAGATTACGGTGGCGTTATATCGGACCTTCTTGCTCAGAAAGTATGGTGCCTTGCTTTTGTACTATACACATCTTCAGCGAAATAGTTGTATAAAGCCATAGGAGATGACGTTTACCTTATTTACGTTCCATCCTTATTTCCGCAGAGAATAATAATCTTTTAAAACTCCTGTGAACGTAACGCCATTTTTCACAGGCACCCTGAAACAGTGAGGCATTACAGAATTAATTTTAACCAGTTTTGTGTAGTTGCATATATTTGAGTCACCTGTGTAATCAGTTAAAGGCACTGTTCTCAGATATTTTCATAATAAGTGAGGCAGTGCTTGTAAGTTTTGTTATACTACAATGTTTATGCCTTATAATGTTTGAATTACATTACTGTTCATTATAACAAACTCCTTAGCATCTCTAAACTAACCCTTTCCTTTTTATTTGTATATCTAGATTAAGGAATGTCTTTGCTTTACATATGACAAGGTTAAGATATAACAATATTAATATTTTCTGTTTTCTTTGATTTCAGTAGGCCATTCCATAGTCAGAAATGTAACTGTACTTCTGCACTATTTTACATTTACATGTGTAATGTTCATTTTCAGTTAGTGATACCAGAATACCTGCTTCATCTGCTGTTCAATATACTCTTCGTAGCTTCAGGGGAATGGTTTGCGTTATGTCTTAACCTCCCCCTTATTGCGTACCACATCAACAGGTATGGTCCTTTACTTTATTTCTTAAAATTTTACTTTTCCATCCCTTCACCTTAACATCTATATTGTACTCAAGTTACATTAATTTTTAAGACTCCCCAGACATACAACTACACAGCATGTTACTCTGCACAAATTAATTTCATACCCTTGCTATGTTCTTTCAAGTGTAAGAAGTTATAATGTGGGGAAAAGCAAAGGAAAAATTTTGCCCTTGAGACATACAGGGTGATATGCCTTCGGCACAAAATGGAGGTGAGGATTTTTAAAGTAACATGTAATAGGTTTATGAATTATAAACATGCTGAAATTTAAGAAGTAAGTTTGCAATTCCTTTTATCTATATATTACAAAAGATAATTTTAGAGCCAGGATGTTTTGTTTCCTTAAAATAAACTGTTATATTTTCAGAAACATGCTGTGTATTTCATGAAATTTTCATGGAACTAAGGTGGAATGGTTGATTTGCCCATTTCATTGTATATTAGAAGAGCCATGTTTAAACAGGATTTTTTGGAAGGAATATAGACCATTGGAGTAGTCATGTGGCTGCCTGTTCACCTCTCCATTTTTATTTCTTTGTACAACAACAGTAGCTGTGTTTTATGTTTTATACTTTTATGACTATTGAATGTAAAAGTTCTTAGAATTGCAAGAATGGTTAGAAATGAAGCTGTCATGGTCAGTTTTACCATATAAGAATAGCATGAATTGGCAACCATACAAATGTTTGAACCTGCACCAGAGCCATAATTGCCAATACAAAGTACTACCACATATTATCATGTACTTCCAGGGTGCATAATCAACAGTTATATATTCTTGACAGAAATTCATAGTTTGTGTATCTTTGCTGTTTCTGTATACCCCCAGTGAAGTAATATAATCTCAGAAATTATACAGTTTTACATGTAGTAATAAGTTGTAATGATGCGTCTGCAGGTATCGTACGCGCCCCGTGATGACTGGGCCAGGCCTGTACGATCCAACAAGTATAATGAATGCTGATGTTCTCACAAAATGCCAACGAGAAGGATGGATTAAACTAGCCTTCTATTTGTTGTCATTCTTCTATTATTTATATGGGTATGTTCCCTTTACAATAAGGCATGAAACAATGGTAACGCTTCTTATAATGAAGGTGTCATTAGCACTTCACACAATAAAGAACTTAGGTCCTGTAAAGAGGTCAACTGTTTGTAATGTTTTTGAATGAAGACATCACGAAGTGCTTGGGTACGTATTGTAATACTAATTTGTATGTCAGCACAACCGTTTTCATTACACAAGGTAATATGTAGGCTACATGTTTCGACTAATAAATAGTTATCTTCAGGCCTATTCTTTACAGGTTAAGTCACAGGATGCTGTGCACACATTGGGATCCCAGTGTGTTTACATCAGTTGTGCTGACATACAAATTAGTATTACAATGTTTATAATGTACCTCATACATGTGTATCCCCAGCTTTTCATTTGTGGACAAAAACAGATCCACTGTAGAATATGTTGTGTTCTGTTCAGAAAAGTGAATGATGGACAGAGTCCAGAAAACACTGTGCATTGCACTTCTTTAACATGTGTGGCAGTTTCTTTTTTCTAGACCTCAACAACTGATACTAGCATCAAATGTATAATTTTATTTGATCTCTTGTTTGCTTAATAGTTAAGGCTACACTGTCTGATTTTTATTTATTTCAGTATGATCTACTCCCTGATCTCATCATAAGTATCAGCCAGTCCAGTGCTGATCATTGGAGACAAGATTATCAAACCTGATTATCAAGCTTGAAGTCCACGTGTGTTAATGGGATGGAAATATAGTCAGATTTTAGTTATCCGTAGCCATTTCATCACCCACGGATAAATGATGCAGTTGCTACATTGACTGAAAATGAGGATAGTTTGGCAATTAAAACAGTAAGCTAAGAATTTGATTGTATATAACTGTTGTAAATGGAGACTTCTTGTAAAACATCGCAGAGTGAACAGTGGATAAGACAGAACATAGGGGTGCCATGTCCCAGACATGTCACATGATTATATTTTATGCGCGTTTTGTCATTCCATTATGTTCTATAGCAGGTCATATTGCTTCGCATTTCTTGTTTTGTCAACTCCAACAAATTCTGTGTTTTAGCAGTTCCTATTAATATTTCCCTTTATTAGAACATCTCATTTTCTTCCATGTTTATAGCCATAATTTGATCAGTTAGTTGTACAGTTGGTACTTTACTTGAAGATTGCTACCTTCAGGGATCCATTGCATTGTAGCACTGTAGATACATACAGACATTTGACAGGAACATGCTGCCTTATTTCTGTACCCTGTAGGAAGGGGCAGCACATTCCTCTGAATCATCTGTACGTACATAACAGACTATACAGGGTCACACATTGGTAGCAAGCCATCTTCATAGTCTTCACAGTGAGAATATCAAATCTTGCATGTCTACTGTTGTTAACAACAATAGTATCATTCCAAGTCCATGTTTTATGATACACAGAGCAAACTGAAATTTCGCTTCCAAGAAGCATGTTTTAAGTACATGAAAACTCCTAGGATTTTCATGATGTATCCGTCAAAGTTTGAAATATTTTCTTCTGCTGTGTCAGATGACCTCTTAGGTACAATTATGAGTCAAGAATACATCCGGGAAGGAGGGGCCTGCACTGATAGAAGTGAATGCTGCTGCTTTATGTTCGGTTTCCTTGAACTGCTTAATGTGCAGTAGGTGTTTATTGAATTTTCTGAAGTCATTGAAGGCTGGAAACCATGGAACTCTGTTTTTTGTGAAATCCTTTCCAACTTAAGAAGCTCTTCCTTTCACACTGTACCATCAGACAAGGAAAGAAATATTCATGTATTCAGATGCAAGGGATGTTTGAAAAGTAAAGCAACTGGCAGTGCTACATGACTGTAGCAGTCTACAGTAATCAAGAAGAAGCATGTGTCTCATTGCAGTGTGAAGTGTGTTTAGTTACTGCTTCTAAGAGCAGTGATCTGCCATGGAAACTCAGTTTGTACAAGATATTTGATGAAACATGTTTTAATAGCAGTAGAGAATGATATATGTTTTAAGGCCCCAGGAGTAAAGTGGCCAGGGCATGATGTTGACCACTCACCGTCATCTAGCACCGAGGTTAGGAATTACTGGAGTTTTACCTCTTCTTCTTGGCACAGACAGGGACAACTTTACCCTTATAATGCAAATGTGTGATGGAATTGCATATGAGGCTCAGAGAAATGGTAAAGAAATTTTAAGAGATAAGTGTATGGAGCAGAAGTAATAAGCAGACTTGCAGTTTTCAAATGGTGGAAGTGTTTTAAAGAAGGGAACAAAATGGTCATTGATGATGCCATAGGTAGGGGATCAAGCACTCTCATCACAGATGTCGGTATCAGACAATTAATGTACTGGTGAGCAGGACAGAAAGTTAATGGCATGGGAATTGTATGATCATGTAAATGTGTCACTGGAAAGGGTTCAGCACATTAAGCATATCCCAGTGCTGCATAAGATGAGTTACACATGATCTCAGCGATGATCAGAAACCAAAATGTTAGCCAGTGAAGTGTGACTGTTCTTCCTGAATTTTGTATGATCACCTGTGATGATTCTTGGATCAGACATTATGACATAAACAAAAGAGCAGTCAGTTGTTTGGAAACACGAAGTCTTGCTTCCACTGACAAAATTTCAAATGGTGCCTTCCTCAGGAAGTGATGCAGATGTTTTGTTTTTTACTCCAAAGGCACTGTTGTTCAGCATTGGGTACCTTGGAGGCACACTGTGAACAGTATGTGCTATGTAGACACTGAAAACTGCTTTTCAGAATACAGTTTAGTGATTTAGGGTCATTTTCAGCACTTTAACATGAGCCATGATGGCAGAAATTTGGCTCCAAGGGTGAGGTGATACAAGTTGTCACCAAAACCCTACACAAGGTATCAGAAAACAGCCCCCTGCAAATTTTTTAGAAGTGGATGGAGCACTACAAGGAAGTATAGATTGTGAATGGTGGTACACTGAAAACAAAGTTACACCAAAGCGTTAGTGTGCCTCAGGTACAGAATTGTGTGAGTAGTCTCATTACTTTTCAACCACCCCTTATAAATTGCTGTCATATAATCACATTTGGGACTCTGTAATTAGCTGTGGTAGAGCACAATTAAAGTATACACTTGTTATGTACTCCTTTCATTTCATGATTACCAGCCATTGAAATTCTGCCTTTGGGTGTGTGTGATCATTTAATTCTATTGGGCAGACATTCACTACTGGTCTTTCTTTCTGCTGAACAAGTTTCAGTACTGTCAGGCAGCATATTGAGCATTGGCCTTATCACTGTTAGCAAAGGTGATTCAGTATACTGTTCATTTGTTTTTTCACATTCACATTCACATAGATTTTGTAAATCCAGTATTGGTTAAACGATCAGTGGTAATGAAACATGTCAAGATAAGAATAATATATACAGCATTACATAATACAAGAAATACAACATTGTATCAAAATTGATTAAGCACAGTTATTTAACAGTAAGAAGGATAGACTAACATTACCAAAATGCTAAAAATTCATCCACAGAATAAAAAACATGAGTAAGTAAATACTTTTCAATGTAGTCTTGAACTACGTTTTGTCAAGTTGAAATTGAGTAATGTCCAATGGCAATTTATTAAATACCTTAATGGCAGAATTAAGTAATGCCCCTTTGTATTGATCTAAATTTAACCAGCAGTGTTTGAAGATGATTTTTCTGCCTTGTATGTGTATTCTGTACAGAAAAATTAGTTTTAAAGTAAGAGGAATTACGGACCATAAGCAACGCCAAAGAAGAAATATATGTAGATATGGAACAGTTACTGTCTCAAGCTGTTGAAACTAAGCCCAACATGAACTCCTGTAGCATAATCCTAGCATTTTTCTAAGAATCCTGTTTTGAAAAATAAACACCTTATTTACATTGTGTTGATTACCCCAGAATATTACACCATATTTGATTATTCAATGAAATTGAGCAAAATAAACAATCGTTAATGAATCAATATTTAATATATAGTATAATTGCCTCATGAGGAAGCAGGCAGAACTCAATTTCCTGAGCAAAAGTTTAAGGCATTTCTTCCAAGTAATCTGATTATCCAATTGCAAGCCTAAGAACTTAAGGGTTTCCACTTCTATTAGAAGATGATAAGCATAGGTTAGATTTAATGCGTTAGGTTGTTCAGCTGAAGTAAATTTCAAAACTTTAGTTTTGATTGGATTTCTTGTGAGCCGGTTTGCCTGGAACCATTTAGACATATGATTTAAAACATGATTAAATCTTTGAAGCTCATCCTGAGAATTAGCAGTAATCAGTATGCCAGTATCGTCCACAAACATTCTTATATCCGAGATTTTATTTATTATCATGGATCCCTGGTGAACACCATGCTCCACCTTATGCCAATTTGAGATGTTATTAGATTGTAATAACTGTGGGTGAATCCTTTGCTTCCTGTTATCTACATAAGATTTAAGCCAATTTAAGAGAACACGTCTAATACCATAAACTTCCAATTTTTTGATCAGTAGTTCATAATTAACAAAGTCGAATGCATTGGTCAGGTCACAAAATACACTTGCTATACATTTACCAGTATTCCAAGCATCAAATATTGTCTCTGTCATGGCATTGTGTGTAGATAAGGCTTTCCTGAAGCCACAGTGTTCACAAACTAAAATGTTACAGCATTGTATTCCTCAATTATTTGTTGATATATTAATATATCAAAGATTTTCAAAAAAACTGTTATTAAAGAGATCAGCGTATAATTGGCTATCTGCGACCTATCCCCATTCTTAAAGACAGGAACTACAATCAAATGAAGTCTGTCAGGAAAATTTCCTTGAATAATTGAAGTAATATAATAGCCTGCTGAGTTCTTGTTATTTACTGAGTTAATAGTGTGCACTATTTCAGTGTCCATGATTGGAATGTTTGCCATCTTAGGAAAACCTTGCTGAAAAGTGGCATGCAAGAAATGTGAAGTAGTTTCATTATTTTTCTGCTCAGCTAATAAACTGTCAACCACATTTATAAAATCATTCTTAAATTCATTAGCAACTTGACTTATGTTTAAAATTATATTATCGATTTTAAATAGAGTTTAAATATTTTTATCACTCCCCAATTTACCATTTCTTTTCTTTGGATATTCCATGAAGTTTTTGATGTATTCTTAACTGAGGTTATTATATTATTATAATAAGTTGCCTTTGAATTCCTAATAACTCTCTTTAAGATACTGCAATGATAAGAAGAGTAAGAATTAATCATAGGGCAATTACTTATTGTGCTGAAATTATACAGAATTCATTTCATTTTGCAAAATGTTCTTATGCCATTGGTTATCCAATCAGTTTTGTGTTTCCTGGTGACATAATAAACAGGAAAATAGGAATTAGAATGAATCAAGAATGCATTTTAAAATGTACTGAAAATGTCACATACCTGATTCATAGAACAAATATTTTCCCATGTTTCATTTTTGATTATAACAATAAAATGTTCTGTAGAATCCTTATTTGTATAGCAAGATCTATATGTCAAAGAGATTTCACTATTAATAACCACTTTTTCAAGAACAAGGAATTGCACCTCATAGTCTGACAAACCATTAGATATAGGAGCTACAGTTAAAAGATTTATTCTTGAACCATCTATAAAGTTACTATCGATCACTGAGCCAGATTCATTCTCAATCATAGTAGGGAAGTCAGTTACTTTCAATAAGAATAAGACTGCAATCAAGAAATTATTTGTCTTATGACAACTGTCTGTTAAAAAAAGCAACTTTTATATCACCACAAAGTATGAACTCAAGGCCAGGTTTATGTAAATAGTTTAACATCAAATCAAGAGAATGTAGAAATTGAGCAGAGTTTCCAGAAGGAGATCTGTACTAACATATTACAATGAAGTTATATATTCCAAGATTAATTTTTATGGCCCAAGGCTTTAAAATGTTCTCCAGGCCAAATTGAGAACCCCTGATGTTCTGATAAAATAAGGAGAGAGAGGACTGTAGATTCTGGTTCTCAGTTAGGTGATTATCGAGTCTCACATCCTTAAAGACGAAACTTATAACAGTTTTTTTGTTTTAATTTGCGATCACATTCCTGAATAGGGGAATTGATAGTATTCATGTCACTATTAATAAAATTTCTGTGGAGATTTGAATAACCATCAAGTACACCTGTAGATTATAGTTTGTCACATAATCTTGATCAATACCAGTTACATCATGTGATCAGCAGTCACTATTTACAATTGCCAGATAGCAATTTTCTTCCATCACTGAGGTCCCAGCATCCTGTTTCCAAGATAGAGGAATGGCAGGTTTGCTCGAAGTAGCTAGGAATAAATCTTTAATTTTTCTTGGCCAAATACTGGTGATCAAGCCCTTTCCCAGAGTGTTCATATGCAGTCTGTGTGGATTATAATGGATTCTACCTCAGGGAAGCACTCATCACAATTACGTTAGTATTGCATGTGCTTTTCGTAAATTGCATCGGATGTTTTAATCCTGTTTTTGATTCATTTTTAGCTATACCCCTAGTCTTGCCACAGTTAATAACCAGGGCCTTTTTCCTCAGATTCTCGATCCTCATATTGATTTTGGAGGTAATGGCTTTTAAGTCCGCATTAGGTTTAGAAATGCCTATTACATTACATGAGCTTCCTAGAAAATTCGCCAACTTCTCTGAGCAACCTCTTACATGGCTGTCTCCTATTAATATGATCTTATGTTTCTTCTTGTTGGCTGCATCAGGCACCAGCTTAGTTATTAGTTTATGAGTATTTGAATTTAGTGTGCATTTTTCTTGATGCATGCGATATACGTGCTTCTGTAAGTTAGCTAAAGGAAATCGTGTATGATTTGCATGTGGTAAGAACTCTACCATAAGGCAATATTTTAATGAAACTCATGGTGTACTTATGAGGACTGAAACTTGGTAGAATTCCGATATGATGGAAGGTTTATATTTAGAAACAGTGTATATGAATGGCAACAAAAGAGAAAAACAGATTACTATAATGGTTGTTCACAATACACACAATTCTTCAAGAATCAGTATTTATTTCCACAGCTAAAATCATGTGCTAGAATTTATGAACAACAAATAATGCTTCACATAACTGCACAGAGAAATAAAAGTTTCATTAAAGTCTGTAACAGAAAGAGAAACCTCAAATAAATATGACAGAATCACATTCAAGAACAGAGACAAAATATACAAAGTAAGATATTTTCAAGACTGAGACAAAATGACTAGTGGAAACCTCAAGAAAGTGAGAGCTGCTCATGTTAACAGCCACATACACACTACATCAACTATCAACTAGCAATCACTTGCTTGTAAACAAGAAAAATCACAACTGTGTCAAAACTAACAAATACATACATATACAGAGTAAAAATCAGCTTTATATAATTACATTTTACAAAATTTATTCAATACAGCCGTTTGTTGAGGACAGTTTGTTTACCCCACCGCTGCTCTGTACATTTATATAACATCAATCTACGACAGACTGCAAATGGTGAATCTGCAAAACGCACTCTGAAGGCTGAAACTATAGTTTGCCTGTTCACAATGGGCTGTTTCGAGCACACATAATTCAATCCAACAAATGCATTAACAGAAAAACTACCATTACTATCTACAAATTAAGTTTCCTGCAGTTGAAATACTGAATGTAATGGGTAATTAGTATCATTAGTACATTTTTATAATTATAACATTCAAAATAATTTCTGAAAAATATGATAACTTGATCTTAAAATGTTGTGTAAGGATAGAAATACAACTTCCCATGAACCAGTAAAAAATATCAGTTTTGGCAAGAAAATTAGCTACATTAGTACATTTCAGAACCACAGAACTGATTTTTCTTGGCACAGTTTTACAATCCATAGTTACATGGGATCATAACAGTGTGAGGTCCACTCAGCTGTCAGTGCAATGTGTTAAAATATACTTTTAGTCACCACTCATGAGAAATCAGTTTTCCTATAACCCATTCCTAATTACAGTTTACAGTATGTAACAAATTTTGCTACCAAATAATACAATACTCATAGTGGGACACGTTTGTGTTCAACATTTTCAGAACCCTGACACAAACAACTGCCCATTCCCCATGTGCTCCTGACAGGCCACAGTTCAGTTAATTGTTGCATTGTTTGTAACATTTTCCACTCATCTCATAGGTATTTATAGAAGAGCAGTAGAAATTCAAAGCCACAGCCATCTCTTACAATTACACATGATTAACAGCCACCAAATATATTCAGAAAAGTTCCCAGTAATACTTATTTTTTTTTTTTGGGTATTGTATATATTCCCAACCTGAGAGGTTCACCACATCCATTTACACTCAAGGGTGAAACAGCTGTCATGCACATAATTTATCCAACAGTGATTTATGTCATCTTCCACATAATGAAGATAAATGCTAAAATGCAAACAATATTTTAAAAGTGTTTAAGAATGCCTCAGGTACTTGCAAAACAAGTGACTGCCACACCAAATACAAGAATGGAACCTGATAGGCAGCAAGTGAAAACTTCCATTCACTATATCTACTTTCTGAACCTTTATGAAGGACATAAAAGGCTTGAAAAGATGAAATTATATTCATGGTTTTTAAACCCTGAAAATTTGGTACTTGCAATGAAGATAAATATCACACACACAAACACAATTTTAAACCTCTTGATCTGGAAATACTAAAACATACACTCCAAGCCACAGCCAATCGGGTTGTAGATTCTGTTTCAAATATTTTAACACATTTATGTTCAATTTTGCCTTGTGTGCATGCCCACTTCCCTTGCCAATGTGCTAAGCTGAACTCATCTGCAGAAATCAAATGGACTAGAACCATTAAAACACAACTTCAGTATATACTACAGTTAACACATATACTAAACAGAATTCCAAAAATCTTCAATGTGTACACAATGCGTGTTACCAAGTGCACATTTTCTATTTTACCATTTTTTCCATCTGCTTCCATACTTGGTTGTATACTTCATCAACTGAATTCACTGTGGCCTGCATGAAACTGGGACAGCAGAAAGACAGAGAAAGAAAATAAAAGAGCTGGTGGTGGAAAGGTGAGTAGAACTGTTGTATTTACCCTTCACAATTGTGACTTCTTACAATCTAACCATCTGATTCAGATGGCATGAGCTCTATATCTTCAGACCAACTGAGGTCCATGGTTGTAGCTGCTGCACACTCAGACATTAAAACATGAAACTGGCACACACCATCTACAGCTGACATGTTCTGCTGCTCAGCAGTCACTTCTGTTACCCTCCCCACCACATCATCTTCTTCTTGCTTCTGATTTCCACATCCATGTTCTATTTCTCTAGTCTCATGTACTATCAATCCTCTTGAAGCAATTGGCCTCAAATCAGATGAACTTGCAGAAGAAGATGACGTTTCTTCATCCTCTGAACAGCTGTGTTCATCAGATGATGTATTAATTTCATCGGCATTATCATTTTCATCTTCAGAAGTTTCTTCAGATATCATTGCTTCACCAGCAGATTCCTTGGGTGCTGGCAGTGACTGAGCAGCCAAGAATGAGAGATCACCATTGGTGCTACCTGGAAGGGGAGGCAACTGAAGTATTTCAGGGTCTCCCAAATCCAGAGAATCTGCAGGTGCAGATGGATCTGTCAGATTTCCTGGTATTTGTGTCCTACTCTGAAAACATGAATGATCATGATCTTGCTGTGATCCTTCTGAACTGCCACATGATCCTGAAGATTTTGAAGGTGAGTCTTCTTCATTGGAATAGTCAGACATTTCCCTCTTCAAGGTGCCTTTGCTCACCCCACTCAAGTTATGAATAGCTGAACTCACATTCTGACCATCATCATCGCCATACACATCAGCGCCACAGTGTTTCATACAACTTTCATTATTATTTATGATAAGTACCATGTCATCTTCACATCCTCCATCTCTGTAGGATTTCTGCACAGGAGTAGAAGTTTTAGCATTCCACGAGCCACAGTCCAGTCCCATATCCTCTGCGGAGTCAGTGGATATAGAACGAGAACGAAATCGCAAGGAGGAAGTCAATGGCACGTTTCTTGACTGACTCCCAGCAACAGGTCTAGCAATAGCTGTGGCAGATGATGAAAGACAGAGAGACGAAGCCTTGTGGCGCTGGCGTTTTGGTGGAGGCAAAGTTTTGGCACGAGCAGGTGACGGCACTGAAGCTACAGGAGGTACAGTGCTCCGGAAACTCCCTGCTCGGCGAACTAATCTAGACAGTAGGGCTTCTGGTGTTTCATCCATCTCTACAACCCATGACACAGAATCACTTTTCTCCACCACAGCTTTTACTTTTGGTGAAACAGGCGGTGACATGTCAATATCTTCAGCAAGGAGAGAGCGTCCACCTGTGGCAGGATCTGCAGACACATCTGAACCACTTGAGTTATAATTTCTACCAGCAGGTGAAGTACATGGAGGTATCCTACTGGTGATGAGTTGATTACCAGCTGCACTAGTATCAGTGTCAGTCAGGGATTGTGCTGAACTGTTAACACTCCTCCTCCCATTGTTAGGTGGAGTCTGCAGAGTACCAGACAGAGAGGTGTTCACGGAACCTCCACTCAGAGCTGCGAGAACCACTTCAAAATTCTGTTTCAACTTCCATTGCAGTTCCTCATTATGTAGTGACAGCCTCTTACTCTGTTTAGACTCCTGATGGAAAGATTCCATCAACAGCCTGTTGTCCTGTGATAACTGTCTCTCAATGCTGGTCTTCACCTTCAGCTGCACCTGCAAGTCTTCCACTTTAGCTTCAAGAGCTGCAACTCGTTGTAAAGCAACTGGAAGTTCTTCAGCTTCCCTTGTTAGAAGTGCATTCTGTTTACGTAATTCCTGAAGTTCCTTGAGCCTCAGATCAAGGACCGCTTTAAGAGACTCCACGTCATCTTGAAGCTCCTTACAGCGTCCTGCAGTGACTTGCAACTTTGTATCTTTGTCTTTTTGCATGCTTTCCATCAGCTTTCGAGACTGGGCTTTGAGAGCAGAATATTCCTCTTCAACACCAGCAAGCCTGTGTCTCAGTTCAGCTTCCCTCTGGAATGTATCAGCTTCAAGGTGGGCCACAGCAGCTGCATGTTCACACTGAACTTTCTCAAAGTTTGCTTTTCCATCTGCTTCCACAATCTCCAACTTCTCGGCATACTTCTGGTCTGCACGGGATAACTCTGCCTCATAACGACCTTTCATTTCCTCCAGCTGTAAGAAGTAATCAATCCAATGTAAAAACAGTGCCTGAAATCTCACACCTTTGTTTTAACCATTAAGCTGAGTGACACAATACCATATATTTTCACATTAAGAGCAGATACATATAAAGAAATGTTTATATAACAACCTATGGTTCCCAAAATCATTACCAGATATGCATAAAATAGTACCATCATCATAACTGTTTATGTTATTTGTCTAGTGTCTCCAGATATGGTGTGTGTTGACCTTTATGGCCTCTGTCTACTTAGACAAGGGAGTAAAATCCATTTCTGAGGTAGGAGGACCCACAGGGCCGATGTTACTCCGAACGTTGGGAGGCCATGAGTATGATCATTGACAGTGGGAACATTAGTGGGTGGGAGGCAGGAGGAATGATATTTTTCACATTCCCAGTTTTACCTTACATAAAAATAAAGGTGTCAATCTGTGACCTAGAAAATATACATACAGACATAATGGCAGATGAAACTCATAAACCTGAATAACAGGCTAGTGTCTTACCCTATTTCACCATAACCAAACTGCATAGTTATTACATTCCAAAACAAAATGATCACAAGAAAAGTTGGGTATACAAAAAGACAGACTGGTTTTGCCACGGTCTTACAATGGTCAGGTCATGTAACATACCAGAAGAAGAAATATGTACAAAATGGTTACTGTAAAACATAACAGCAAGGAACTGCTATGGTACAGATTCCACTGACATGTGCAGAATGCAATGATTCCTTGCCGTTCTCAGGAGCTTCTTCCAGCCCTCTCTGTTATGTACTTTTTCCTGCCACCCTTCTCTACCAACTATTCTTCTATCTTCTCTCATGTTATCTTGCCATCTATTTCTTGGTCTACCTCCAATCTTATTGTTCCCAAATTCATATATACGTAATACCCCTTTGGGAATTCTATTTTCTTCCATTCTCTGTACATGCCCAAACCAACGTAATCTATTTAATCTTATTGTCTCTATTATAGTGGG
>Ga0136643_10006084_pt1 | contig 17213 bp, 14 predicted proteins | sample TergutLab28metaG_FD_96883 | JGI IMG/M metagenome (GOLD analysis project Ga0136643, IMG submission 96883) | Labiotermes labralis P1 segment gut microbial communities from Petit-Saut dam, French Guiana - Lab288 P1 (version 3) (version 3) | ecosystem: Host-associated > Arthropoda: Insects >... | reverse complement strand
GTATATATTTATGTATGTAGGTATTATATATGTGTGTATGTATGTATGTATGTATGTGTATGTATGTGTGTATGTATGTATGTGTGTGTATGTGTGTATGTATGTATGTATGTATGTGTACATGTATGTATGTATGCGTGTATATATGTGTGTTTATATGCATGTAGGTATGTATGTATTTATGTATGTGTACAAATATGTATGTGTTTATGTATGTATGTATGTGTGTGTGTGTATGCACACACACACACACACACACATACACACATGAGCCTACTAATTGCCATTATTTTTTTACTATCCACAAAATGCTTTCACGTCGGTATATTGGCCGTTTATACCGTAATGTTGGCCGATCGTGAGGAACCTCACAAGTCGCGGTAGGGAATGAACATCTTCCTTTCCCCGCACGCGTTGAATTTTTCAGGTCCCCCTGGACGTCACCATCTGCACTAATTATTAGGATCTCGCAAGTTAACTAGTTCATCGACCGTCTTCCTTATGAGATCTTTCCATGTCCTAAAGTGGAAATGAGTCAACACTTTGCTACGAAACGTCTGTACACAAGCAAAATAGGCGATTTCTAAGCTATAAAGACCGGAATCTACTTTTTCTTTACCATGAACACCCGACATATCACGTGTGGTTGGAGTGATGTTACTAAAATTCGAACTTCTAATAATACAGAAATAAGTGTGCCTGTTTCCCTTCTGTGAATGTTAGGAAACATGCGACGTTGATGATGCGGAAGTTGATCATGGTGGTGGTGGTGATGATGATGATGATGATGACGACGACAAAACACTACCACAGCAGCAACACTCATGCACTGACTTGCACAACGAGCCAAATGCAAGACAGGCACTTTTCCACACATGCAGGTGATGCCAGATGGCGGTTGCGTGCTTTGGGCTGCACGTATCAGAGGCGCTTCGCACTCTGAGGCTTGGTCGACTATGTACACCTAGTAAATAGGGGCTGTAATTAACTGCTCCTGCAAGTGTTGTGAATAAACGTACTATTTAATTGAGAACCGACCATGTAAACATAAATGTTGATACCTTAGTCCTTTGTTGGCGTTAAGAGTTACGGCAATCAAATGAGCGAGGGAAGATGTAGGGACTGGCAGCGGACTTGGCAGCGGACATGGCGGACTGAAATACTCATACAGACTCGTGACTGCAAGCAAATCAGAAGGATAAAGATCGTTTTGTGTACGTGCGTATGGCAGGATACTGTTAAAATGGTGCTGAACAGCGGTAACGTAAGGTGATACTGGCTGAATTTATCTGGCTTAGGATGAGAACAAATGGCAGGCTGCTTTTGACGTGGCAACGAAAATTCCTGTTTAATGGGGAGGTGGGTGGCGGGTGGGGAGGGGAGGCGAGGCTTGTTTGCCGGGTGAGTAAATATCAGCTTCTCAAGAATGACTGTGCTCCGTACGGTTAGTTGTGTGAAGGTGAAGTATTTCTGTTTTATTTGACGATGTGTGGCAGGACTGCAGAGTTTTAAACATTCACACAGAAAACTAATATTTGGAACAGTATCAACCTATAATTTCAGAAATGAGGCAAACATTTTGCCTCACTCGTCTGGTTTCATATGAAACGGTGGGATTTCGTAATATCCAAGCCCATACTGCTGTGTTTCACCTGTACAGCATATTAAATGGCCACAAGTTTAGACAGTAACTCGCGTATAATTAAAACGCCTGTTCTCTAATATAGGTTGTACTTTTCCAACCACCAATCTAGTCATGTTCAGGAGGAACGGTTCGCTTATCAGCATTAACCTGGAATTCATTCCAATAGTTAATGCACTGTTAAATAATTATTAGAAAATAAAAATTTGCGGTCTCGACACTAGTCTGTATTAGCCTAACTATATCAAGATTTTCTTATTTTGATGCATGTACCCTACATTTTTTATTGTTTTTATTATAACCAACAATGAAAATTAATATTACAACCCTATATATCACAAAAATATCATTTATATAATATATACCCCTACATATTTCGATATTTATATTTCATCATCAGAGAGTTATACATTTGTGCATTGTCAAGATACATATATTCTTAAAATTGAAGCTGTTAACATAACATTTCCATAAAATTATTAAAATATTGTTCAGTCGTTGTTTAGTGATACAAAAATCTGTCGGACGTTATAAGACATGCCAGACCAGCACACTAAAACACACTGCTTGCACAATAGATTAAACGTCAAACAGATTTTTGTATCACTAAAAACAGTTTACACATTATTTTAGCATATTTTAATAATGTTGTGGAATTGTGATGTTAACAGATTCAAATTTAAAAATCTATTTAACTTGGCAGGGCACAATTGCAAAATTCCCTGGTGATGACATAGAAATGTCGAAACATGTAGGAGTATATATTATATAAAAAATACTCTTGCGATACATACGGTTGTAATATTACTTGTGAGTTTGCTGGTTGTAATAAAAACAAAAAATAATAAAACAAGATGTTATTGTTGACTAAGGAAAAGCTGTTCCTGAAGATGACCACACTGCTGGTTGAAAGATAAATAGGCTAAACTGATCCTTGCTTTCAAAGAAAACCGAGGTTAAATTCAATAACTAATAACAACAAACGCAGTATATGTTAAAATTATGTATTTTTCCACATACAATCCATCAACACTCGTTCATAATTCCATCTTTCTTAGATCATCTTCTGGGAGTTTTTTACATCAGCTAAGCATATATAAACGTAATTAAAGAGATTAAAATTTTGCCCATAAAGTGTGTAGATGGTATAAATTTTGCTTTAGCAGTACTTTTAGAGTTGGTTCATGAGATGTGAAAATCATAGTGTTACAAATTTTACAGTTGTTCATATCAGGAGAACAGAGAGTGTTTGTTATGGTAGCTAGCACCGTTATAAGTGAAAATTATATGTATATATGATTTTAAAATGTAGTGCATTTGTGTAGGTATTACGTACTGAACTGTTTATAAATGCGCGGACATGAATGACGTTTAAACGTCAGTTAAAGTTGCGTCCTGATGGTCGTTTAATGTGTTGTGTGAAGATAGGCTTACTTACCATGTGCTAATGGAAATCTCCTGTAATGACATGTCAGTCAGTTAGTGGACACTTATAATTCCTTGTCACTAAGATTATTAGCATGGCATCCATGTGGATTTGTGAGATGATAGCTGCACCCGACAATTAGCATAGGACACTGAGATAGTTCTGCGTTGATATGGAACTTCGTAATGGCGTCGTTTTTGTAGAATGCAAAGGATCAACACTGTTGCAGCGTGAAACTAGTAGTTGGCTTACTTTGGTGGCAACAAATAAGGAACGAATAAAAATTTGGTTTGATAACGAATCTTAAAATTGGCAGTATGGAATTATTCACACGTAATTATGTGCATGGAACAAGTATTCTTTGGAAGTTAGTTTGCGATAAATTATTCAAGACTTTTCCTTTCATGGGATCCGAAATTCCTTTACTGTGTTCACAAGTAAATTCGTTCCGCACTGTCCCGTCTTATGTCTTTCAGCTTTATTTTAATATTATCCTGGCAGGTGTCCCAAGCGGTATGTTCCCGCTCGAAGATTTGTGTTTGGCAGTACAGATATTACTACGGTGCGAAACTTGAACGCTGTCTGACCAATGTAGCGCAGCGGGTGTATGCACTAACGGAAATTGTACATAAAATTGGTAAAAAGATGACATAATTATAAAAGTGTTCTGTATTTACTGTTTCTCGCACCGTAACGGATAGAAGAATCTGAAGGAAAACACCGTAGGCGCTGTAAGACTCCACTTTCAATGGCTCGCGGAAGGAAGCTTTTGAAAGTATGGTAGGAGTGGGGGTCAGGTCATTAAAGTGAAAGACTTCGTCTGTATATATGTACTCTGAAACAACTTTTAAAATAGAAATGAGATCTAATTAAGTTTTAGAAAAACGAGGATACGGGTTTTAGTTTTTGCGCTAATTGTCTTTTACACCCCGATGTATCCACTAATGAAATAAAAGAAGGTACACGCATCCCAGTTTCCGTCAGACTCGTTCTTTATCTAGAATAGTGAAAGAAAGGCTTTATTTTTAGAACTGGTATATATTGTTCTTTCACATTCAGGTTCTCTACAGATTTACACAACAATTAGGCTACTTAAACGTTTGGAAGGGGGAACTTAGAGGGAAGATCGAAGTCTTGCTGGATGTTACTGCTATCGGTTGGTAAGCAATCCACTCTTCTTGGATTGCTTGTCGCCGACGGTGAAGGCACGACGAAACTTCGAATTGCCGGTAGCTGTTTACCAGTCGACAAAGTGTAACTTTTGAGAGGGCTTGAATCATTAGTAAATCCGCTGCGAGAGACCAAATCTCGCAACAGCTTTAGCCTGTCAGCACTGTCTTAGCACTGTTCATTTTATCGAATGTTGCTGCATTGTGTATTAAACGGTAAGTCTGAGGTGTACAAAATCTGACGCACACGTAGTCCAGTGTTCACTGTAACATTGTTTGAATATTTTCCATCCCGAAGTATTATAACATATAAATTCAACCTGACAGTTTATTTTACATACAATAAAAATAGTATATTTTGTCAGGGCGACATGTTTCGACCTTTATTGGGTCATCTTCAGGAACTCTGAGAAAACAGATCCAAGCGCTATCTATTTTTCAATGCATTGTGGGATCCCAAATGCTTACAGATTGTGTTATATGAATGTGTAATACATAAGCTTGTATATATTGGGATTTATGTGGCGGTCATACCGCCACATAGATTCCAATATATACAAGCTTATGTATTTCACATTCATATAACACAATCTGTAAGCATTTGGGATCCCACAATGCATTGAAATATAGACAAGGTAAAGGTAAAGCAATCCCATTACAGGCCTGGTGTGGCCCAGAGGGTTCCAGGAAGTTAAGGTTCCCACATTTCATGACAACGGCACAGGATGGTGGATGGCGATAAGGTTGTCAGCCTTACGCACCGGCCGCCTTTACCCCCAGGAAATGCTCCTGGTACTCATTTCTGTTAGAGGCTGAGTCGAACCCATGGCCATAGTGCGATCGGAAGGATTATGTCAATGAAAAATTCCAATGACACCATCTGCGATCGAACCAGCGACTTTCCGATTTGTAGCACAGCACGTTAACCACTGTGCCACCGCGGTCCGCTATTGAAATATAGATAGCTCTTGGATCTGTTTTCCCAGACGGCCTGAAGATGACCTAATAAATGTCGAAACACGTCGCCCTGACAATATACTATTTTTATTGTATATAAAATAAAGTGTTGTGTTATTGACTGACACATTGTATTTATATGTAACATATTTTACAACTACGTGCTTGGCACAGGAATATTTATAATATCCTTGGTAACAGACCGTTTTAAATGTAAGTTTATCTGACATTGGAAATGCAGGGTAAACCTTCCTTGGATTGGAGGAGGCATGAAGAAGAACGCTGTAGAGCTAAGATATTTAAGTTTTCACGGCCGCGAATACTAAAATTGTTGTCTTGTGGGCTGTAACGCCATGTCGTCTGGTAGATTATTACAAACATTTTGGAGGATGTTGCTGCCCTCTCTTTGCTGTGACTAATTCGAACACTAAACGCAGAATTCCGATATTATATGTGCTATATTTTTCAGAAGACATGTTTCAGTTTGGGGCCTGAATTTTTTTTTAGTGATGTTTACAAATTCAATTCGTACTTCTCAGAAACACTGGTTCTGCAGTGCCAAGATCTGTCGGCTAGTGATGGTCAAGAAAGTAATAATTGTTTTCTGAGAATCGTGCAGGAATACTGAGCTGTACTGAGTTTTTAATTATGGAGCAGGCATTGCTTGAAGCCACGACCTGGAAAATTAAGTTACTAAATGAAGCAGCTTCCTCCTAGTCTGTAGGTACTCAGTAAGTCCCTCGCCACTTCATGGAATCCGGAGTTTCGGTATCTTGTTCACAAGAGCCCACAAATGATCTCTGTCCTAAGCGAGACGAATCCATTCAATTTTCCGTTGCGTAAGTTGTTCCGGAGAATTCGTCAAAGTTCGAATCCCTTTGTGACATTTCGTAACATGCGGGCCTTTCACGGATAAGTGTTTTTATCAGCTCACCTAATCCCCATGCTGCAGGTTCACGCATTGCCGGCGATCCATGACTGTTTGTTGAGAGTATTGACGGCTATCTTCCCATCTGGAAGCCGTCTGGTCCGTTCAGAAGCTTGAAGAATAAAGAACTCTAAAGATTCTAGGACATTACTGGCTTTGGAGTGCAGTTTCCACTGTGCTTTGAAGGGTTATAACCAGATGGGACGCACAACGAAGATTATACGCAGGTAGGCCTGTGTCTGATACTATTACATGAGAATGAAGCATGGCAATGAAACAAAAGGCCGAATAAAGATTCCATTTGCAGAAATTAACATTTCAAAGTAAATGAAGTGAAGCGAATAACAAATAGGATTTAGAAACTGTGCGGTTCGGGGAGAATTACAAATGTATTCAACGGAAGAAAAGATGAAGGAATATGAGGCCCTGTGGTTAGGAAATCCGCGCAGAATGGACGATACCTTGACACCAATCCAATTGCGCACCAAGAGTAAGAAGGCGGTAAAGGTCGCCCAGGAAAGAGGTTAAATCTTGAAGCAGAAACAAGATGATGCCCAGAACCTTTAAGACAGGATGACGATGTTCTAAAGTAGGTCTGTGCAGTAGAGAAGTTGGAAAGAATTTTTACGAACTAAATATGCCGTGAGGTTTGCTAAAGAGAAAGGAGTTTCGGTGTGTTTCTGCTGAAGTTCAAAAGTTGCCTAAGTTCTAGTAACTGTTATTTAGAATTTCAATCACGGCAAGAGCCATGAAATTACTACATCTTCTTCAGAACTTTAGAAGCTAGTGAAGAAGACAGCAAGTGTTTATGCTGTATTCGCAGCTCCATGTTTCTTCTTACAGTTTGGTGTGGTTTTGGGTTTTGCTTTTGCTTCTGCTTTTGCTTCGCTTGGCTTTTATACATCCCGTAATCAAATCTCCTTTTCAGACTTTACGCGACATTTCATTGGGAAGAAGGGTGGAACTAAAATTCCCCCCACCCCAGCTTAAAGTCTGTGCTGTAAAGGAAACGTTCACTCATGTAATTCCAGTGTGCCTCTCTATGCCCACGTCCTGTCTATCTGTGTGGGGTATTTCAGCCACATGTTCTCCCTGCCTGTTAGTTCACCCCCCCCCCCAATTCAAGCATTCTAATGCTCGGAGCGTAGTCGGCACTCTTGCATCTTCCTTCGCCCTTTTTTATTTGTTTAGCCTGTATTATTAATCCCGCTCTTTTTTTCTCTCCTAACCAATAAGGATGCTCACAAAGAAACCTTGCAGCAAGAATGACCCAAACGGAATTCAAATTAATGTGGCGCAACCGTCAAGATTATCACATTGTGGTTCACAACAAACCAAGATCTGCCACCTAAAGTGTGACAATGAAGGGCAAAATGTTTTGTAATTTTTCCCTCAAAATAGGAATATACGTCATAAGAAAGCCTGGTCGTATGTTTCCCCAACTTTATGCAACATGCACGTCCATTACTTGCCCACAAGATACCACCAATGGACTCCATCGTGAGGGAGTTTAATCTACTCCATGCTCTATTTTAAAGTTCCGTTTAAATGTTGTATCTGCTCGTCAGTTTGCCGGTGAACTCCTCATTTCTGATTTTCTTATCTTTCCCGTGCGTGCTACCTGCCCATGTACTGGGGAAGGTAAAGTCTCCATTGGGTGCTTTCATCTTCATAAACATTGCTACAGTGACCGCTGCTTGCAGCACTAATCCTGGGATGACTGACGTTTGCCTGACTGTTGAGGAATGACAAGAGAGAGGACGCACAAGTGAACAGTTCAGGAGATCTGGCGTGCATCTTAACATTGCCATTCTTCGAATCTGGCACAAGTATTTAAATTTTAAACCTCTCAAAGTTATGACAGTTCTAAGAATTAAGCAGTTGCGAAATTATTAATGGAAAAAATTTCGAGCGATTCCTGACATTTTGAAAGATGGATAATTACTCACTTGTTTTCTTGTGATAGACGAAGCACAACTCCACCTCTCCTTGCGTATTGGGAATGTTAAGTCTACTTCTGAAGTGTCTGGTTGTGACTGTTGCCAGTGGGGTAACTCAGTCGCCCGAAGACTAACGCCGAATTGAACCAGAGCATCAGAGTAGAAATTTCAGCAATATTACTGGAGACGTAGCGGCTAATAAAGGAAAATTTATGTCCTTCAGTACAATAACTTAACACAGAGGGATAGTCTTAGCAATTGACCAACTTAATGCACAAATTCTTGTTTTATAATAAGTTTATTATATTCCTCTACATGTTTCGAGCACAATAGTGCAGCGCGTGTGAATTACTCCGAAATGCGCTACATTGTCTTAAGGAACCAAAAGTATAACTGTTACCTTTTCCATTTGTTTTCGTTTTAAAACCTTCGGGTTAATCTGTCGCCTCATATAGTATTTAACTCTGGCTAAAAATTATGTCTGATTTTCTCGGGCAATGAGCCGCACCACTTCGGAGCACATAACGCGACGATTCGTAGTGACTTTGCTTCCATTCCCGTGACTAATTCACTAAGATTATTTAGCAAGACTTGTAATCCACGCTAATGTGTGCAGTGTTTGCCTTAGTAATTATATTCGCTTTAGAGAACATCCCTTGTTCCTTTAATGGAAAATTCTTTATTGGATTCTCGCCCCTGAGTGTGGGACCACCACTCTGTCCTGAAAAGTCGAGCGCCAATTACCTAGTCACGAGGCGAAATATCCAGGAAGAATGAATAACTCAACTGCACCGCTGCGAAAGCCCGAAAACTCGATTGAGTGTTAGGCTTTTTCGTGGGAATTGTAGCTAGAGACGAAAATATTTAAAATTTCCCGTTGAAGTTTTAGCGAGAGTTATGTTAGTTCTTAAAATTCCCCATTAACTCCTATGCATTGCATTCCCTGTGTGTAATATTCCTCGAGTCACAGTGGTAGCCGTCATTGCGCAAGGTGTATTCCTTCACCCTTTCTTCATATCCTCGCTCATGGCTTTATTTTCCAAAGCGATTTTTTCTCATGCATCCTTTCTGATACGTAAATGTGTCTGACGGCGAAGGTAGGGAGGGACGTTTTATACAACGTCAGCTCTTTTATCGGCATCGACAGGTTTTATCGGCCGAAAATACGTCACTGAATTACAAGTGGTCTTTAAAAAGAGAAGTGGGACAAGAAGGGAGGGACAAACTCAGTTCTCTGAAGTTGTCTGAAACTTTTAATATGACTGTCAAGTTTAATTGCTGCTACCCGGCTTTTCCAGACGAACAAGGAAAGTCTGTAAGGGCGAGATATCTGCTTACATCTCCCTTTATTTTAGTTTAATTTGAATGTTGAAATAAATTCAAATGAAGTTCGGTTTATAGCGTCGATGGAAACAGACATGTCTGCAACCTGATACGAATTTTCAACTGACTGTGCCCATTGTCTCCTAATTACAGTATCTAATATTTTCGATTAACACCATGGGCCAGAGGTTTCTTGAAGGGCCGATAATGACTTGGTTGCTCAAGACATTTGGAGCTGTCTTTTTAGAATCCTAGAATTAATATCCGCGTCCAATAGAGCTCGATGAATTTTATCCACAGTGCCAAATCCCCTTTATTTACCATTCACTTTAGTATTATCACTAATTATGTGTGTCTATATAAGAATTCCATGGTTATTCGCATTACCTTGTTGCAGAGTTTACGGAAACTTCCGCGTCTATGCCCTGCTGCAGTTTAACCTGTGTTGGCCCTTTATGCAACATAGTACCAACATTATGCCACTAGACGTCATATATTTTCATGCATTTTATTTACTTGCCTAGTAATGGCAAAACGGCGACCGTGTGAACTCACGCTAGCTGGACGTAAGAAAAAAGCCGTTAAGTTGGCTAGGGACGTCAGGTAAATCCTCGTGCGTTCTTGATATTTGTACTGGACGTACTGAGTGCTCAGATAAAGAGCGGATGAATGAAGCCCAGAGCCAGGCTCTGCCAGGCCTGCCCCAACACGGAACTGAATGGTACTAGGCCGTCTGTACCGAATGAGGTAATGTTTAATTTTATTCTCCATGAGATATGTCGGCTGATGATAATAATAATAATAATAATAATAATTCAAAGTAATGTTTGCGTATTTACGTGCCGACTTAGCCGCCTAATGTCATATTAAAAAATCAACAGTAATACACAAACCTAATGTAACAAACAAACAAAGTACAGAGAAAACCCAAGACAGAACAGTGAAATTAACAACTAAATCAGAGCTAGAAAGAGAAAATTGTACACTATTTCGCAGAACACAATAATAATAATAATAATAATAATAATCGCAATTACACAATAGTGTAATGGCCAATTTTAAAGCAATCACTAGTACAAAAATACACAAAAGCGAAACAAGAAAAGATCCTAAAACAAAACAAAAAATTAATAACATTGAAACAACACAAGTCAGTTCCACTAGAAGTCAAAGTTGAAGATTACGAGGAATGCTGTAAGCTACGTAGTTGCAATGAATAGAGTTACAGTACCCCAGGTAATTGGTAATTGCTGAATAGTAAAGTACAATAGATAGTTTAAAGTATGCTTAAGGGAGACACTTTTTGAAACATATCCACGTCTCTACAGTACAGCATATCTGCCCTTTTGGCACGTTGATGACACACCAATGACGTCACCTGTTGCGGGATCCATCGGACCAGCCTGTAGTGTTCACACATGCTGGAGACTTAACATGGTGATTAACAGATTTACTTTTGGGATTTGTTGTGCCTTAGGAAGGACAGGGTGAGAAAATACGGAGATGTTAATGGCATTAAAGTGCGCATACATCATGTGTGTAATTTCACTGTACGCAGTGAACACAAACCCCCATCCCGTGACGAATCTTTTTCTCAAACAGTATATTTTCATTTTATTTCTCACATCAGGGTCCGATACAGCAGACTGTACGAATAATGGCTTATTTACAGCGTTTGGGTTCATGGTCGCGAGAGACAGCGGACAAGTTTTGCTGTAATTCTACAGCAGATGCACTTTGTGTCTACTCTGTAGAGTCCAGTTCGCTGTTACACTGTATAACGCAACACTCCTGTCATCGTAGGTCGACAGTAATGACGCACTAACGCACTTCTGTGCAAGTTGCACTGAGTTGTTTCGTGGTCAGTACTTGTACACGGTACTTTGCTTCGTATTATTGAACATTTTCCAAGCTATTGACACAAAACACTTGTTCCCCAACTTCGGTAATTCGATGTACAATCCAGTGTATTCACAGAGCTTAGAGGGGGTTTCGGGAATTTAAAGAGGGATCTGTGTAATGGGTAGATTGGATACATTTCTAGAAAAGTTGATAGTGGATCTACGTAGGTGATAACAAATACAGTTTAATACGGGTCTGTCCAAAACAGATACAGATAAAGAAAGTGGTTGCTGTAGGGAAAATGTGAAGAAATAACACAAAATCACTAATTGTACACTTGATACAATTTCTAACATAGCCAACCATTCTAATAATTTTCATGGATCTCCATTTAACCATTTTCGAACTCTTGGCGCATTTTTGTGACATGGTGCACTCTCAATACGCCATCACCTCTTTTTTTTATTTATAAAACCCCAATCACGTTAGATACTGCTTCGCGAAGTTTCTCAGCTCTTTGTTATTGTTATTGTTATTGCACATCAATTTATTTTACGAATAACTTCTGATTGGCTGGCTGGCCGACTGCCTGACACTTGCACTAACTTTTGCCTCTTATCCGCAATATATTTGCAACCTCGTAAGGAGAAACAGAATGTTTGAATTACACAGAAGTTACATGCTTATGAAACATAACTTACCGAACACGCTTTGTATGTACTCGCGGGCAGGCACAAAATATATTACTTGTGGCGAAATCGTCTGCTACACGTCCAGCAAAGTTTACCCTGTGACAAGAACCAGACTTTCTTCCCGTATCCAGCATTCTTGTCAGCCGACACGGAACATTTGCAGAATGCCATACATAGGCCGTCCTATCCGCCAGAAACCAGTAATTGTTCTCTGCTGTCTTCGAGACATCTTGACATAAATATGTTCCATCAGATCTTGGAGCTACTTACTCAGTCCATGGAGCAGAGTCCTTCTTGAGAAGCTAACCGGTTCTCAGCTAGTCAAAAAAATCCCCGAATTTTTACGGAACCCGAAGGTTCATTACAGCTTTTACAACAGCCCACCACCTGTTCCTATCCTTAGTCAGATCGATCCAGTCCATGTCCCTGTTCCACTTCCTGAAGCTCCATCTTAATGTTATCCCCATCTACGCCTGGGCCTTCCAAGTGGCCTCTTTCCCTCTGGTTTCCCCACCAAACCCCTGTGTACACCTCTTCCCCACAAATGCTACTTGCTCCGCCCACCTCATTCTTCTCCATTTGATCATCCGAAAAATATTACGTGAGCAGTACAGATCTTTAAGCTCTTCATTATATAGTGTTTCTCCATTCCCCTGTTACCTCATCCCTATCAGGCCCAAATATTCTCTTCAACACCCTATTCTCAAAAGCCCAAAGCCTACGTTCCTCCCTCAATGTGAGCGACCAAGTTTCACACCCATACACCATAACAGGAAGTTTATAGTTTGTATCTTAATCTTTAAATTTTTGGATAGCAAACTGGAAGACAAAAGATTCTGCACCGAATGATAGCAAGCATTCCCTGACTTCAATCTGCTCTTAATTTCTTCCTCAATAGAATTTTTATTGGATAAGGTTGTTACCAAATATTTAAACTCTTCTGCTATTTCAAAGGAACTATTATCAATCTTTATATTGTGATTTCGTCCTGCATTCTAATCTCTAGACGTGACCATATACTTAGTTTTATCAGAATTCACTTCTAGACCAATCTTCTTGCTACATCACCAGCATAAACCAAAAACTGATGTGTCCCATTTAAATTCAAGCCGTCCTGTTTTACCTAAACCCTCCTAATGGCGTACTCTAAAGCAGAGTTGAAAAGAAATGGCGATAAAGCATCTCCTTTTTGCAAACCATTTGAGCCCCAATTCCAAGCGTCTGAGGACTTGGCACAGTGGTCCACCTGATGTGGTAGCTAAAGATTTTCCGGAGAGTGATAGGAATTGACTCACAGGTCCTCTTGAAATTGTGTTTTATGAGCTCCTCGAGCGTGGAATTTTCCCACTGGTCTACTTGAAATGTGGTACATGAGGATGCCGCGTGTCGTGTTGCTGTTGGAGCACCCTGTGTCTTCTAATTGAAAGGAAAACTCTACCTTTTTTACAAGAGTAATTTCACCAAGAGGAATATATTTCTTGTGGCTAAGATTCGCCTTTTGTGTGAAACAGGTTGTTGTACTTACGTGAGTAAAAAAGTTTTCTGGACAAACAGTGCCTAATCTGGGAGTAGAGAAACCAGGAATAATGAGTGATTTTCCCTCCAGGTAATTTTACGTGTATTTTCTGTTTATTATGTGGGCCGGGTAGCTCAGTCGGTAGCGACTGACTACGGAATGGACGGTCCGGGATCGAATCCCGGTGGGGACGAGATTTTCCGCCCGTTCAGACCGGCCCTGGGGCCCACTCAGCCTCCTGTAAAATGGGTACCGGGTCTTTCCCGTGGGTAAAGTGCGGCCGTGGCGTGCTGCTGACCACTCACCCCCTCCTAGTGCCGCGGTCATGGAAGTGTAGAGCTATACCTCTACCCACCCTCTGGGCCACACCGGGCCTGTAACGGGATCACTTTACCTTTTTTTTTTTTGCTGTTTATTATACAATTTTTTTTAGAAAAGCTAGGGTGACAGACAGACGTATATTTCACGATGTATGTGGATTATATCAATGTTCAGCTCTTGCCTGCTAGCTTTATCGATTTTGTTTTATTAAATTCTACATTTGTACCAGCTTCAAATTGCAGTTACAAGCTCACAAATTCCTGTGTGAATATGCTTGCGGCTATAGTACATCTACTGTTATACTGTTATGTGGTACAGAAGAATGTGAGGACACGTCAAATCTAAATTCCAACCCACAAGTTCAAAGTCTTTGTAATTGCATTTTGTTTGTGTGTCATGACGTCAGGAAACCCAGTTCTGGCCTTATAAAGGTTCGAGTTCAGTTGTAATTTTTGAAAACACTGGGGAATTATGGGGAACAATTTGCAATTCAAATGATTGGCATGCAGTAGTTACACATCTGAGGAAATCTGCTTTTGAGTTCACTCCCCAGTGATTCTTTTTCGCAGTGTCTGGTTTCCTCTCCTGCCATCTCTGGAAGCAAGTTGTTTGTGCACTGCTATTTTCTTCAAAAACATCGTACACAGCCAACTATGACCAATTTTTCATTTGCATAAAATTTAAAGGGCTGAGACTTGGGACGCGTATAAAATGACAGTATGCTGTAGCAAGCGTGGAGCCATTATCAAGATATATTTTCTGAACTATTAGACAAATTGCACTTTGAAGAGGCCCACAGCGGCAGAATTATACACAGATGTACCATAAGTGCGTTACGCTTTTCACGAATTCGGTGTCTCTGACAGTAATCATTGAACTGAAGCAAGCCTTTAACTGGAATGATAAGTGCGTTTAACGACGGACAGTAACAACGTATAAATTTCACTCTGTAACAAGCCGTGAAGAGGGGGATTGGAGCTATAGCTCTACCCTTTAACCTCGGCGCTAGATGGGGGCGTGTGTGGTCAACACCTCGCCCCAGCCTCTTTACTCCCGAGAAAGGGCTCCGTTGTCCACTGTTCAGGAGGCTGAGTGCCCGAGGGCCGGCATGGACGAGTGCAGAAAATTTCGCCCCCACAGGGACTGGAACACAGAATCGTCGAGACCTTAACGAATCGAATGACAGACCGTACATTAGGCTACTTCATTTTCGTATATGCTCTTATGGAGAAAAGAAAGTAGAATGAAGTTAAGACACTTCACGAATTCATAGCAAGAATGCGTGCAGTATCAGAGTGGAATGTCTCGATGGATAATTTTACTGTTGCAAAATAATAGTATTCAAGAAAAGATAGACTTAACCTATTTTAAGTATGAAGACAAAAAAGTAAGCTCTCTCTCTCCAAGCCATGAAGTCGTAAGCAGGAGTAGAGCTGAACTCTAAGGGCGCAAGATGGAGGCGATTGGTCAAAATCAATCCCCATTTTTGGAGATTGGAAAATCCCTTATCCCTACCGGGATTCAGAACCCATAAATCCAGCCCATAGCCTAGTCGCTGTGTCGACCAAGCTTTGAAAAATTAAAACCAATCGGAATGGGAAATGGTAAAATGAGTTTTTGGTGTTGGTAATAAGGTCATAAGCAAATAAGGAGAATAGTCGGTACAAATTATATTAACGAACGTCTGCCAGAAAATAAGTTCACATGACTCATTATTTATTAACTAAGACACTGAGTGTCCCCCCTGCATTGAGGGTTTAACTGACTCCAAGCGATTATCGTCCATTTCCAGCGCCGAAGCAACATACTAGCGGCCGCAGGTTTAAAGACGTTCGCGAGATGGAGACACTGTGGCTAACAAAGGGATATGGACTTCTGTCAGCAGTGAATCAAGGAGCTAGACCCACGATAAGTGCCTTATTGGCGTCGGGACCAACGTGACAGCACTACGATTGCAATCCAACTGTTTTTATTAATCTGAAAGTAACCAAAAATACTCATTTTGTGATGGAAATAATTATCAAATATACTTACAGGAGGAATTAAAACCCTAGGTTCTTTGGAACTGTTAATTCTGTATGGCAATCCATTTCATTATATACAGTTAACCTACGAGCGGAAGAAATGGCCGTACACCAATTAAGTTTCGTTTAATTGTTCGGCCTACATCATTACTAAAGAGGAGCAAGAACGGACTTAAAGAGAGACCACAATGCTCCTCGAGTGAGGGGAGGAGTCCATCTAAACTCCCCCTTTCCACTTCTGAACAAGTTGACCAGTTTTAATTAAATTTCGTATGAAAGTAATGCCCTTGTAGGACACGCCAATACCATAATAATTATAATTAATAATTATTAATTATAATTATAATGTTCGCCGGGTAGCTCAGTCGGTATAGCGACTGACTACGGGCTGGACAGTTCGGGATCGAATCCCGGTGGGGACGAGATTTTCCGCACCTGTCCAGACCGGCCCTGAGGCCCACCCAGCCTCCTGTAAAACGGGTACCGTGTCTTTCCCGGGGGTAAAGTGCGGCCGGGGCGTGCTTCTGACCACTCACCCCCTTCTAGTGCCGCGGTCATGGAACAGTAGAGCTATGACTCTACCCACCCTTTGGGCCACACCGGACCTGTAACGGAATCAGTTTATCTTTTTAATTATAATTATAATAATTATAAGGTGGCGGACGTGTAAATTTTTTAGGCTTCAACAACACGAGCGCTGTTTCATTTAGGATTCGGAAACAGTGTGTGGCGATTTGTCTTGGCAAAACATGTAAGTTTTTTGAGACTATATTTTTGTACAAGAATAATGTCGGAGCTGCGGTAGCTCAGTCGGTATTGTGACTGATCTACGGGCTGGTCAACCGAAGAATATTTCGACTTGCAGCAGGAGTAAAAGATTTCTCTGAACTCCTTAACATGGGGTTTTGGGGCCCACCAAACGTCCCATTAAAAGGGCAATGTACTCTCTTTCCCGGGGGTAAAGATGCCGGGGTGTTACTCATATACATTCACAGGCTGCACAGGGACTTTACATTTATAGCAATAATGTGAAGGTCTCCTTTAGATCTGATGATGATAGCTAGTGCTACATTGGAGCCATGCGTGCGAAGATCGGCACGGAGAAGGGGCATGGACACAACTACATGTGTTGCGTTAAACACTGCTTGTGCATCAACCGTTACAGTGGTAGCGCAAGTGAGACTTACTTACTTACTCCATGGTGCAGAGTCCTTCTTGAGAAGCTAACTGGTTTGCAGCTAGTCAAGAAATTCCCCGCATTTCACGGAACCCGAACGTTCATTACCGCACGCACAAGCGTCCGCCAACTGTCCCTATCCTGGGCCCACCCAATCCAGTCCATATACCTACATCCCACCTCCTGGAGATCCGTCGTAATATAATCCACCCATCTACGCCTAGGTCTCCCCAGTGGTCTCTTTCCCTCCGGTTTC